>ERZ869925.292-NODE-292-length-37905-cov-25.089168_pt1 | contig 37905 bp, 59 predicted proteins | sample MGYA00579311_ERZ869925 | MGnify/ENA primary metagenome ERZ869925 (study PRJEB32216, sample SAMN09231817) | wastewater metagenome | place: USA: Maryland | collected 2016-07-30 | study: EMG produced TPA metagenomics assembly of the PRJNA472060 data set (Reclaimed...
GCATTCGGGGAGATCGATCTCCACCGGGCCTGCTTGTTTTCCGCAAAGGTAGATGTGGTCGTCGTTCATCGTCGGTCCTCCTATTCTGTGAAACCCTGCCAGTTGCAGGGCGGTTGATTCGGTTCTTTGCGAAAGGCCTCGGCGCCCAACTGCTCGCACTGCCACCACCCTTTCATCGAAAGGTTGCGGCGCAGGCCTCGACCGCAGGTAGGGCAGCGCCCCTTGGCCACCACCGCCCGGTTCTCAGCAAAGATTTTCTGGCAGCGCTCAATATGGCAGGTCGAGCAGGCGGTTGCGTACTTGCCGATCCGTTTGCCGCAGGCGCATTTATTCGTGGCCTTCATTTCCGGTTCCCCTTCTTGACCATTTCCACCAGGGCGGCTGCCTTGGCGTACTCGCCTGTGCCGTTGAGGCGGTCGGCGATCTGTTCAAGTTGGGCGGCCAGGTAGCGGACTTCCTCAACCGCTGCCCAGTTGGCATCGCGGGCTTCGGTCGTGCCCTGGGAGAGGCGGGCCATCGCCGCCTGCACCCGTTTGTTTGCCTTTTTAAACTCGTTAAACATTTCGACCTGCTTTTTCATTTCCGGTCTCCTTTTTAGCGGGGGATAATTTCGTCGATCACAACGTGGCCAATTACGCCCGTGGTCGGGTCCCACTCGATCAACAGGTCCAAATCCTGGTCCAGGTTGAAAACGGCTTCGGCCTCCGGCTCGTAATCCGGCGGGCAAAACTCCGAAAAGTTCAGGGCCTTCAGCGCGGCCTTAACCTCTTTCTGTTTGCGGCCCTGAAACCCGAAAAACATCCCCTCATAAATTTCCTTGTTCGTGTTCATCTTTGCCTCCTGGTTTTTATTTACGTCACCCATGAGTGATATAGTAACTCATCGGTGATATTCAGCAAGTGGATTCGGAGAATTATTTTTAGGTATATACAGTTGACATCATTGGACTTTCACAGTCAGTTAAAAATAATGCTATCCGGCCCCAGGTTGTTTCTTATAGGCAATAGGTGATTAAGGAGGGCGGGAAATGGCACCAAAGTGGATCTGGGAAAAGATAAGCCGGCGGATCGGGTTTCTAATCCGGGAAAAGTCCCTGCGGGAAAGCCCCGTGGTGATCGCCGTCGACGGCCGGGAGTTTACCTCCGAGCACATTGAACTCGAGCACGATAAGGGGCGGATCGTCCTTCACGTGCGAACGTCGCTAAGACCGGAGAACACCGCCCGCCCCGCTCTTGGCAAGGGTCGCCCCCGAAAGCCCCGCCCCCAGGCCGCTGGCACCGCAGAAGTTGATGACGATCAGCTTGCCGGGGGGAATGCCTAGCGTTAATAGGTTCACACGGTTTTCGTGTGTTTCCCCCGGATCATTGGAGACCGGAAAGCGCCGCCGGGTTCAGAAAGGCCATAATGGTCGAAACTCTGGATCACACCCCGGCGGCACTTTTTTATCTTGCCGCAGCGCACCATCGAATTAATTTGCGCTCACCCGCGAACGGATTTAGAACCCCGTCCGTGATCAAGAGTTTCGCCAGCGATGGACTTCTCGAAATCACCCGGCTAAACGCGACGGGCAAACCGCTCACGTTAACGGAAACAGAAGTCGACCCCGTAAATCTCCACCGCCACGAGCCTCACGTCATAGGGGCAGGCGCACACACCGATAAGCCCGGGCCTAAAGCCTAGGGAAAAGTGTGGGGCACCGCGGCAGGTGCTCGGAGTTGAATCGCGGGTCAAGACCATAGCGCCGCTGCATACCGGAACAAAGAAAAACCACGTGTTTTCTCCATATCCGAATGCAAAGAAAAAACTTTCACCCCAGCTATATAGCTTTTTAAATCCCGGCAGATTCCGCTTCAGGGCTCCCGCTCTTACCTCGAAGCCAAGGCCTCTCGCCTGGTTTTTGCCGCAGGGTTAAAACTGCAGGCCTCAGCGTGCTTGAAGTCCTGGGCCAGTTGCTCTCTGAGATCCATGAGAAAATCGAGATCAGCAGCCGTGAAACCCCTGCACTTCCCCACGCTCCATCCCCCTCTGCGGGTATCGAACAGCAACTCCCTCTTTTCAACGTAGGGCCTCTGGGAATTCCACCGCACCATCCGGGTTATCAACTTCTTCTTCCCATCGGAGGAACTTTCCTCACGGTAGACCTTCTCGTAGACCATCACGAATTCCATTGCAGCGCCCCCCGTGTTTGTGAGATATGCGGAGAGTATTAACCGATGAGTTAAGTCGATTCAATCGAAAAGGGGGGATGCGCAGATGGCTTTCCGCAAAAACGAGATGGTCAACAGTTCGAAGAAAAAGGACGGGACTCTCGAGGACAAAGGCACCCGGGTGAAGGTTAAGAAGAACACCTATGCAGCCGAGTTCACAGATCATATCGGCACCGTTGAAAACTATGAACGCTTCCCGATCCGCCCGCACTGGGTGACCGTCGGATTCCCGGGCGGTAAGTCCGCCAAGTTCCGCGAGATCGACCTCGTTAAAGTGAAGTAACCCGTGAGCGACCCGCAATTCGCTCAACCAGAACCCTGGTGCGATACCCAGGCGTTTAACGAGTTGGTCGCCGCCGTCAGCGCTGAGACCGACCGTCCGCTCCCGATGAAAGGCCCAGGCCACATCGACTGGCCGAAGTTTTTCACCGATTGCCTGCAGGCATTGAAAATGAAAGACGGAAAGATCTTCGCCCTCGAAGACCGCAAGCCTGCATGACCCCAGAGATCCGCTGCGCGCACGCAGAGTTGAAAGCCCCGGCCGATCTCCAGGAGCACCCCCGAAACCCGTTTACCCACGGAAAAAAGCAGGTTGCAGACCTTGCCCGCGGCATCGAGATCTGGGGCTGGTGCATGCCGATCATCGTTTCAAAGCGCTCAGGGTTCATCGTCTCGGGGCATGCGCGAAAGGCCGCAGCCAACCTCCGGGGCTGGACCCAGGTGCCGGTTGATTACGTGGACTTTGCCAGCGAAGCGCTCGAGATCGCTTTCATCAAGTTCGCAAACGACATCGACGAGGGCCGGGGCACCGACAAAGAAAAGGCCCTGGAACTTTCCACCTACTTGGCCCGCCTCGATAACGAGTTGAACATCAACCTTGCTGGCCTTGCCAAGTTCCGGCTCGAGACCTCCGTCCTTCACGAAGACGTACCTGCCGATGGCGGAGATCCGATCGAAGAGCGGGCCTCGCCAGGCGACCTTTGGACGTTGGGAAATCATCTGCTTCTGGTGGGGGACGCAACGGACAAAGACCAGGTCGACTACCTGCTGCGCGCCGCCCGTGCTGATGGGAGCGCGCCGCCCGTGCTGATGGTAACCGACCCTCCCTACGGCGTTGAATACAATCCCGAGTGGCGGGAGGGAGCGGATCTCGGCGTCGGCAACCGGGCCAAGGGCAAGGTCGCAAACGATGATCGGGTTGACTGGTCTGACGCATACCGGCTTTTCCCAGGGCAGGTTGCCTACGTCTGGCACGCAGGACGGTTCACGGCCGAAGTCGCAACATCGCTTCAGGCCGTTGATTTCGAGATCGTTTCTCAAATTATTTGGGCAAAGCAGCACTTTGCTCTTTCGCGCGGCGACTACCATTGGCAGCACGAGCCCCGCTGGTACGCGGTCCGCCGGGGCGCAAAGCACAACTGGCAGGTGGCCAGGGACCAGTCCACGGTCTGGGCGATCCAAAACAATAATGCCTTCGGCGGTCAGGGCGAGGAGAAGTTCGGCCACGGCACGCAGAAGCCCATCGAGTGCATGGCCCGACCGATTGCCAACTCGACGGCCAAGGGCGAGGCAGTGTACGATCCTTTTTGCGGATCGGGCACGACGCTCATCGCCTGTGAAAAACTAGGCCGCAGGGGAATAGCCCTGGAGATCGAGCCCCGCTACGCCGACCAGATCATTCACCGCTGGGAGAAGGTTTCCGGTGGCCGAGCAAAGAAAGCCAGGTGAGCAGGTGGTGGAGGCCCAAGAAACCGCCCCGCCTGCAGCCGTAAAGCCCGCCAGGAAGCCCCAGGGGAAAAATCCAACCCTGCCTTCGGGAAAGCCCCGTGGCAGGCGCAAAGAGGCGCTGCAGCGAAAACAGCGCTCGGATAAGTGGGACCCCGACCCCGAGCAATTAGCCCGGCTCGAGGCGATGGCCGGCGTCGGTCTCAACCTTTCACAGATGGCCCATATTCTTGGCTTGCACGTCCAGAGCATGATTCGGCGGATGCGGGAAAAGCCCGAGATAAGAGCTGCCGTCGAACGGGGGAGGGCGCTGGCCACGATGAACGTAAGCCAGGCCGCGTATAAGATGGCGGTATCAGAGAAGGTTCCGGACATGACCAAGTTCTGGCTGAAGGCCCGGGCCGGGTGGCGTGACACCCAGGCAATCGAGATCGGGCGAGGCCGGGATTACGAAAACTATAGCGATCAAGACCTTGAGGCGGAGATATGCGAGCAGGAGAGGTTGCTGGGCTTGATGGAACCGGTGCCGGGCGAGACGGAATTGTTAGCCGCGCGCGTCAGAATCATCAACTCAAAATAATTCGGGCGGAGTTAAAACTCAGTAACTTCGCTAAGTTGTTCCACGGGACGTTGAACCCTGGGGACCCTTACGTCTCGGGCTGGCACCTTGATTTCATGGCCGAGCACTTGGACGCCACCATGCGCGGGGAAATAACGCGCCTGGTCATGAATGTTCCCCCCGGCTCTTCCAAATCCACGATCGTCAGTTGCATGTTCCCGACCTGGGCCTGGATCCACTGGCCGGAGAGCGAGTGGGGCTTTTCCTCCTACAGCCAGGACCTTTCGAAGAAGTTTTCCACCAACCGCCGGCGCATCATCCGCGACCCCTCCTACCAGGAAGGGTGGGGCCACATTGTGAAACTGCGAGACGACCAGGACGAAAAACTTGAGATGGAAAACACGGCCCGCGGCAAGTTCAAAGCCACGTCCACCGGTGGTTCAACCGGCGGCCAGCACTTCGATTTCATCGTGATCGACGACCCGCAAAACCCCGAAGAAGACAACTCCAAGGTCGACACTGAGAAGGCCTGCGAGCACGTGCGGTATCTTGCCAACACCCGCCTCAAGAACAAATCCAAGAGCAGGGTGATCCTCGTCATGCAACGCCTGAACAAATACGACGCTTCCTCGGTTCTGATCGGCAATGACAACACCGTTCACGTGACCATTCCCATGCGCGCACCCGAGCGCAAGGTCTACAGTTTCCCGATCACCAAGCGCGAGCACGTGGTGGAAGAGGGGGATATCTTCTGGCCAGAGGTTTACACGCAGAAGTTCGTCGCCCAGCAAAAAACGGAACTGGGCCCTTCCAGGTTCGCAGCGCAGATGCAGCAAGACCCCCAGGACGCCGCCGCCAAGATGGTCGACCGAACCTGGTGGTGCTACTTTCCCGCGCCGCGAAAGCCGGTGTTTCGCATCTGGTCGTTCGACACCGCAACCAAGGAAAAAACGATCAACGACTACACGGTCGGAGCCAAGATCATCGAGCACGCCGACGGCTTCGACATCGAGAAAATTGTCCGCCGGCGAATGCAGGCATCCGAACTCGAAAACTTCATCGTGGGCCTTTTCAATGCGGACAAGGTCGACGCCGTGGTCATCGAAGACAAAGACTCGGGCCAGCGCGTGATCCAATACTTCAAGAGCAAGCTCAACCTCCCGGTAGTTGCCTTCCAGCCATCTACTTACGGTGATAAGGTGCAGCGGTTATCACTTATCGTGCCACTGTGGGCAGCGAAAAAAGTTGCAGTCCCGGATCCTACCGTGTTACCGGTTGAGTGGCTGGCCGATTTCCTAGATGAGTTCGACGAGTTTCCCCGCGGCAAACACGACGACCAGGTAGACGCAGTGACCAACGGCATCCTGTACCTGACGCGTGAACGAAGAGTGGGGCGATTCGATAAGGGCTCCAACGAGGCCAATAACCAACAGCGACCGATCATGCCCAGCATGAGGGACACGCCGCGGTGGTAAAGGACTCGGGGGAACTTGGCGCAACCTAGCGAAAAAGATCAGCTCAACGTCATCAATCTCGAAACTGGTCAGCCGAAAATTCGGTTCTCGTCCGGGACATCTGTTTTCACCGGAATTTTCAACGAAGAATATCTCCTCGAGTTAAAGGGCGTTCGCGCAGCCCAGACCTATGACAAGATGCGCCGCGGCGATGGCCAGGTGCAGATGGTGCTGGCCGCGATCAAAAACACTTTGCGATCAGCGACGACCTCGATCGAGTCGATGGTTTCGGATGAAAGCGATCCATTTTTCGAACTGGCAAAGGAGCAGGCGGATTTTGCCTCGTTCCAGATTTTCCAGGATCTGCGCCGCCCCTGGTCGCAGATTTTAGACGAGATGTTCTCCTGCGTTGACTTCGGTCACGCGGTGCAGGTGATGGTCGACAAAAACGTTCAAGGCCACCCGAAGTGGGGGAACTACACGGGCCTTGCCGATCTTTGTTGGATTTCGCCGAAGACGATTTACCGATGGAACATCAACCCCTATGGGGATCTGCAATCGATCGACCAGCAAGCATACGGCGATCTCCAGTCGGTTGCGACGATCCCGGGGGACTTTCTGGTTGTCACAAGCCTCCAGCGCGAGGGCGACAACTTCGAAGGCATTTCCGTGCTGCGCGGATCCTACGGTAGCTGGTGGAGAAAAAATCAGTACCTCAAGATCCAGGCAATCGGCACTGAGCGAAACGCCCTGGGCATTCCTTCGATCACCGTTCCCGCCGGCAAGGAAAACGACGCCGAGCGCGCACGGGCAGAAAACGTCCTCGCAGCACTCTCCGCGCACCAGTTGCAATGGGTGACCATGCCCGAAGGTTGGGATTTTCAAATCCTCGAGGGCAAGTTCTCTGCCGATGCCGTGGCCCGCGTCATCGACCAGGAAGACCAGGCGATGGCCCGATCGGCGCTGGCGAATTTCCTAAACCTTGGTCAGCAGGGATCTGGCGGAGCCTATGCGCTGGGCGATACCCAGCAAAAACTTTTCCTCCTCGGCAACCAATACATCGCAACCAAAGTTTGCGATGCGTTTAACCTGAAGATCATTCCCCGGCTGATTCGTCTCAACTATGGTCCCCAGCCGGTTTACCCGCAGATGAAGATGTCTGGCCTTACTGATCGCGCGAGCGAGGAGTGGCAAAAAATCATCACCGGGTTCAAGCAGTCTGGATCCCTTGGCGTCTGGTCCCGTGCCGATGCGGCCCACACCCGAAAGCGCCTGGGCTTGCTGCCGGAAAACCCGGACGACCCGGCCGGCGGCCAACCGACGACGAACACGCCGGGAACGCCGGGCGAGGACCCTGCGCCTACTGGCCCGGATCCGGACCCGGCCGACCCGGCACCAAAAAAATTAGACAGCCGGACCATTCAACTCTCGGCCAAGGGTTCTGCCGGCGTGAAACTCATCAACTCGGCTGCCGAAAGCCTCTCGGACGTCATGAAATCAAACGTTCGGCTCATGGGGCACAAGCTTATCGCCGACCTGATTGAGGCCTGGGAGAGATTGCCGGAAGGTAGCAAGCCCGCGGCCATCAAAAAGGTCCAAGCCTCCGGCCTCGTCCAGTATAAAAACATTCTGCGCAACTCGATGCTCAACCTCTCGACCAGAGCATTGAACCAGGTGAAGGCCGAAAACCCGAAGATCGACGCCGGCAAGTTCACGGCGAAGTTCTCGGACCCCGCGGGCATCAACGGAAAACCCCCGAAGAAAAAAGACGTCATGAAACTTCCCAAGCGCGTGCGGGAGGCGGTCGACGCCCAGGCAGGGCTTATCGTTGACGCCCAGGCAGCGGATTTGGAGAAGGCTATATTCTTCCAGTTCGGCCAGATCGAACCGCTGGTTGATTCCGCGGCGATCATCGAGCAGGAGTTGGGCAAGAAACTCGACGGCGTTTTGACCGCAACCGAGACCGCAGCCCAGATCGCGGGCGCGAAGGTCGTAAACGAAACCCGGCATTTTTTCTACTTCGACGAGGACGTCTTCGAGCAGTTCGAATCGGTGACCTTCTACAACGAGGACCCGGTGACCGAGATCTGTCAGTGGATGAACGGCAGGGTGTTCGACAAAAACGACGCCGACTCCTGGCAGTACGAACCGCCCCTTCACTACAACTGCAAGAGCCTGCTGGTGATCAACGAGAACGGCAGCGGGGCGTTGGAGGAAGCCGGCAAACGCACGGGACTTGTCCCGCCGCCGTCGCTTCGTGAGCAGGTAAAATTTTCATGTGGGTGCGGCGGTGAGGATCTATCGGATCTGGCCGGTGGCCTCACCGCTATTTTCCGAGGGAAGTGGTTCGATATGGCGCTGTCGTCTGAACGCACGGCCATCCTCGACGGCCGAAACGACGCGCGGGCAGTTCCCGGATCGATCCGAAAAGTTCAAGCACCGTCCGGCCTTCTGGTTTACGTCGGCCGGTTGAAAGGAGCGAAAGAATGAAAAAACCCATGATCGACGACAAGGACGTGGTCGCCGTCATCTTCGACAAATCCGTTTATCGCTATCGCACCGCAGTCGACGAGTGGATGTGGATGAACGGATACGACCCGGACATGTATCACTGCGAAGAGAGCGAAAAATCCTATCGCCTGATGTTAACCGGCCCGCAGTTGGGATCCTACGAGCAGGCATCACTCGAGCGCAGGCCAGCGGCCGAAGGAGAGGGCATTGTCTACGTTCTCGGGCGGGTGGTCGAGCCTCTCAAGTTCCAGGTCGATCTCGGGCCGCAGGACTTCGGCGACTGGTTTCAGATCCTCTACACGGGATCGTTTAAAAAATACGGCCACGAGTTCGAAATCACCGACCAAGTGCTCGACACGATGGTCAGCAACTTTCAGAAAAACGTCCTAAAGAAAAAACACCTGCCGATCGACTACAGCCATGACAACCACCAACGCGCGGCCGGCTGGATTACAGAATTAAAGTTAGGCGATGACCGCAAGACTCTGTTTGCAAAGGCACAGTGGACGCCCGCCGGAAAGCAAGCGCTTCTCGATAGGGAGTTCTCGTACTTTTCAGCGGAGTTTGTGTTGTCGCATTTCGATGCGGAGTCAGGGTTAGAGTATGGACCAGTGTTACGCGGCGGCGGACTGACGAACATCCCCTTCCTAAAACTCCCACCGATCATCCCCCTGCACGAGGATGGTCGAGAATTGAGTGCAATCTTTTTTGAGGAGGAAAAACACATGGACCCTGTGAAACTCGCGGAGGTTCAGAAGCAGGTCGATGGCCTGACGGCTGAACGCGACGCGATGAAAAACCAGGTGGCCAAGCTGACCGAGGATCTCTCCAAGTTCGGAGACATCGCGGTGCGCTTTACCCAACTGGAAACCCAAAACAAGGAGCTTGAGTCGCAGTTGAAACTCTCGCGTAAAAACGACGAGTTCAACAAGCTGCTCTCGGAAGGTCGTGCGTGCGAAGCCCAGCGCGAGGCCTTTGTGAAAGAGAATTTCGCTGAATTCGCCGCCAAGGCGGAAAAGGTGAATATCGTCACCCCGCCGAAGGGCGCAGACAGTTCGGAAAAAGTTGTGCTCAACGAAAACGAGCGCGATTTCTACGAGCGCAACATGAAGCCACGCGGCGTGACCGAGGAGCAGTACATCGCGATGTCTCGCGACAAGAACTACGCCTTCAGTCACTTGACCACGGCTCAAATTGAAGGAGGTGCGAAATGACCGCACTAGCAGCAAATACCGAAATTTTGTGCAAGGACGTCACCAAGATCCAGAAATGTTTGCTGAAGGCTTCCACCGCCATTTACAAGGGCGCGTTGGTCGCTTTCGATGCGAACGGTCTGCTCATCGCGGCGACCCCGACGGCATCCACCCAGTTCGCTGGCATCGCCCTTGAGGGCGTTACCTCAGCAGCCTCCGGCTCGTACTACTGCAACGTAGCACGCGACGGTCGGCATCTGTTGACGACCGCGGGCATGGCTCAGTCCAACGTCGGCGACATTATGTACGCAGCCGACAGCGGAACCGTTGGAGCCACGGCCTCGAACGCTCACAAGGTGGGTGTTATCACCGAGTTCGTCTCCGCAACGCAGGTCTGGGTCGATATTTCCGATGGGTGCGCTAACCCCGCACTCGGCGCTTAAAGAAAGGAGCTATAAAACATGGGTATTGTATGGACTCCTGCTACGCTCGCCGCCGGACTTCGGTCCGAGTTCGTGCTCGCGTCGCAGGCCAAAACAGATCCTGTCCTGGACAGCCTGATGATGAAAGTCCCGTCGAACAAACGCACGGAGACCTACGGATGGCTTGGCCAGGTGAACGATCTACGCGAATGGGCCGACAGCAAGACGCTCGAAGCTCTCACCGATCACACCTACAGCGTGCCGAACGTTCCGTATGAAGGCACGCTCGCGTTGAAGCGCACGGACATCGTCGACGATCAAGTCGGCGCTGCCCCGCAGCGGATCCGCGACCTGACCACCAAAGGCAAGTTCCACCCTCAACGTCTGCTCATCGATGCGATGGCCGGCGGTGATGCGGCGCTCTGCTACGACGGTCAGTATTTTTACGACACCGACCACTCGGAAGGTTCGTCCGGCACCCAGAGCAATAAGCTCACGGGCACCGGCTCGACCGTGGCGCAAGTATTGGCCGACTTCCGCGCGGCCCGTGCCGCCATCATGGGGTTCAAGGACTCGAAGGGGAAACCCATTTACGAGACCGCGACCAACATCAAGTGGGTGGTGACCGCCCCCGTCGGGCTCTTCGGCGTTTTCGAAGAGTTGCAGAATGCGGCGATCATCAGCAACACGACCAACGTCATCAAAGGGGTGTTTGACCTTGTGGCGTTGCCTCGTCTCACGACCGACGACGTGAACAACTGGATGCTGCACGCGGTGCTGCCCGGTATGTCGCCGTTCATTCTCCAAGAGCGTGAAGCACTTAGCTTCCACGCCCTCGAGGGTGAATCCGACACCGGCTTTTTCCGCGACGTGTACGCATACAGCGTTCACTGGCGTGGTGCTGTCAGCTACGGCTGGTGGCAGACTTCGGTCCTCACGACCAACACATAGCAGTGACTTTCTGGACGGGGGATGGGGCTTCGGCCCCGCCCCCTTCTGGGGTTTTAGGAAAACGATGTGCTCATTGAACTTACGCCGGAGAACATTGGCCAAGTCGTCGGGACGGCGATTGCGGCCGCTATCGGCGGAACGGCCAGCATCACGTTCGGCATCACGAAGGTCTGGCGACTTTTTAAAAAGGACGAATTCCACAAGAGCACAGGCAACGTCGTAAGAAACGTCGCCTGTGCGGCCGAGGAAGGGATCAGAGTGGCCGAGCAGTTAAAGGAGTTGGTCGAAGAGATGCGGGAAAACTCACAACAGGAGCGCGAAATTTTTCAGGACATCTTGCGCTGCCAGCAGACGATCAACGCGTCGAATCAAGCGATCCTCCAGCAACTGCAGACCCTGATCCTGATGCGGTCGAGAGACGGATAATGGGGCTGGGGGAAAGGAGAACCGTGTCGCATTTATTTATCCATGCGCCACCGGGGAACGGATGTGACGGCATTCTTCTGTTTCACCGAGAGAAAAAGGGCGGGTATTGGCTTGAGCACGAGGTCGAGGACCTGTGTCGGAAGTTGTTCCCGCGCCACGATTTCAGAGACTTGGTTGTTCATAAAAATCGGACCGTTACCAGGAACATGATTACAGCCTACGATCTGCGCTGCGAGCAGAAGCGAAAGCAGCGGTACTCCGGCGACGAAACGTTCGAGGACATGGACTACGACGAATGGTTGAAAAAAATCCGCATGCACTACCCGGAACTTTGCTGGTGGTCCGAGTTCGTGCTCGAGGCGTGGGAAATTAAATCGCTCAAGTAATTTCAAGGAGAAGGCAGATGGCAGACCTCAAAGAACTATTCCCAGTGACCGCGACCCAGGAGATTCCCGGGCCGATGCTTCCACTGTACGCAAACCTTCGGCTGTCGGCGACGGCCTATGCCCAGGCGGTGATCGCCGTCTGTCACAATGAAGAGATTTCAAACGGCATCGTCGAAGAGGTAAAGACCTCGTTTGATGCGGCGGCCGTGGCCCTGTCAAACTGGAAACCCAAATAGGAGACGTTCAATGGAGATCCTTCACGATCCGTTTTCAAAAAACTCAGACTTTTTAACCGAGTTCGGCAACGACGGTGTGGCCGCTAATTTCAAGTGGAAAAAAGGCGTCCTCGAACTTCAGAAACTAGCGAAGGGGTGGGGTCCACCGCATGGTGGGCTTGCTGCCGGCGAGGTTCAGACCGAGGCCAAGATCCTAAACGGCGGTGCGACCATCGTCCTCGATTTCAAACCGTTGACCAACACCGTCGGAAACCCGCAGGCCACTGACGAATGCTCGTCAACGCTCCTGAACTTTCAAGCAGCGCAAGCCGGACTGCCGGCGACTCCGGCGATCGACATCAACACCTACGGGTTTTCGATCAGCGGCGGGAAGGCCGCGATTCAAAACGCATACGCAGGAGGACAGGTGTTCGGCGAGTTGCAGGCCGGGACATCCTACCGGGTGGTCCACACGATTGTTCCGACGAACGGAAACCTGGTGGTTTTGCTTTTCGGCGGATCGTTCAGCGGCCTTCTCGGATACATCGACGCAGATTTCCGCGGGTACTCCTCGCGCCTGCAGTTGGTTCCGTATTTTACCGACACCATCCAGTTCATCGACATGAAAGCGTTCCTGTTTTAAATGTCCTACTACGCCAACCATAAAGACCCGTTCAACTCCGACACCACGATGTGGGTGGACAAGACCGCCAACTCGGTGATCACGTTTGTTGCCGGTGAAAAGGTCTTTACCCGAAACGGCGACAGTTGGTCGAACGGTCATCACCACGAGGATCTAAAGGGTTTCGGGTACGGCGACGCCATTCTCTACGAGTTCGACGTCGATGTTCTGAACGCCGGCGACACCTATCACTTCGTTGCGTTCTCCGCCGGAGCCGCTCCGGATTATTCGGCTGGTGGAGTGGGGGTGTATTTTTACCCAGACAGCGGGGTTAAAGCTCACGGTCAAAACGGTGGCGGTATCGCAGGCATGACCGGCATTAACCTCCCGCAGACTTTGACTCAGGGAGACCGCATTCAAGTTCTGTTCGTGGTGACGCCGGTCACGGGGTTCTTGAACGTTTATCTGAAGGGCGGCCCGTGGGCTGCATGGACGAAGGTCGTCGACGGCGGCAGCACCACTGACATGACTCCTGCAGGGCCATACGCTTCGTGGAAACTGTTCCACGGCATTTACTCCTCGAACTCCGATTGCTCGATTCGCCACTATGGATGGTCGAATGCATCCGGGCCAACGCCAGACGTTCCGACCTCTCCAACGGCAACGGCAACCGGCGAAACCACGGGCGACGTCGAATGGACAGACGCCGAGGACTTGGATTTCTTCGACGGCACAAAGGTGGAGCGCTCAACCACCAGCGGATCCGGATTCTCAGAGGTTGACGACGTTGCACCTGGAACGGGTATCAGTGAGCAAACCGGCCTTTCGGCAGGCACCACGTACTATTTCAAAATGCGCAACTACTTCGTGCTCGACGGGGTGACCTATTATTCCGCCTACACGAGTGAAGTCAGTTTCACGACGACGGCCGTCGAATCTTCTGGCGGGAGTCCGATTGCAGGGCGGTGGAAAGCAATGGCGAGGGGTATGTAAATGTCAGGTGTGGTCGTAGCACATGACCGGTTTTATGGTGGTTCCGATCTTCAATGGACGAACATCGAAACGGCCGGCGGCCCGATCTACTTAAACAGCCGTGAAAAACGTATTCAGGGCATGGGTACGTTGATCAATCAACTGGGGTTTTGGTGGTCGTGGCCAGCGCAGTATCTATCGCAGACCGACGACGTGATCGAGTTCGAATTCATCGTCCCGGCGCCGGCAACGCAGGCGATCACTCTTGTGAGCATTCAGCAGGCAGCAGGGATCTCCGGGACATCCCGCGTGTCGATCCTCTTCAACTCGTTTCCCACGCCGTCGATTAGCCTCCGAGACCACGGAGACGACCTGGCCGTTGGCAGCACGCCGCTTGCAGAGTTTGCGATGGACACGCTCTACAAAGGAAAGTTCGTGATTCAGGCGAACGGAAAAGTCCGGGCCTACGTCACCACCCCGACGCAGAACAACGTGTACCTGGGCGAGACCGTGATCGCCACCGACTACCTCGCAAAACGCATCTATTTCCAAGCGCAGCAGACGTTCCTAAACCCCGACACTGCGTATTCGGCGTTCCGGAGTTTCTTCATCCATCGGAGCACCACGGCATTTAACACGGAGGACTATATGGGCTATTGCACGGTCGCCGACATCCAGGCGGAATTCCCCTCGCTAACGCTGGCCTCGGACACGTTGACGGGCATCACTTCAGCCGAGATCTCGACCTGGATCGAGGAGGTTTCGGCCTACATGGACAGCCAGATTCAGAACCGTTACTCAACACCGGTCACGGTCGACGCCTCGGCGCTTCTGGTTTTGAAAATGATCTGCAAGGATTTCGTCTGCGGAAAACTGAAAGGGAAACTTTTCATCAGCAGCGGAGGGAAATCAGAAAGCCAAAAAGAGCAGTCCGAGCAACTGACCAAGCAGGCGGAGAGCCGGTTGAAACTCATCCGCACGGGCGACTCCATTCTCTCAGGCGCTTCAACGCAAGGCGTGCCGACGATGGATTCCTACGGTCGGAAAAACGCCGTCGAACCTGTGTTCGATATTGACGAGCAGCAGTGGTAAATGGCACTTCAATCCACTAAATCAGCCAAAGCCCTCTCCATCGAGTTGAAAAACCGAAAGGAGTGGGAAGCGACACTCGCCTACGCGCGTGAGCAGGCGCTCGACTGGAGGGCACCGTTCACGCTCATCGGTCGTGGCCTTTTCCGGTGGTCGAAGCTCGAGATCTTCAACCTCGTCGGCAAAGGCAAATACCAAGACCTCTCCCGTAAATATAAAAAGTTCAAACAGCGCACCCTGCATTTTACCTACCCGATCCTCCGTGGGAAAACAGGAGACCTCGAAAGTTCACTAACTCAGCAGGGGGATGTGAAAAACATTTTCAGGTTCCCGGACACGCAGACGATGGAGTGGGGAACGCGCGTGCCATACGGCATTTATCACCAAAGCGATCAGCCTCGGTCGGTGATGCCTCGCAGACCTTTCCTGCTGGTGACAGACGCCCGGCTGCGGGAGTGGCAGAAGATCATCGACGCCCACGTCCGCAAAAAGTTCGTCAAGCCGATCGAGAACACTAAACCAGGGGGAACCGACTGATGGCACCTAGCAGAGTGGACGCCGAGTACGTCCTGCAATCGATATACGACATGATGGCGGCCGACCTGAACACGCAAATTGCTGCCGTGGCCGCCGAGCGCACGGACATCACACTCACCCAGATCCCTTCTGGAGGGTTTTTCTTCCAGGACGTTCCGCCAGATTGCAACGTTACCCCTTGGGTTTTGGTCGCCATCAATAGCCCGTTGCAGACGGAGATGAACGGCATGGAGTACAGCGCGCGGTTCGACATCATCGTCGTGCTCGCTTCGTCTGCGGTGATGGCCGGGAACATGGTTCCGGAAACCGTCCACAAAATGTTCATGAGATACACCGAGGCCATCAATCGGGTGATTAAGAATAAGTTTGACCGGCTCCGAGGGTTCGCTCTCCTCGAGATAACTCAGGTGCCGCAAGCCGCCGAAGTAGAAACAGAAGCTGGCGAGACCATCCGCGTCGCCGGCGTGCAGATGACCGCCGTCATCGCGTAAACCCAGCGGAGAACAATGCGTAAGGAGGCTTCAAAATGGCTTTATCGAATCCCTTAAATATTTTCGGGATTCACTCGTTTACGCCCTACAGCCGCACCGACGGGACGCCCTACGGCACCCTTCGCGTGTTGGGATCTGCCAACCTCGAGCTCACAGCAGAGCAAGAGGATCTGTTCGGCGGATCGCAGCGGTATGCGTGGGCGAGTGAACCGAAGACCGTCTCGACGCAACTCACACTCAACACCAAGCAGTATGAAGATTTCGAGTGGCAGTTGTTTCTGGGCGCGTCGTACACAGAGAATTCCACCGAAGCGAGCGGCAACGTCTCGACGCTGACCAACGTTTACGGCACGTCCGTCGTCAATGCTTCGACTGGTATTGCCAGCGTGCAGGTCATCCCGACGACCGGTGCTGCCAACCTGAAGTTAGGCCGTTATGTGGTAAAGGTCACGGACGTCGCAACCGACACCGTCACCATCTACTGCACATCGGACATCGACTTCCTGACCGGAACGGATGCGTCGTTTACCGACGACACGTTGGCGGTCGGCACGGCGATCATCCCCGGCGGCAGCGCGACTGTTGACGTTGCGACCCTCGGCATTCAGTTCACGGGCGGCAGCGGCACGGTTGCCATGACGCTCGGCCACACTGCGGAGTTCTACGTTCGCCCGATCAACACCGGAAACTGGGAAATCACCGTCGGCGCGTCAGGCGCAACGTTCCCCGAGTTCGGTGCTGTGTTCCTCGCGGCAAAGCGCAGCAACTTCGAGATGTTTGAGATCGAAGCTTACCGGTGCCAAGGCGCTGGTATGCCCCTCGGCTTGAACGAGCAGGCGTGGTCCACCGCCGACATCACCGTCAAGTGTCTGTACGATAGCACCAAAAATAAGGTGTTCCGCGTGCGGCATGTGAAGGCGTCGGCCTAGTTCGGTCTCCTGGTGTGGGGTTGGTGTCCGGTGTTATGAGCCCGGCCCAGCCCCACTTTTTTATTTGCTTGTACCAACAAACTGTGGCAACACCGAAACGTGACCGGAACTCTCGTCGGAAGTCGGACGCGGCTGAGGCAGACGGATGGTCACTCTTGGCGGGATAGCTTAAACGGTTAGAGCGCAGGGCTTGTCCCGGAGATTGAGAGTACCGAACTCCTCCCGCCGCTTTAAATGGAAAGCCCAGTGAGTCGCGTTTATAAACTCATCAGTTCAGACCATGAAAAAGCAACACGCCGCCTGGCGCTTCGCTTGACCGAGCAACAGTTCAAGGACGCCGTCATCCGCGCGCGGGCCTACAACTGCACCGTTTCAGAGTTCATCCGTTCGGCGTTGGAAAACTACACGCCAAGCAAATCACAGTTAAAGGAGATCGAGTACGATGACCGCACGTCTAAAATTAAGCGTAAAAATCGACGGTAAGAGTTACCAGATCGGACCGTGGACGGTGGCCCACGAACTCCGGATCAATGAAAAGTTTCAGTCGAAAAAAGAGTGGCAACGCAAGATGTCGGAACTCGAACTCGACGCATTGCTCGCAGGGCTCTGGATCGCCTTGGAGCCGACCGACGATGCGAAGGCAACGTTCAAGTCGGAGGCGGCCCTGGCTGCTGCACTCCCAGCGCAGCGCGAATACCTGTATCTGCTTTATCTGAAACTCGGTCGTCTCTCCGGCCAAGGGTTTCCGGATTTTGAGCGCTACGACATGGAGGCGCTGACCGAAGCCCACGTTACGGAGATCAACACGGTGCTTCGTGAGCAGATCGAGAAGTTTAGAGCCGAGCAGGCAGCCATCGAAAAAAAAGACGATTTGCTTCAGAGCACGGACAAGCCAACCCCAAGCCCATAACCGACATCCGGGAGGTCATTCACTTCCTCTCCTACCACTACGGGTGGGGATTGTCTGACATTTTGCCGCTTACATGCGCTGGCGAAGGCAACGACGTCAGTTTTTACATTGAACAAATTGTACGCACGCTCGATAATGCAAACGCATTCCAAGCATCGCTCCACGGCAGGGAACTCGAGCGGAAAGCTCCGCTAGACGAAACCTCCGAGCCGATCGACGAGACAACCGTCAGGAGGCTTTCGGCGCAGATCCGTGATGAAATGAAAGCGCGGTTAAGTGGCGGAGATCGAGACAAAACAAAGGTTCACCGCTGACGGCACGGAGTACGTTCGTGAACTCGACAAGCTAGAGGGAAAGACCAAGGGCTTCTCCTCGGCGGTCAACGCCGCGATCAAAACGGCGGTCGCCATCTACGCCGATCTCAAGGTCGGTATTTCGGCCGCGTTCCTTGCGTACAAAGAACAGGAAAAAGCAGAGCAACGCATCCGCGGTCTGATCGCCGCAACCGGTGCCGCCGCCGGCGTCACCACCAAGCAGGTCACGGACATGGCCACCGCCTACAGCCAGGCGACGACCTTCTCCGACGACGCGATCCTCTCCGGGCAGGCGATCCTCCTCACGTTCAAACGGATCAAGGACGAGGGATTCGAGCGGGCAACCAAGGCATCGATCGACTTGGCCGCAGCCTTGGGCACCGACGTTGCGTCCTCTGCTCGGGTGTTGGGCAAAGCCCTCAACGATCCGACGCAGGGTCTCACCGCCCTTTCGCGCGCGGGGATCCAGTTTACCGAGACCCAGAAAAAAGCCATCCAATCTCTGGTCGACACCGGGAAGGTGGCCGAAGCCCAGGACGTGATTTTCAAGAAGCTCGAGGGAACGGTCGGCGGTGTTGCCGAGCAGATGGCCCAGGGAACCGGATCCATCGACCAACTGAAAAACGCCGTCGGTGAACTCCAGGAGTCAGTAGGTCAGGCGCTGGCCCCGGAGATTGTGGCCGTCACCCTCTACCTGAAAGATTTCATCCTTTCGATCCAGCAGAACTCCGACAAGTTCCTCGAATACAAGGCCGTGGCCATCGCAACGTTCTCGGCTGTGGCATCAACTGTCCGTGAGTTTTTGGACGTGGTCGTCGAGCGCCTCTTGTTTTTCCCGAAGCTGATCTATGCGGTGTTCGAATCGATCTCCCAGCGATCGCTCGAACCGTTGAAGGTTTTCGGACGCGAGGTGTTGAACGTTTTCACCAAAGAGATCCCCGACATTTTCACCGCCGGGACCAAAGCCTACAACGATTCGATCCGCGAAACATTCGCACGCGACGAAGGTTTCAAAAAGGCCCAGGAGAAGGTTGCCCGCATTTCAGGCCTGCAGGGAAAACTCAACGACGACCTGGTGGCCAAAGAAACCGCGTTTCAAAAACGGATTTCGGATGCGATCAAGAAGGGTGCGGACCTGCGTTCGGAGTTGGAGGCAAAGCCCGCACAGAAACGCTATCTCGCCGAACTTGAACTCTCCAATAAGCTCGTCGAACTGCAGAATAAAACCAACGAGCAGCGGCTGATCAATGAATCGTTCACCAACGAGCAGGAGTTGATCCTCCGCCAGACCCACTCGCTCGAACTTCAGGAACTTCGCCGGCAACTCCAAGAAGCAGAGTTCGAGTCACAGTTGTCAGACGAGGAATTGCTCTCCCAGATCCGCGCGGAAAAAGCGATCGAAGAACAGAATAAGGAAAACGAACTTCGGAAAAAACGGATCGCGGACGAGGACGGTTTTTCCAAGCGCAGGCTCGACACCGAGAACGCAACCCTCTCCGGACTGCTCGGTCTTTACGATAACTTTTCGAACCTCTCGCAGTTGGCTGACACCACGTCCTACGCCGAGCGCGGAAAAATCTGGTCGAACGGTCTGGGATCTATTCTCGACCTGATGACCGAGTTCGGGGTCGACAACGAGGGGGTTTCGAAGGGCATAGCCATCGCCCAGATCGCGGTTCAGACAGCAGCCGACGCCTTCGGTTTCCTGGCCAAGGAAGCCGGCAACGGCGGGTGGGCTGGGTGGGCGCTGGGCTTGGTGGGAGCAGGCTTGATCACCGCACAGGGGGTGATGGCCATCAGCAAGGTGAAAAACACCAAATTCAACCCAGGCGGGTTCGCCCAGGGATCCGGCGGGTCTGGCATGGCTGCTCCCGGCGAGCGCTTTATGTCGACGTTTAGCGGGCGGGAGATCGTCATCCCCGAAACCTTCTCCCAGGCCATCCGTAAAGGCGATCTATCGCTCGCAGGACCGGGCCAGGGAAGCGAGGGCGGCGGGCGGCGGATGGTGAACCTCAACATCAGCCTCAAAGGCGATGCTGGGCGGTTTATTCAATACCAGCAAAACGAATCGGAGGCGCTGGGCGTGTTGCCGGCGACGTTCTAGGATGTCACTGGACTACCAGGTAAAAGCCGATTTCCCAGACCTGCATCGGGACACCGACGCCTTCAAAGGGGCGCTCTCCAACCGCACGGCCCAGGCCTTCACCGCGGCTGTCGGCATTGCGAAGATTGCGTTCTCGGCTCTCGCCGTGGCCTCGGCCGCCGCCATCGCCGCCTACCGGCAACAGGAAAAGGCGGAGCAACGGTTCCGAGCAACCCTCTACGCCACCGGCCGGCAAAGCCAGATCACAGCCGACGCCGGCATCGCCTACGCCAAGCAACTGCAGGCGCAGACGACGTTCACCGACAACGCCATCCTCGAGGTTGAAGCCATGCTCCTGCGCGTGCGCGGGATGACAGAGGGGAAGTTAAAAACAGCCACGGCTCTGGTGCTGGATATTGCGGCGGCAACAGGAACCGATGCAAAGTCTGTGGCGCTCGTATTGAGCAAGGCGCTGACCGATCCGAAATCCGGGGTGGCTGGCCTCTACCGTCTGGGTGTTACCATCCCCCAGCAGTTGAAAAAACTGATTGAAGGGTTGATAGACGCGGGCGACCTGGCCGGCGCGCAGGCGGCCCTTCTCGAGCAACTGCAGGGTAATTTCGGTGGCGTCGCTCAGCAGATGGCTCTGGGCACGGGCTCTGTCGATCAACTGGGCAACCTGATGATCAATTTGGCAGAGGAGTTCGGGAGGCTTATCGCCCCGGAAGTGGTCGAGCTTTCGAAGATGGCAACGAAGTTCGTAAACCGCCTATCTGAGTTTCAAGAGGAGTTCGTGTTCGTCAAGGCCATCGTCGTCGGCGCAGTTTCCGGCGTGGTTGCGGCCGTCGAAGTCCTGCTGCAGCCGCTTGCGGAGTTGTCCCAGATCGCAGGCACGCTCTCGGTATCGCCAAGCCTTGTGACCGCGGCCCAGGTCCGGTCGGCAGTGATTGAAATATTCAAGCCGCCGATCCTGCGGTTATCTGATGCCTCGGCTGCGTTCATCGAGTCCTACAATAAATCAACCGAGCGGACCTTCAACCGCTACATCGATTTTAAGGAAAAGGCAGCGGACCGAGATCAACAGGAACGGCTGAAGGTTTCCCAACTGCGCGGGGCGCAGACCAACGAGGCGGTCGAAACCAAGCAGACGGCGTTCGATAAAAAGATCGAGGCCGAGATCAAACGCAACGCCGACCTTCGGTCGATTCAGACCGCATCGCTCACCGACAAAAAGCAGTTGATCGCCCTGGAGATGCAGAACCGGGTGAATGAACTCGACCTGCAGACCCAGGAGTTCCGCCTCGAGACCGAACTGCGCGCCCAAGATATGCGACGCATCGTAGTCGAGGAGCACTACGCTAAGCTCGAAGAGTTGCGCGCCGACCTGCACAAAGCCATCGGCCAGGCGGTGATCGACGACAGCCAAGTCCGGGCGTCGGTGATTTTGAAAAACCGATTGAAAATTGTTCAGGCGGAAAATGCTCTGCGCGAAGCAAGGCTCGGCCAGCGCGATGATTTTTGGCGGGACAAGTTCGCTCAATCGTCGGAAAACACCAAGCGGGTCCTGACCATTTCCAAGGCCATAAACGACTTCAATAAAGACACCGAACGCCTGACGATGGAGCAGAAGTTTATGATCGCCGACGCGGCGTTCGGGGCTCTGGCCGGGTTGATTGACGCGATGGGCGAGGGGTCTTTTCTGGAGAGCAAAGCCTTTCGCATTGCGCTCCACGAAATCCGCGGACTCATCGCCAAGGGCCTGATCATGTCGAAAAGCGGCGACTGGATTTCGCTGATCCTTCACATCATTCTGTGCGTGGCCCTGCGCGCGATGCAGATCTACCGATACCTGCAGATGGACCGCAGTACCTACAGAAGCCCGAACACTCAATTTTCTGAGGGCACGGGCGGCAACCCGAAGTCGATCCCTCTGCAGTACTTCACGGCCCTTGTAAAAAAAGACGAGATTATTATCCCAAGGACGGCAGCCGACATGATCCGCGAGGGGTTGGCGTCGCTCGCCGGGCCTGCCGAGCAGTATGCAGATTTCGATATTGACGTTGAAATCCCTGCGGACTTGGCGGACAACGTTGTTATCGATGTCGAAGAAATGGAGGTAGCGGCATGAGTGTCACCGGCGGCATTAAGTTTTTCGAGGGCATCTACAACCTGTTAAAAGACGGGGCTTCGGTCGTCGCCTCCAGCGGAACGGCCCGCGCCGATTTCATCCTGGGGCGAAACCCGCTCGTGCTTTGGAAGAGCGACACTGGCAGCGACGTTACGACCGAAACCTTGACCATCACCCTGCCGGCGGCTGTGACGGTCGATCGCGTTTTTCTCCGAAACCATAACTTCAAAAACTACACGATCAAATACGACGACGACACCAGTGGCGGGTTCTCGGATTTCTCGTCTGTGGTTGGCATCAACGGGACAACCTACGGCGGCGGCATCGCGGAGACGACATTCGCCTACGACACATCCTACTACGAGGTTGCACCGGTCACCGTCCGAAGGCTTCAGATCGTGGTCAACACCACACAGGTGGTCAACGCCAAGAAAATCCTGGGCCAAGTTATTTTGACAGAAGAGATCGCAACACTTTCCGGATACCCGTCGGCAAAGCCAGCGCTCGACCGAAACAAGCGCACCAGTCGAACGGTGGGTGGGCGGACAAACATCACCCGCGGGCTCGATACGTTCGAGGCGATGATCCGATTCCAAAACTATCCGACGCGCGACGAATACCTGGCCGACGTCGAGGCAGCATTCGCCCTGAACTACCGGGACACACCTTTTCTGGTCTGGCCGTGCGGCGGGCGAACCGGCTCCAACTATTTCAAGCACACATCCCCAGGTTGGGAGTTGCGGGACATTGCGCTGGTGAACGTCACCAATGAACTGTCCTCCGAGTACCAGCGAAACATCTACATCAACGGCGTTGACTTCGACCTTCGTCTCGAGGAGGAACCGTGAGCGACGTCCTTAACCCGCGGGTTTTTTTCACCCCGCTCGTTCGGAACGACGAATACGGCGACGAGGTCGAAGTGACCGAGTACGTCCGCAAGAGCGGGATCGGTGCCATCCGCCGTGGGATCGACGACACGGACTTCTCATTCGGCGTCTACAACTTCGGCGAGGTTAAATTGTCGCTTAACAACGACTCCGGGATTTTCAACCCGGAAACCGACAGCCGATCAATGTTTGTTTTTAAGAGGGACCGGGCCAAGGTCCGTGTGGTTTACCAGCGGATCACCGTAACTCGTTCGGCAGACGGTGGCGTTGCCGACAGCGAAACAACCGAAGACATCGTCTTTCGCGGGATCATCGCCAACGAGGGCATTCGCCAGAACGTCGACGGCTCGCAGTTGGATATGCGCGTGCTTTCCCGCGATGCGATCATCAACAAAGCGAAGGTCCCTGGCGGTGCGGTTGCCAACGGGATCCTGGCCTCCGAGGCCATCGTCCGTTGCCTGGCCGCAGACGAGATTGCAGCCGTGCTCACCGTCGACCCGTTGAACATTGACGTCGACCACGACTTCACGATTGACGACGGATCCGGGTTCGACAACCGGATTGTTTTCTCGGCGCTGACCGATCTGATGATCGTCACCAACAGTGCTCTGTACGTGGACGAGGATGACAACGTTATCGTCCGCCCGCGGGCCGCCAACGACGTCCTCGACATTTTGGAACTCTTCGGGCCTTTCGATCCGATGGGCCGAGCCAATATCCTAAACTGCCAGTCTGCCAACGACGGGATGCACCGCGTTTTCACCAGCGTCTCGATCAACGAGGAAGTCCGGACGAACGAGGAGTACGCGGAGATGTTTGGTTTCCGGCGAAAGGATTTCACCTTCGGTTTCATCACAGACGCCACCAAATCCCAGGCGATAGCCGACGCCCTGGTCGACGAGTTTAAATTCCCGCGCCGAGAGATGGTCGTCACCGTCCCCTACGAGGTTGGCTCAGAGGTTGAACTGCTGCAGCCGGTTTCGATCACATGGCCGCTACTAACGAAGAGATACACCGAGGACCACCACATGCCTGTCGTTGGATACACAACGATCGACGACACGGTTGACGTTTTGCCTCGGGTTTCAGGAAATTTTGAAGTCGATCCGTCGGAAAAATACCGCGTGATCGGTATTGATCAGGATCCGAACACGTTCACGGTCTCGCTAAAATTGCGGCAGGCCGGCATAACCTACGGGGAAGGAGTTTTTTAATGGGGACCAACACGCTAACAGCCAGATCCACGGGGCAGGTGATTACGCCAGCCTTTTTCAATGACTTCCGAACGGCGCTGATGAGCGACCACGTTCCTCGAAACTCCTCGGGCGTGCCCGAGGATTTGGCGGGAAGCCTAGGCCAACCAGCACTGCGCTGGGACGTCGGATACTTCCGGGCCCTGAACATCAACGGAACGACCATCGACCTTGGCACTTTCACCAGCGAATTGTGGAGAAACGTTTCGGGAAAAATGGCTTCGACCCACAACGGCGCGCGCGTTCTCGAGCCACACGGAACCAACGCCACGGTCACGATTAAAGCCGGCGGTGCAAACCCCGACTATATTGCGGTCATCAACGGGCAGACGGTGGTTGTCGAAAGCGACATCGCCATCACCGGCCTTACCTTGGCACCTTCTTCGAACAACACGGCGCTGATCAACTCCGCTGGGTTGGCTGATCCAGAGAACTCAAAATACATCGGCGAGGTCCGTTGCAAATCGGCCAACACGACGACCAACGTCCTTTTTGACCGCGCGATCCCCATCGATAACATCGGCACCGAGATCAGCACCAGGGCCGCAACCCGCCAGGCCTTTAGCCTAAACAACGGGACAACGACCGAGGTCTTCATGGGGGTGATCAACACGGCGTCGCTCGATTCTTGCCTGCGGGGTTTTGCCTATGACTCCAGTTACGCAGAGCAAGCACGCATCGTTTGCACAGATAACGACGTGATCACTTTGCTGATGGTAAACTACGTCTTCCTCGACGAAAACGGATCAACGACCTACACTTCGGTCCTTCCGCCGGTCTTCACCGCAGCCACCCCCGGATCGCCGGCGACTAATCAGTACTGGTTTGATCTCAACAGTTTCGTCTGGAAGCGCTACAACGGATCGACCTGGGACACGGTCGACCGCCATCTGGTCGGCTGGGCTATCTGCGATTCATCCGGCTGCAAGTGGGCGCACACGATCCCCTACTATTTCGCGCCGAGCGATCACATCGACCTGACTGTCGAGCGCACGTCGAACACTGTCGTCCGCGCGAAGTTTGCGGAGTCGAGCTTGGCGGTCGGTGGGAACCTTTTTCAGTATAACGGCCAGCCCTATCTGCAGTGGGACATCGCCAGCGATCTGGTCAGCGGGTTCGCCGAGGCCGCAAGCACGCTCTATTACTTGTATGTCACCGACGACGGCCTGCCGAAGATCGAACCGACGCAGCCGCGAAAGCGGGACTGGCGCGGCGGGCACTACCACCCTCACAAACCGTGGCGGTGCGTTGGGCATTTCTACAACGACGCCTCGTCGCATATCTCGGCAGCCGCCTGCTTCAATCAGCGGGAACTGCTCGAGGCCGATACTCCTAACGGCAGAGGGTCGACGAACACTGCCGTGTTTCGGATGACGACCGTTCGGACCTATTGTCCTTCGCTTCTTTTTGTGGATTCGGCGACGCTAGGATCATACGTCGTGGTGCTACACCCTGCTGTTTATTCCGTTCAAGTCGGGGTAGGCACTCTCGATTGCATCATCGGCATCGACAACGTCGACAAAAATACGGGAGAGGCGCAGCCTTTGATGGATAATCACCCGGAGATTTTAAGCTTCGGAGCGAACACGGAATCGGACCTCGGTTCCGGCGGAGCTAACAACTCCAAAATGTCAGTAGCGACCTGGGTAGGCTTTCTGGAAAAGGGCACCATCATCTATCCGATGCTGATTTCAGCCATTGACATAGCCGAGGGCGGCGGCCGGGTGCGCATCGAGAAGGTGGTGGGGACAGACGACTCCGGTTACATGATGGTCGCTTGAAACTAAAACTGTACGCACGGATTCAGTTGGGTTAAAAACGCGGAGGGAGGAACACACATGCTAAGCGGATGGAAAACTTATATCACGGGCGCGGCGATGATTCTGAGCGGGGCTGGTCTGGTATTGAAAGACCTGGCCGAGAAGCAGGGTTTCAACGAGGTAGGCTTCATGACCTTCATGTCGGGCTTTGGTTTCATCTTTAACCGGGCCGGCATGAAAAAAGAGATCGAAAAAATCCAGTGAATGCAGCGTGGGCTTTGGCGATGGGGATGGTAGCGATCGGCGTGATCGGCTTTGTTGCGGTCTTGACCGTCGGCTGGATTGTGTATTGCGCGGGCGGTGACCAATGACGCCAGAACAGCGGCGCCTCGTTCTCGACGTTGCCGACGGGCACCCCCAGGCGGTGAAAGTTCTCAAAGAGTTGATGATCTTCCAGGACCCCTGGACGATGATCGCCCACCTGAAAAAAAAGGGCGTGCGCGGCGCGCGGGTGGTTGAGTACTTCAGAGAGGCGGGGGCCACCGGCTTCCAGATGGGCCACCGAATCCAGGCCGAAAGCCGGGGCCTAATGTACCGCCCCTTTTTGCTGAAGGACATGGCGCAGTGACATGGATTCCAACCTCGTGGGACATACCGGGAGCAATCAGAGAATTGGCTCCGCTCGCCCGGGACCTGTTGCGGATTGTCGCGCCGAGCGCCGCCGAGGCAGCCGCCAAGTTGGAGGCCGACCAGAAGACCAAAAAGCAGCAGGCGGTGGACGCCTTCAAGTCGTTTCGAACCCGCCTGCGGCAACGCCGGGAATTCCGGCTGCTGGCAGCGGAGCGGGACAAGGCCGAACTCGAACGGCTGTTCAACCCGGAAGATGGGCCAGAGCCGCCATCCTAATCCTTGCGGTGGTGGCCCAGGGCTGCGTCAGGACCGTTTATCTGCCGGAGCCCGCCGCGTACTACCGGCAGAAGTGGGATGAATGCGTTAAAAGGCAAATAGAGTGCGAGGAGGATTTAAACCGATGCGAGGAACTTGGCACCGAGGCCTTGCCCTAATTGCCATCGCCTTGGCGTTTTCGGGCTGCGGTTATGCGCGGATCATCGCCACGCTAGACCCCCAGGCGTGGGTGGATTCAAACGACTGGGCGCGGGAGCGAAACGAGCGGGGCAATTACTCGCAGGCGATGGCCCACTACGAGGACCTTGTTTGCCGGGCCAACGCCTCGATGCGCCATGCCGAGCAACGCACCGGCCTGCAATACCCGGTCTGCGAACTGAACATGCCGAGCGATTCCTACCCGGTGACCTTTGCGCTCCTGGGGATCGATTACGGGTACTATGTGCCCAGCGTCAACGCGATCGTCTACCCGTTGGGCAATCACCAAATCCTGCGCCACGAATTTGCGCACGCGATCTCCACGAACGCAAAGCCTATGGACAGCATGTGCTTGAGGGAAATTGTGTCGATCGCGGTTGCGGAGTTGGCGGTGTTCAACGCGGATCGAGAGGCCAGTCAGGTAACTTTCACTCGGCGTGCGCGCGCGACGCGCTAGATCTTAGGCTGCGCTCTGCTTTCGTTTTCCGAGCATGACACTGAGCTTTGCACAGAACCTGATAACCTTCCTCGCGCACCAGCAGACGACTGCAATACTCATCCAGAGACACACGATCAGCAACGCCAGCACAAGGATCAATATGGTCGACGTCGACCGCCTGCCTGGAGAAAAACTGGCCGCAGCCGGCGCATCGGTAAAGCCCACGTCCGTCGCCAGCCGCCCGCAGCGCTCGTGATTTCGGTTCCCACTTGTGTGCGTGTATGAGCCTAAGCTGCCATCGTATCCAAGCATCGCGATCCTCCTCGAAGGTTTTTTTACCAGACCCAAGTTCCGAGGACCGCCGCCGTCTGCTCTTCGCCTTTGCGGCCGTCAACCGTCGATACTCTTCGATCGACATGTGCTCTACAGCCTGGCGAACGCGTCCTCGCATATTTTTTTGAATGTTTGAAACCACTCCGCGCCCGTTTTTAGGTCGCGAAATCTGTACTGGTCGGGCCATGAATTCACCTGAGACATCGCATACGACGATATGTCGTGGCGTTTTAGCATGCCGGTTGCCACCCGGTAGAGAGCCTCTTCGGCCTCGGCTTCGAGTTCAACCTGCATCCGCAGCCGCTTGTCGAGCATGTACTGGGTGGAGGTGAACGCCCGGTTGCGACGCTGCTCGATGTGTTTTGACTCGTGGATCAGCACGGCTTCCTTCACCGCCTGCGACCACTTCTTCGGATCGTCGAAGTTTCGGGGAAAAAGAATTTCCCCGTCCATCGTCGTGACCGCATCCTTGAACCAGATGTGGAGGATCGGCGCTGGCCATAAAAAAGGTTTAACCCGAAAACGCACGCCCTCCAGGAGCTTGAGGTGTTTCGTAAAGAACCCCCTGGTGTCCTTTCGACGGATTTCGGCGATCAACTCAGCGGCAATCTGGGGTGCGTTCATAACCGCCTTATCTCACGGGACCTCTGCCAGTGCAATCTGATCATCGAGCAAATCGTAAAAGGCCCGCAGCCGCTGTTCTGCGGCCGGACCAACGGCAGACACCGGAACTGGCGACCCGGAGTTCGCCGGCTGCACCCGCTGCCATACCTGCTGAAACTGCAGGAGCGTGAGGCCGAAACGGTTCTCGAAGTGACAGGTTTCCTGGAAGTGCAGCCAATCGCCGCTCCAATCAATGCCCGGGGCGACCTCCCGGGCGATGGCGGCGAGGCGTGCGTACCATTTCCGGTCCGCCCACAGCGCTTGGAGCCCGGGCTTTTCGGCCGAGGCGTCTTTTACGATGTCGGTTGCGCACCCGTACTGGTGGATGGAAAACCCGCCCTTTGCCTTGGTCCGGATCTTTTCCCCTTCGATCCCACGCCGGCCGACCATGTAGATTTCGTCCTGGCGCTGGTGCGGACGGTAGATCTCGAAGACGTAGGGCTTCTCCTCTAGCGCGTCGTCCTCCCAGCAGGCGTCAAGCCACTGGGTTAGCTGCAGGGAGTACGGGGGATAAGCCCGTGGCAGATGGTTGTGCGGATCCCACTGTGGCCGCGCCTGTTCCGTCGTCGACGGGTTTTTCTTTGATAAGGTGTCCAATGCGTTCATCCTCCGGTACGGGTACGATTTCAACTCCCTGCTCTTTTCTCACGAACGGCGACCGCGGGTAGGCATCGCCGAACCATTGCACAAACTTGTGGATCGCCGGCCGCCATTGCGCTCGGTCCCGACGTTCGGCGAGCATCACCAGAAAGCGCTCGGCCGGCCCCTGGTCGAGGTCTCGGTAGTCGCGGTTCTTGAGCGCTTTCAGGATCTCGACGTCGAGCTTGCGGGCAAGTTCCCCGATCCGCCGCATCCGATAATTCATTTCCCTGGCTTTCAACTTCAAAGGTTTACCGTCGTCCATTGAGCGCCTCCTTCACCTGGCCAACCTTCAGGCTGGTTTCGAAATTCTCAGCCACCGTCACAAGATCTTCGGCGAGTTCGAAGACCTCTTTGTACTCCGCCGCCGTCACGTTCTGCGCGAGAGCAAACTTTCCGTGGCGCTGCGCGAAGATCATCCCCGCATAGGTCCGCCGCCAGTAGTCCCTGTCTTTCAACATAGAAGCCTCCTATCTGAGTGAAACGGGCCTGCCGGCCTCGTCGAGTTCGTCGGCCGTATACAACCGGGAATCACTGCACTCGTAGCACCGCTGCACTTCGTCTGGTTCAAGTAGTGGCATCGGTTGCCCGAGAAAACTGTTCGGGTCTCTGGCCTCTGGCGTCACGTTGATCCGGTGCTGCCGGCGGCAACGTTTGCAGATCGACCACAGCGGCTGTTCCACCAACTGCCCGCGGTCGTAGTACCACCTACGTTCGTGGCGTTTGAGCATTGACCGGCTCTTTCCATTGGATCGAGTTCTGCCAGCATTTAATGCACGTGTAGAACTTGCCTTCTCTGTAGTCCTCAACCTTCCGATCGCCGCCGCACCGAGGGCACTTGGGGACCGGCTTGGAATCAACCGCCTCGGTGTTTATTTCGTCGACCATTTTCATCTTGGCCAACCCATGAATACGGCGGCAAACACCAGCACCGTTCCAACGACGTAGCGGATCGGTGGCCAGCTATCTTTGGCCAGCAAATAGACCCCGACAGAACCCCAGCAGATGGCTTGTGTGATCATAGTTCGGCTTCCTTCTTTTTTCTGAATTTTTCCGCCGCCGGGCACGATGCCCAGTGCGGTCTGAACGCCTTGATTGACTTCTTTAGTTTTGCGGCCTGCATCACTTCACCTGAATGGAGGATTACCACACCGCCGCTGACCGAAGAATAAAAACCGTAGGAATCTCCGACCTCCCACTTGCCGGCCGGAGTTTTGATGAACGTGATCGCCGCACCGCAGCCCTTGCACGTGCTCATGAGGGCAACGACTCGCGAGATTCGGGGGCACGTTCCAAGAGATTAATCGCGTCTCCAACGTCTTTGATGACGTTTTGTATCTCCGCTTTGAACTCCTCGAAGAGCAACCACCTGGTCGGCGGGTCTCGAACTTCCTTGAACGACATGCCGTAATCGAGGATCGCGCGTTTAGCGTCGGAAAAAGGGATGCAGTGTTTTGTCATCGCTCACGGTCCTTTCGCTTGAATCGGTCATCCCAAGAGTCTGGAAACGTTGGAGCCCACGTGAGGCCGAACAACGCAACGCCTAACATCACCGCAAGACCTGCCCACCCGATGAACTCGATCGCTTTGAGGAGTGTGTTCACTTGAATTGCTTCTATCCGATCTGCTCGAGAGCTTTGGAGGCCGTTTGAATATCGAAAAACGATGCGTCGTTTTCAACGATCTTCGTCAACGCCTCAACGGCGATGGCGAGTTTCGATCTAAGGGCGTCTCGCTCTGCGAGCATCCTTCCGACCAAATCGACCTGCTGTTGCCCAGGGGAATCGCCGATCATCGCTTCATCCCCACCGGGGATCCTGGTTGAATGATGCGCGGCATCGAATTCGGGTCGATGCGGATCCGGGAAACAACCACGCCGAGAAATTCCCGGGACGGCGCGTGCAGGACAGGAAACTGCGGGTTCTGTGAAAGCCCGTAGAGGTAAACCGCCAGTTGCGAAAGGGCCTCGACCGGGAGAGCGAAATGCGTGGGCTCGAACGTTTTGAGCGCTTCGGGATCCGTCGGCTCTTTGACGACGATGCCCTTGGCGTCGATGTTCAGGGGAACGCCGCGCATGGACATCTGAAACTGCGGGCCTGCGTCGTTGACGTCGGTCATTGGATTCCTCCTTGTATCTCGAGACGCTCGGTTGTGATGCCGTGGCGTGCGAGGATGTTTATCAGCGCTTTGCGGGACGACTCGAGAGCGCACCCCTGGTGATCGCAATCCATGAGATCGCCGGCCTTGCTCTTCTCGATCGCCTCGTCGAGTTTTTCCAGGTATTCAATCAGCGACCCGAGTAGGGCTGCGACCGTGGCCTTGGTTGCGATTGTCTCGTTCATTCCTGAAACCTCCGCTCGGGCCATGCGGCAAAGCGCGGCCCTGGGTCCTGCTCGTTTACGGCGCGCGGCTGGCGGTGGATATCCCCCGTGCGGAACATGGCCCCCTTGAACCACCGAAGAAACTTCTCCTCGTCGGGGGTCTCTGCCTCGAGGAATACGATCGGCACCTGCCCGTGTTGGTCAAACGTTGCCTTCATGTGACACCACCTTTCCACCTTCAAGAACGAAGCCCACTTTCCCGCTGCCATCGACCCGCTCAACCCATACCTGGTAGTCCTTTTCCTCTGCCATCTGCCCGAGTAATTTCATCGAGTCCTCGTCCAGGAGCGATCCGTCGCGCACGCGGATGACTTTGAGTTTCGGGTTGAGCGCCATCGCCACCGCGACCGAAGCCCGCAACTGCTCGGCGTCGGACGCCTGGTCGAATGGAACGCCATTCAACAAAACAGCCTCGTCGGTAAACGAAATCCCGTCGACCGGCAGTGCAGCGCTGCGCACGGCGTCGGCCGCATCAGCCTTGCGTTTGTCCATCTGGGCCGTCAACTGATCGGCCCGCGCGACACACTCTTTCACCTGCTTCATGAGGTCGACAACTTTAGCCGTGGCCAGAGACTTTTTGTTCAGCACCCGGATCTCATCGAACTCCAGCTCGAGCGCGCGGATGTCTTCGGCCACGTCGAGTGGTGGTAGGTTTGCGTAGATCGTTTCCATATCGGCCAAGTTTTTCTGGTGGCGGGCGATCTCTTTTTTCAGGGTGTCGATCGAAAGTGCCATACCTTCGCGCGTCGCACGGTCGTGGTCGATCTCTTTGTTATGCCGCGCCGCGTCGGCGATGCGCTTTACGAACTCAGACTCCGAAACCTCAGGAGCCACCGAAAGCTCGGCGGATACCGGAAGGCCCATCTGGCTGGCAACGTTTTGAGCGGCGGCCTCGTATTCTTTAGCCTTGCGTGAACACTCACGGCGCAGGTCGTAGTCCGCTTTATTCGCTGCCTCGATCGCCTCGAAGTCAACGCCGGGGACAAAACCGCGCAGTGCGCTCAACTGTTCCTTCGGTGCCATCCTGGCGAAGGCCAGAGGGTCGAACGTCAGGTTGCCGAGCAGGTCGTCGAGCATTTTCTGGGGGCTTGGGAACTTCGCGCCCTCGGCGTTTTCCACCTGAATTTTGCTCGTGCCATCGCCCTCTTTGTTCTCGGTGAAGGTCCGGGTTACGACGATCTCGCCAAGGTCCAGGCGGATCCGGGCCTCGGTCGCCCCTTTGCGGATCGGCACCGACTGGATGTGCGTGGCACCGGCAAGCGCCCACCAGATGCAATCGAGCACCGAGGTCTTGCCCTGGCCGTTCTTGCCGGTGATCTGCACGAGGTTTCCGTCCGGCTTGATCTCGACGGCGATCAACCGCTTCACGTTCTCGGCTGTAAGGCATATAATTTTCATGATGTCGCCTTTCCGTTTCGGTCGTTGACCACCTTCAAAAATCGTTCGAGGAACCCTTCGTCCCAGGTCTTCCAATCGACGACCACTTGGTTGCACGGCACGCTGTTCACCAGATACCCGAAGCCGCCGCCCAGTTGGACGATCGTCCCCAACTGCAAGCCGGCGGCGATCACTTCGGGCGGAACGATCGCGCGGAAAACGTCTTCGTCGAAAAGCGGGATTTTCATTCGACGTCCTCCGGCACCGGTTCGGATCCAGCGATGGCAATGCAGACCGCAGCGATCTGGATCAACTCCACATTGATCGATACCTTTCCGCAAGAGGTGTGCGCGGTGGCTCCTTCCTCGAGGATCGCCTTTGCAACCTCGCCGACTTCTTCGACCAAGATGGCCAACCACTTCTCGAGCGGGTGTTTTTGAATCCCCCACTTGGCGTCTTGCCGCCCTCGTTCATCGAGCGTGCGCTGCAAGAACAGTTCGTCGTTTACTGGCGTTGTTTGAAACCGGATGTCGCTCATACCCCCTCCATGAGTTCGCGGTATTTGAATCCACTGCCCAAGCAATCGTCGATGTTCACCAGGTCACCGTCGAGGCCCATGCACATGTTGTTAAAAAGCATCACGTATTTCGGGATCGTCTTCGAGGCATAGACAAAACCGTAACCGCTCTCGGTTAACCGCCAAAAACCCGACGAGTGCTTGTCGGGGCTGTCCGGAGCGCGGGTTTCGACAAGTCCCCAGAACCGCGCGAGCGGGATCTGCGCTGTTGGTGCCAACGGGTGTCGCCATTTACGGGCGACCATCACGTTCAGGACGTCGTTGATGTGGATAAAGTCCGAAGAGTTTTGCGCGCGGTGCGCGTGCGCCAGAGCGATTAGCCCGCGCGCGATGCCAGAGTTCAGCTTGCGGCGGTACACTTTAACGAAAAGATCGCAACACGGACACCGGACACCGGCCTGCGCCATCCGCTCTTTTCTCACGTGCGCGCGGGCTTCGGCCAGGGTGTCGTGGATCAATGCGTCGGCGAAAGTGAGTTGTTTCATTTCAACTCCCCTTTCAGCTTGATCGAGTTCTTCCAGTAGGTGGTGGCCTCCGAGGCCTTCTTGCTGATGAGCGTTCGCTTTACGAGGTACGGACCCACCTCGAAAATCTCGTGCCCTGCCCGTGCGCATTCCTCCTTCACCACCTCGCCCGCCTTTTCGTAAAGTCGGTGGGCTGCGGCGTGCGCCTCCTTCTCGGCCAGCGCCTGGAGCATTCGCTCGGAGTTGATCGTCGGGGCCTGCAGCGTCGCACCGTCAAAGCACAACCCTTTGAACGCGCACTCGGTGCAAACGTCGAAGTCAATGCGTCGATCCGGCGGGGTCTTGGCCGCGACCGCGGTGTTCACCCGCTCGCACTTCTGGAGCACGGTCTCGTAGTAGGCGAAGTCGAGTTCAACGGGGATGAACCGCAACTGGCCCGTGGACTTGTTGAAAAGGACGATGATCCCCAGCGGTTCCGAAAACGTGTAGAGATACGATTGCAGTTGGTCGTAGTAGGAGCGCATGTAGATCGCATCCGAGTGCAGAATGTCTTGCACGCTGCGGATCTTATCGAAGACGAAAGGCGAGCAGGTTTTTACCTCGGTGGGGATGGGCTTGGCGTCTCCACGGCGGTCTGTACGGACAATCGCACCGTCGATGCGGGCGGAGAGTTGCGCTCGCTCGTCGAAGAAAGTTTTTTGCTGGCCGATGAAGTGATAGCCGATCCGGCGGGCGGCCTTCGTGATCTCGTCGAGGATGTGTTGCTCTAGGTAGTTTCCAAGATCGAAAATCGCCTGCAACCCGGGGCCGTGCGGCGGGCGTTTATCGCCCTCGACCCGTAAGTAATAGAGATAACGTTCGCAGGGGTGGCCGATGCTCGAGGCGTTGTTTGCCCTCTGCGGCCACTGCTTGATCTTGTCGCGGAGGTTTTCTTCCCGGGCCTCCTCGAGCGCTGCGCAAAGTGCTTGAACCTCGACCAAGGCCAGGGCCTCGGCCTGCGCGACGGACGTCGCTTGCTCCTGGTTTTCCATGTGTTCCCCCCTCCTGTTATTTGGCGGCAGCGCGGTCTTTTTTCGCGCCGTCGACGAGCTCTGATAACCTTCCGTAGGCTTTGTTCAAGGCCTCAATGTCGTCGATTTTCTGCACGTCATCGTTGGAGATTTTCCGCTCAAAGGCATAGGCCATCATGTTCGCCGGGGTATCGACCCGGTGCTTAACCCCTTCGTTTAGGAGGTTGAAAAGCTCGGCCCGTGCGCGGGCTGGGGCGGTAAAAACAGCCGGTTTTTCTGGTGGTGCGGGAGGAGCCCCATGAGCCTGCGACTCTTCCTTCCTCTCACCGGAACCGGCCGAAACCGGGGATGGGCTTTGCGTGGGGGCCTGCGCGGGCTGCGGCGGTGTTGGTGCCGGAGCCGGGGGCACTGGCGTCGGTAACGGTATGGGAGGCGATTGCGCGGCGCTGGCAATAGCGTAGGCCCCGTCTGGCATTTTGAACGTGGGCAGCGCGTCGTCGTCGACCTTGGCGTCGGCCGCAACTCCGCTGACCGTAAACGCCTGGGCGAGCGCCCCGCGTTCCGCTTTCACCGTCAGCATGTGCTCTGGCCTGCCGGTCCAGTTGGGGTTTTCCTTGGTCACCCACTCGTTTTTGTTTTTGTCGAAAAACTGCGATTCACATTTTTCCCACTCCGACCACAACGCCTCGAAGATGACCGGGAAGCGCATGTCCTTTCGCCAGCACGTGGCTTTTACCGAGAAGAGTTGTCCTTTGCGCTCCTGGTTGATCACGCCTTTATCGTCGATCCAGTAATACTGGTGGGGCTCAAAACCGTCGAACTGGCCCGAGCGCATCGCAAGCGCCCAGTAACCTTTGTGAGAAATGTAGGTCCCAATTTTTGGGATCCAGTAAATTTCCCGGTTGAAGATGTCGAGGTTTGTTACCTCGACGACGCGACAAAGAACTTCAAACTCGTCGTTGGTCGCCTTCTCACAATAGGCGCGTTTCACCGCCTGCCAGATCGGCAAGCTCATGTCGATGCGCGCCGCCCGCTGCACCTGGAACGGGGGGGCTTTGACGAGGGACGTCGGTTTTACTGCACTTTGGTTTTGGCTCTGGCTCATGGTTTTTCTCCTGGGTTATGGGCTCATAGAAATAAGCCCGACAAAAAATGCACAGCATTTTCGGACCGTGACAGCGCGGGGTGGGCGTCAACTGCCGGGGAATGGCGTACTGCCCGCACCCCTCGCAAAGAACGATCCCTTCAATGCTCACGTCACCGACGTCCACGTTGTTTCCTCCTTTGGGCTGGGGACGGCGGGAACTCCGCACCGTCCGTGATTTCTCCGTCTTCGCACCCGAGGGCGTTGGCGATCCGCCGGACCGTCGAGGTTTTGATGTCGGGGCGGTCGCCCCGCTCGATGTCCGAAATGTAGGATGGGGAAACGCCGATGGCCGCAGCCAACTCCCCCTGCGAAAGGCCTGCCTCGATCCGGATGCGCTCAATATTCGTGCCTATGGTTTTCATGGTTCCCCTTGTAACTGATGGGTGATAACCGTTGCAAGCAAAAAATAACTTAAAGGTGATTATGGGTCGACGCTGGCCGTAATCTGGTGTTGGCCCGAGCAAAGGTCCCACTCGTCGTCGACCCCCCAGCCGCCGACCATCGACACGGGGCAGGTAAACCGCCCTTCAAAGACCACCGGATCGATGTCGCTAGTTGCCGAATAGGCCGAAAACAATTCAAACCTCCAGATGAACTCTGGGCTGTCCGCGGAACTTTCGCCGAACTCGCAGCCGTCAATCGAGATGAAAAGCGCCCCGACCTGGGTATTGGGGTCGTAGGAATCGTCGTAAACCGTCATCGACCCGCCCCCAGAACACGCGCGGGTAGTTGCGCCGCCGGCCTCGAACTGCCCGACCATGGCGTAAAGTTCGTTCAGGAAAGCCTGGGCCTCGGCCCGGGTAAAAGCCGGGGTTTCAGGCGCATCCTGGGGATCCTCCTGGGCGGTAAACTGGGGGCTTGTGGTCTCCCCACCCCCGCAACCCGAAAGGATCAGCCAAAGACCGAAGATCAAAAACGTTAAAAGTAAAGTCATCCTGTTCATAAAACCTCCTGTGTTATCCGGTTAGTAAAGCGGCACCCCGCCGCGCCCATCGCGGGCGGCGGCAGGGCACCAGGTCAGCCATTTCCGATCTCGTACCAATCGACCCTGCCGTCCGGGTGGTCGACCGCCATCAACGACGAGCCGTCCCCGAAGGTGAAATTGCGGATGTTGCCGGCAGTTTTCTGCTCTACGGTTTCGCCGCGATGCGAGGCCCGCTCGATCATCGCCAACGCTACCTCCGGCTTGATCCGAAACATCGTCCGCTCGCCCTCTTCCCTGACTTCGTTATTCCAGCGCATGGTTATCAACTCCTGTGGAAAGGTTGTGGTTTCCCGTGAAACATCAGCAAAAAAGCACGCTCAGCCGGTGCTCATCGGCAAGCCGGGAGGCCCGCAGCGTGGCGTGGTCCTGGTTTTCAAAGCCCTCCCGGTCGATCCGGCCGTCGGTCCATTCGATGTCAACCACCCAGGTTTCGGCCCGCCCGTGGGGGCGGATAACAACGATGCGTTTTGGCTTCGGTTCGTGGTTCATAGGTTTCCGCTCCTGTCGAAGTTGGCGTCCTGATCCCTGCCCCCGTCCTCGAGCAGCAATTTTACGATGCGCTCGGGCAGGTGGGTGGCTGGGGCCGAGCCCTCGGGGCAGTCCTTCAGGTAGTAGAGAAATTCCCGGGCCTCTCGCCGGCAATCCCGGCAAAGATAGACCCCCCATTCGGTGTCGCGGGTCGGTTCTTCGCAGGTGGCGCAACCATCGCATTCGGGGAGATCGATCTCCACCGGGCCTGCTTGTTTTCCGCAAAGGTAGATG
>ERZ869925.294-NODE-294-length-37750-cov-8.674705_pt1 | contig 37750 bp, 32 predicted proteins | sample MGYA00579311_ERZ869925 | MGnify/ENA primary metagenome ERZ869925 (study PRJEB32216, sample SAMN09231817) | wastewater metagenome | place: USA: Maryland | collected 2016-07-30 | study: EMG produced TPA metagenomics assembly of the PRJNA472060 data set (Reclaimed...
ACCGCCCACGCCTTGGCGCTGGGGATCACGCGAGAAGCGTACATAAAGACCGAGGCGTTCGCTAGGCACTTCATAGCGAAGGTTGATAAGCATTCAAGTCAGCATCCCGGCTGCTGGGAGTGGACTGGAGTCATGAAGTACAACGGATACGGCAGGGTTTCGGTCAAGAACAAAATGATGATAGCGCATCGCGTCGCCTACATGATGAGCCACGATGCACCTATCCCTGACGGCATGTTTGTGTGTCACAAGTGCGACAACCCAAGGTGTGTAAACCCAGAGCACCTGTTCATCGGCACCGCAAGGGATAATGCCCGAGACTCCGTTAACAAGGGAAGGAACGCCAACAAGAAAAAGACGCATTGCCGAAACGGACATGAGTTCACGCCAGAGAATACTTATAGCTCAAGAGGCCATAGATTTTGTAGGCGGTGCCGCAGGGAGAGCGCCGCCAGACACAGGAAGATTAGGCCAAGGCCCTCTAGGGCAAAGAATCCCCCAACCGCAGCCCTGTGCGCGGCGTGGCTGGCGAAAGGAGCGAGCAAGTGACCCAGGCCACACAAGCCCTCCTCCAATCCCTCACCACTGACCTCACCCATTGGGTCTGGTACACTCAACATGCCCTGGAACGCATCCCGGAGAACAACCTCTCTCCCATCGCCAGGGAGGATCTGCAAAAAGCCCACCGGGCCTGCCTATCGGTGCAGAATAAAATCCGCAACTTCACCCTTGAACAATCAACCAAAAAGGAAACCCCTAATGAGTCCCATCATCCAGGAACGTGACCCGCAAGCCTTCTGGGAGAAGGTCTTCCTGACCATCCTCCAGGAACCCTCTAACGAGTGGGAAGATGACTTGAGAGAACCCTTCATGAATCTCGCCATCAGTGAAGCCGATTGTGCCCTCCAAGAGTGGCTGGACCGATTCGGCACCCTGGAACAACAAGCCGCCTGGGAAGAGAACAAGGCTCGCCGGGCAAAAGGAAACACCCCTGATGAAAAAGCAATGTAACTTCCCTGGTTGTCAGAACACCGCCCTCTACATCGCAAAGGATGGTGGTGTCCGCCGCTGCGCCTACCATATGCCGCGTATGGAGCAACACTCTTGGGACAGCTTCTCCCCACCCGTCCAGGAACAGCCCCAAAAGCTCGACGTCCACTACGTTGCACTTTCCCCGGAACCCATCGAGGTCATGTCAAAATGGGGCTTGACAGGTCCCTTTGCTTGTGCTAGCATCCTCAAGCTGGTGGCCAGAATCTGGGCATGCAATCGTCCCGATGCACCAAAAACAACCGGGTACAATGGCCGCGGCTCCCGCGAAGACATCACAAAGCTCCGCTTCTACGTCGACCAATTGGAACAATGGCTCCTCTCCCTTGAACCCAAACAGAAGGAAGACAACCCTTGAACCCACACACTTGTACGAAGAAGACCAACTGCACCCTCTGCAATAACCCCATTGAACCCGGCGATGAAATCTTCTACGCCTATCCCAAGATCCCCTACTGTTCCCAAGAGTGCATGGTCGACGACAAGGACTGAACGGCCCAAACAAGGAGACAACCCCTCATGACCACTTCGATGCAACCATCCCCCACCCTACAGGGCAACATCACCCTGGACAGCCTCCGCGAACTCTATGAAGTCCAGGAAGCCCATCTTCGCGCCCTCATCATCGGGGACAAAGGTGTGGGGAAGACCAAGCTGCTGTCAACCGCCCGCCGCCCCGTCCTCGGTTACTTCTTCGACCCTGACGGGGAGCTGACCCTCTTCGAGGACGACCCGGAGACCAAAAAGAGCCGCTGCCCAAAGTGGCTCATCCCCATGACCTCCTACACGAAGGTCAACGTCTCCACGGCACCGGACGGACGGAATGGACAGGAAGCCATCCGCCTCTTCGCAAACGACATCATGGCGCACAAGAAGAGCGGTATCTTTAACCAGATTGGCACAGTCGTCCTGGACTCGTTGACCACCTTCGGGGACGCCCTCATCGGAAGTGTCCTGACAAAGGCCCGTCTCAACCCCAAGCATGGGCCAACGATGGAAATCCAGGACTGGGGTACCTTCCTGAATGAGTGCAGCTTCTGGATCAAGACCCTCCTCACACTTCCCTGTGACGTTCTCATCCTTGGCCACATCCAGTCCGATAAGGATGACGTCACGGGACGCATTATCCACAACGTCATGCTCCCCGGTAGTGGGGCGCAAAAGGCCCCAATCCTCCTCTCCGAGGTCTACTACATGTTCGCGGAGCAGGTCCTCGGGCAGGCCAATGTCCCCGCCAAACGCGTCCTCCTGACCGGGAACGACTCCTACTACAAAGCCAGTACCCGCCTTGGACGGGATGGCAAATTCCTTCTCCGGGAGGAACCGGATCTCATGAACTTGCGGCGGAAAGCAGGCCTTTCTACCGAACACCTTCCCTACTAACGGCAACAGTAACAAGGAGACCCAAACAATGCCCCGCAAAACCAAAGCCCAAACCTTCCAACCCCTGGCAACCAATGAACTCGTCATCATCCAGGGTGGCAACAACTTCTACATCGTCCGAGTCGGTTGCCAGACCTTCGCCTTCGCCAACCCTGAGGACCTCCTGAATGCCCTGGAAGTCTTCCTCACAGACCCCCTCAAGGCTGTCAAGGAATTCAATGTCCAGCGCCAGGCCCAGCAAACCCTCCAGAACCTCGTCGGAAACGCCTACTACAACAATGGCCACACGGCCTTGGCTGGACAGGCCCTCCAAGCCAACCACTAACAGGCAAACCCTCCCCCAGACAATGTCGTCCACGGGGAGTTGCACAAACCAACGGCCCAACAACGGCCAAGGAGACCCTTCCATGTTCTCACTCACTGACCTCGACCTCGACAATGCCCCGGTAATCGCTCCCGTCCAGGAGGGCACGTACCGGGTTCGCATCGTCGAACTGGCCATCTTCGACCAGAGGGAACCCAAGACAGGCCGCTACATGACCTGCTCCCTCGACGTCGCGGATGTCCCCACGGCGGAAACGGTCCGCCACTTCATCTCCATGCTCCCGGATAGCGGGACCTCGGAGAAGGATGCCGTTCGCTCGAAGTCCCGCATCAAGCAGTTCTTCGACAAGTTCGGTCTCCCCTACAACCTGCAGCCGGTGCAGGGCGAGGGCAAGGCCTCCTTCCCGGAAGCCGTTGGCCGTGAGGCCATCGTCCTCCTGGGTCTCAAGCCTGCCCAGAACGGCGGCGAAGAGAACAACATCAAGTCGCTGAACCCGCCCACCCCGGCGGCGTAAGGCCATGGAGTGGTGGTGGCTTTCTACAGAGCGTTTCACGGTAGCCTTTTCCACTGAAAATGCCCTGGTTTGCAAAGCCCCACCACTCCTCCGCAAGTTCACCGGGAAGCCTGTTGGAACCCTCTTAAAATGGGCTTCACGGCTTCCCGGTTACCAATTACTCCACATACCCTGTCAAAAGGAGACAACCCCATGATCGCAGGCATCTTTGAAACCCCTTTCGGCCAATTCTCCATCTGCTGCCACGGCACCCCCACGCCGGAGCAGGTCCGGGACTTCCTACCCGAGTTCGAGACAGCCCTCAACGCTGCCGTGGCCGAATTCCAGCGGGTAACCAAGGAAGAGAACATTGCCAAATCCAACTGACACCCTGCCAATCGAGGAACGCTTCGACGCCATCAAGGCCCGCCTGAAAAGGGCTGACAATGGAATGTCCCGCGAACTGGATACCCTCTGGTGTATCCGGCAGTTGATGGAAATAACAAATGAACTATTCCGGGAAGTGGCCCGGTTAAAGGAGGCACGTTATGGAAGAGGGAATCAGCACAAAGGGAAAAAGCCTTGAGGACCCCATTGTCAGTGTAACCTATGATGGGGAGAAATGGGTGGAGGTCTCGAACCTTTCCCTGGAACTGGCCAGCCTCGACACCATGCTCCATTCGGTCGAGTTCCAAACCGGTTTCCGGGTCAAACAGCATGAGCTGAAAAACCTGCTCGCATGAACCTGCAAACCCTGAAACCATCCTACACCACCCTCCCCAAGGAGGAGCGTCTTCGGATGCTGGAGAAAATCCGCACCAATCGCTTCTACCCCACGGGGAGGATGTGCAACTATCTCTCCTGGAAGCAACTCCCTGCCATCCTGAAAGGAGTCGACCTTGAGCAAGCCAGTGAAACAGAAAGCAACCCTCTGGATTCTACGGAGTCCCCTTCCGAGCCTTGTCAGGGACTATTGCCGCCTGCACCCGGAACTGAATCTCCCCCTGCATCTGGAAGTAATGACCTGCAATGACATCCTCACCAAGGACCATCGCAACTACGAAGCCCTCCTCCACACATCCACCGACACGCAGCCAACCAATTCCCTCCCCATTGCAGCTCTTGCCATGGAGAGGGGTTGGACTGTCAATGTCATAGTCCTTCTCCCTTCCCCGGAGACCCTGGCAAAGGCCCTCAAGCAGAGCATCCCCTCGGCGCAGACCCTCATTGGGAAGTTCCGCCGACCCTTTCCCATCCCCGTGAGCAGTTTCCGCGTGGAGAGTAGCGCCTCGGGATATTGGCTGGCGGAACCAGACATGTTCAGCAAGCTTCTCGCCTTCCAGCGCCGTCTGAGGGAAGCGGCGGAACAGTATCCGCATTTGGAAATCTTCGAGGACCTCGGGAAGGAGTTGGAAGCATGTCTGAACGATTAAAGGTCCTTGTGGCCTGTGAATTCAGTGGAACCGTCCGAGACGCTTTCGCCCGCCTGGGCCACGAAGCCTGGTCCTGTGACCTTCTTCCTACTGAATCTTATCAACCCATTGTCTATGCCAACAGCCTCCCCCTCTGTGACTGCTGCGAAGAGCCATGGTGTCCCCTTCACTCAACCCACTACTCCATCTGCCCCTGCATTGGCCCGGATGAGGAAGACATCGTCTTTGGCCCTGACAATACAGCAGCTCGCCACCTGCAAGGTGACATTCTTTCCTTCCTGGACAGAGGCTGGGATCTTATGATTGCTCACCCCCCTTGCACCTATCTTTGCAGCAGTGGCCTGCACTGGAATACCCGTAACCCGGCACGCGCAAAACTCACAGAAGAAGCCGTTGCCTTCTTCATGGCCCTCTACAATGCACCCATTCCAAAGATTGCCGTAGAGAATCCTGTAGGTCGCATCTCCACCGCCTTCCGCCGCCCAAACCAAACCATTCAACCTTGGCAATTCGGTCACCCTGAGAGTAAGGGTACCTGCCTCTGGCTTAAGGACCTTCCCTTACTCCAACCAACCAACATCCTCCCACTCCCATCAAGCGGTCGTTGGGAGAACCAGACCCCAAGTGGGCAGAACAAGCTTGGCCCCTCCAAGGACCGTTGGAAACTTCGCTCCCTCACTTATCAAGGAATCGCAGATGCAATGGCCCTGCAATGGGGAGGCCTCGTCCATGAATAACAACATCCCCCCAACCGGATCCCTTAATGCCCAAATCATCCTCATCACAGACACCCCCACCAGCGAAGAACTCTCCCTCGGGAAGCTCTTCGTCGGCCAAACAGGAGACAAGCTGGATAGCCTTCTGGCCAGCACAGGCCTCTCCCGTACAAACCTCCGCATCACAAGCCTCATCAAGGAACAACCTATCCACAGCGACCCCGCCTCCTACATCAAATGGGGTCCCTTCGGCCCGGAGCCGACAACGGAATTCGACACATGGAAAACTCTCCTCCTGGAGGAACTCTCCTCCCTTCCAAATGCAAAGGTCCTGGTCCCACTCGGGAACCTCGCCCTCTTCGCCCTGACCAACCAATGGGGTATCAGTCAGCGTCGGGGTTCGCTCTGGCCCACCCCCTTCTTACCAAACGCTACGGTTTTACCGACCTTGCACCCCGCCTCCGCGCTGCGAAACAAAAACCCCATCAACCACTTCATCATCCAAATGGACCTGATGAAGGTCAATGCCCTTGCTGCGGGAACCCTTGCCGATAAGCCGGAGCCTGTTCTCCTTCTGGATCCCCCCTTCCAAGAAGTTCTCTCCTTCTTGGACCGCTGCCTCCAGGCCCCGGAGGTCGGCATCGACATTGAAACCTCCACCCAGCGTATCAAGAACAGCCGTTACACGAGGGAAATGACCATGTTCTCCATCGCACTCGCGGAGGAAAGTATGGCCGTCCCCCTTGCCCTGCCTAATGGGAATGAACCCCGCTGGACACCCGAAGAGGAGGATGCCATCCTCATGGCCCTCTTCCGCGTTATGGAAGCCGAGGGAGTGATGAAAATCGGCCAGAATCTCTCCTTCGACGCATCCTTCTTCTACCACCGCTACGGCGTCCCGGTCTGGCCCTTCCAGGACACCATGATGGCCTCCCGCATTGTCTGCCCGGACCTGGAAGCAAACCTCGGCTTCCTCTGCTCCATCCACACGCTCCACCCCTACTACAAGGATCTCGCCGGTTCAGGAGACTGGCAATCCTTCCTCCGCTACTCTGCCATGGACTCCGCGGTGGTGTTGGAAATCTGGCCCCGTGTGGAACGAGACCTCCGGCAGCAGGGGAATTGGGACACCTACGTCTCCTCCCGAGACAGTTTCCAACCAGCCCTCTTCATCCAGGAACATGGCCTCCTCCTCGACAAGCCTGCCCAGCAAGCCCTACGGAAAACCGTCCTGGAGGAAATGGACATCCTCCAGACCCTTGTAGACCAGGACTACCTCACCATCAAGAAGCAAGACCCCGTCTGGGTGGCAAGCCTTGAAAAGGCCAAGGAGGAGGCGGAACTACCCCGCCTCAAGGCCGTTCAGAAAATCCGGGAAGCCCGGACACATCTGGAAGAGGTCCAGGAGGCCTTCCAGTCCATCATAGGCACGGGAACGCCTAAGCAGGTGGAAGGTGCCAAGAAACGCGTGGAGAAGGCTCAGGCGGCCCTGGAGAAGGTCCTGGGCAGCGTTCCCAAGACGAAGGGGAAGGATGAGAAGCTGGCCGCCCTGCAAACCCTCAATGTCCAATCCCCACCACAGCTAGTCAATTTCTTCTACGGGAAAAAACCGAGCGGTCTCGGTTACCCCCCACTCCTCTCGGACGGGAAGCCCACCGTGGATGACAAGGCACGGAAGCGGCTCATCGGGAAGGGGTGTGAAATGGCCAAAACCATTGACCGCCTCATCCAGTGCGCGAATGACCTTGGGAAGTATTGGGAAGCTACCACGGACCCCGACTCCTACGCCCGCTGCTCCATTGACGTCACCGGAACGGACAGTCTCCGCTGGGCTAGCAAGGTCAGCATGTTCGGAACCGGTTTCCAATTCTTCAACACACCCAAGCGATTCCGCCCCTTGCTGATTGCGGAGAAGAATCGCCCCTTCATTCAAATGGACGAGGGACAGGCGGAGAATCGAATCGTTGCCGTCCTGGCCAATGACACCCGAATGATGGAGGCCTTTGAAAAGGGCCTCGACGTCCACCGCCTGACAGCGGGTCTCATGTTCGGCATTCGCCCGGAGGACATCTCTGACAAGCCGGGAAGCAGTCAACTCGGTGATGGGAAGCATAGCCAGCGAGATTGGGGTAAGAAGGCAAACCACGCCTTTAACTACGGTCTCGGTCCCTCCGGTGCGGTGGAGCAGCTGGAAGTCCCGGCAGCTGATGCGAAGTTCCTCTACAACGCCTACCATCGGGCCTACCCGGGCGTGCGGAACACCTTCTGGGCCACGGTCAAGGAAACCATCTATAAAACCCGCTACCTGGAGAATCTCCTCGGCCAGCGCCGTCTATATCTCACCCCCTTGTCCGGGGACAATGAAAGAGCCGCCTACTCCTTCATCCCACAGTCAACAGTCCCCCGCCTCCTTCGGGATTGGGTCATGCTCCCCGTGTATCGGGAAGCGGACCCGGCAGTCTCCCTCGTCAACCATGTCTATGACTCTCTCGAATACCAGTACGACCTCTCCCGAGAAGGCTTGCTGGGGATGGCGAACTTCATGCTCTCCCTCCGGGAGCAGGCGGAAAAGCCCCTCCACTACAAGGGGAAGACCTTCACCATCCCCGCCGATTTCAAAGTCGGCTGGAGCCTTGGTAAGATGACGGAGATCAAGGAGCGCAATCCGCAGCGGCTGGCGGAGGAGCTGGAAACCATTCTCTATGGACAGGGAGCAGTATAAGTATGGAAGGTCAAAGGCATCTGAAAAACTGGTTCGACTCCTACCTCCTATACACGCAAAACAATGAACCCACCATCCTCTACCGGGAGTGGATGGCCGTTGCCGCCATTGTAGCCGCCATGGGCCGCAAGGTCTGGCTTCCCTGGGAGAAGTTCATCTACCCCAACATGTACATCCTCCTGGTCGGTCCGCCAACAGCCCGCAAGGGGACGGCAATGTTCCCCAGCAAGTCCCTCCTCCGGGCGAATGAAATCCCCATGTGCGCGGAAGCCATTACCCGTGAAGCCTTCTTCGAGGACATGGAAGCGGCCACTTGCCAGCTCAAAGACATGCCACCCGAATACACTTGTGAATTCTCCTCCACCTTTACGGTCTTCTCGGAAGAGTTCACCTCCTTCATCGGCTACGACCGTGGAGAGTTCCTCGCCAACCTCTGCGACCTCTGGGACTGCCCCGACATCTGGACCTACCGGACAAAGGGGAGAGGCATTAACAAAATGCGTGGTGTCTGTCTGAATCTGTTCGCCGGGACGACCCCGGAACTTCTCTGCAAGAACCTCCCTGCGGAAGCCATTGGTGGCGGCTTCACCAGCCGCACCATTCTCGTCTACGCGGACAAGAAGGACCGGACCATCTCTGACCCCCGGCACACCTCTGCGGACAAAATGCTTTTCAACATGCTCGCAGAGGACCTGGCCCACATCAATAAAATCCGCGGACCTTTCACAATCTCCCCGGAGTGGTACGCTGCCTATGACGAGTTCTACCAGAAACAAGACATCGTCAGCCCTATCAACCACTTCAAATTTGAACACTATATCGGACGACGGCAGACCCACCTGCAAAAACTCAGCATGGCCCTCTGCATGGCACGGACAGACTCCCTCCATATGGAGCTGCAGGACTTTGAAAAAGCGGAGGAACTCCTCATCCGCACGGAGCAGGTCATGCCTGCCGTCTTTGCAGGCCATGGAAGAGTCGCCTCTGCCAGCATCCGTCCTCGCCTGACCACCTACCTGCGCCGTGCAGGCTCCATTGAAATCAAGGCCCTCCACGCAGCCTTCCTGAATGACCTGGAATGGGTTGAACTGGAGGAGACCCTCAAGGGCCTCTACGGGGCACGCCTCATTGACATCCAGGTCGAAGGGAGTGGACCGAATGCAAAACGCCTGGTGGTCTGGAAGGGGGGTCTGCAGGATGGTTAAGTTGTCTAAAAGGGTGCGGAGGAAAATCCGGGCAACCCTCTTCGCCAAGAGACACCCGGAGGTTGCAGCCTTGAGGCGTAGTCTGTGGAAAGAAAACACCCCCTGCGAAGAATACCAACGCAGGGGGGTGACATTGCTCCGACTATCAACAGGCTAGGGGTAAACCTCCTGCCTTTCTGCAAGGGGAAGAGGCTTTTCCAGCAATCCTGCCTGGAGTCTCTTCCCCATTTCACCTTTCAACCAGTTCGTGTACCGTCCCCGGACCTTATCCAGGACCCGGTCCAGCATCTGCGCCTGACGAAGAACCCCCTGCATGGTGCCGTCCTGAATCCCCTTGTACCCGGGACGCTCAATGATCTTCGCCAGTTCTTCCTTCCCACGGATGCCGAATTCCGTCACCATCTGATTCCAGAGGTCCACGGGAACGTCAAACTCCTCCCCGTTCGGAACAAGGCGAATTCGCTTATCCGGGAGCGGGACGGTCGGGTAGACGGAGAGCCTGCGAAGTTCCTTCTCCACAGGGTCCAATTCATTCCCCGCACTGACCTGCACGGGGAACCAATTCACAAAGGCATTCTGCGCCCGGTACACAATCGGTTCCCCGAAGGCGTCCCGGCGAGGCTGCACATCCAGGCCAGCCCACGCCCAAGGAACAATGCCAAGCACCGCACCAAGGGCCGGTCCCACATCAGGGGCCACATACTCTCCACCATGCTGTGCTTGCCATGCCGTGGTGGCAATCTGGCGAAGCACACCGCTGAATGGAACCAGTGAGGACAGGGAACGGAGAACCTCCTGCGAATTACTCCCTTCCTTATCCGCGAGGCGGAAGAAGTTACTTGCGTAGCTGTTATTCAGGACATCTCGGAACATGGTATTCAGGAACTGCTCCGTGACCTTGTAGGCAGAAGCGTTCTCCGCCAATCGGGGGTCACTCTGTGCAGCCTGGTAATGTGCCCAGGAGTCTGCCACATTCGCCGCACCCATCAACACCATTCCAACGGGGTCCACGCGGCTGAACTGGATGTAACGACCCCCTACTCGGACACTGTACGGGATGATGCCATTCCGACGCCAGAAGTCTCGTTCACCGGCATCCATTGGAGTGACGCCCGTGATTTCGGGCAGCCCATCCTCGTCCCTGTGATGGAACATGCTGGCCAGCACAAGGCCCATGAGGCCTCCAAAGACTTGCTTCCCAATCATCTCCTGCGGCTTGTCCACGTAGAAGGTCGGGCTGTCCTTGCCGAGCTGCTCCTTGACCTGGGAGCGCCAGAGACCATATCCAACGCCGGGCACCAATTCCGCACTCCGCTTCATCAGGTTTGCAAGCGTGTTCACAAACGGCATGAAGGGGACGGCCATGACACCGAAGGAGTTCTTCGCTTCAATGACCTTCTTGGTGAAAGTCCCCGGCTCGTCGCCGCCAGTGGCCTGGAAGGCGAGCAGCCCTGCCTCCTTTCGCAGGGTCTCCGTATCCATGGTCCCGTCCATGGCTCGCTTCATGAGACGGTTTGCAATCAGGTGCGGGTCTGCCGCCCCCTCCGCCAGAGCACGCCGCATGGAGAGCTGCCAGAGGTTGTCATGGTAAACAACGGAGCGCAGCATGAAGTCCACCCCGTGGGCGAAGTTACTGCCAAACGTAATGTAGGGGGCAATCTTCCGCAGCTTCTCACCCCAGGCCTTCTTCCCGAGGAAGGGCACATCCACCACATCCGGGGTATGCTCAAAGGCCAACTGGTGCTGGGTGTACTTGTCCGCATCCGTCAACTTACGGGCATTGTCCAGGGGGTCATCCGTGAGGCCGTGCTGCAGGATGTCCGCGAAGCCGGAGAGGCCGCGGCGGATACCCACCTTGAGAGCCTTCCGGTTCACCCCGATTTCGCGGAAGAAGATCTCCCGCGGCTTCCCACTGGCATAGGACCAGCCAGCGTCCACAAGGGCCGCCGTGGCTTTCAGCGGAAGCTTCATCAACCCCGCCATGACGCCAATCATCACGGCATTGGTTGTGTGGATGCGCGGGTTCATCATCATCCCCGCGTAGACGAGCTGCTTGAAGTAGTCTCCGAGCTGCGGCGTCTCAACCTTCCCCGCTTCCATGGTCAGGGTCACCCGCTTGAGTGCCTCCATGTCCCCTCCCCGCGCATCCTCGATGTCCTGAAAGAGCCGACGGACATCGCTGGCGCTCATCTGCTTGGAAAGCTGCAGGACACCATTCTGGGCATTCAGGAGGGTCGAGATGGGGTCGAGCGAATGCGCCCAAAGGGCCTGACCGGCAGCCACGCTGGATCGCTTCTTCATCAACAGGGAGGGGAGATTGTCCAGTTGCGCCTTCGCCTCCCGGCGCTGCTTGTCCGTCCTTGCGGAGAGGAGGGCCTCCACCGCCGGAATGGCATCACTGGCAGCCTGGATGGCCTGGTAGAGGATGAGAGATGGCTCGGGCGTCCCACCCACGGAGAGGGCCGCATTGATTCGTCGCTGCGCCTCCTCCGGCATCTTCTGCCACTCCGCGACCTTGGCGAACATTTCCTCCCGACTGGTCTTGTTGGCCTCGTAGACGGCTTCCGTCCCTTCCGTGCCACGGGCGAAAATGCCTGCAGCCTCTACCTGTTCCGGGGTGTAGAAGGTTGCGGTGAACTGGTTCACACCGTGCTTGGTGGCCTGTTCCCGGATACGGACACCCACCATCTTCCCCGTGGCATTCATCCTGGGTAGGAGGGGGTTGAAAAGACGAATCAGCTGGGCACGGGTCTCAGGGGGCGGACTACCATAAACGTCCAGGGTCGAGTCCCAGAGACTCTCCAGCATGGGCTTGGTCTGTTCCAGCAGGGAACGCAGGGGTGCCGGAATCTCCTTACTCTTCGCATCCTTCAAGGCAGCGAGGGTCCACTTGGCGAACACTTCCTCCGCGTCACGGGTCCAGACATCGTAGCCGCCCTCCGTCCGAATAGCCGGGAGACCCTTCTCCTTAAGGAAGGCATTCACACTGGCTTTGACCTTGGCGTAGTTGGTCCCGGACAGGGTGGTCCGGGTGAAGTGGGCCATTTCCTCCACAAGGGTGGTGAAGTCGGCGTTCCGGGTAAGGGTGATGAGGCCACGGGGTCCCTCGGGACCTTCAAAGACGTCGAACCAGCCCTTTGTGGTGTTGCCCCGCTGCTGCATAAGAATGTTGGGGTTACTGGGATCAAAGGCACCACTATTACTTTGGGCAGCTTTGATCTGATTAGAATTCAAAACAAACCAAGATTCCCCAGAAGCATCATTACGCTCTGTTACCTTAGCGCCATCATAACCACGCTCATGCATACGTTTAACTACATCAGGATTGTCCAACCAATCCCATTCAACCATGTTACCTTGCAATGCCTTGCTGATCCATTCCCCAGCGGAGTCAACCTTCAAGGCAGATACACCTCCATCCATATCAATCCATTTAGAGCCATCTCGCTCATAAATGACAGGTTCTAAGATGTACTCAACATCTTCCCAAAGTTTCAGATGGCCCGCCCGCTCTTGTTTGGACATACGACTAGAGACATTGGCCTCAGCAGGATTGGTCAAAGGATTTTGAATGGAGAGATAGACAGGTATGACTTTCTTTCCATAGGACTGAGCATCTTCCAGGCTGGGACTAAAAAAGTGTCCCTGGCTAGAGACGGTACGTTCAGAGAACAGGATCTGCCGAGTGGAAGGTTGCTCAATTTGGAACGTGCTAAAATCAGCATTGGTGCCATGATAGACCACCAAAGGCTTTCCTTCGGCATTCACTACCTTACTGGACTTAAACCAATTTTTGAATTGCTGTGTTTGCTCAAGGGGAACTTCTTGGTTAAGCGTCTTAACCCGCCTCGCTCCACGCTTCCCCTCCAACACCTGCTCCATCCCTTCCGGTGCCCCGATGATGCCGAAGAAGGCATCCTTCGCATAGGGACGAGTACCGGAGCCTGCGCGGCTCTCCAGCCACTTCCGCGCAGCAGCCTCTGCCGGGATACCCTGCACCGCTGCTGCATGCTCCATCATCCCGTGGAACAGCTTGAGAAAGGTCACTTCCTCCTCTCCACGAATAACTGCCCCGCTCTCCTCCCGTGCCTTGCGGAGGTTGTCCCGGAAATCGGACAGCCATGCCCCTGGCTCCATGGCCTGGTGGAAGCGTGCGCTCCATTCATCCGAACCCATGAGGGGGAGTTGGTCCGCTGTGAGGATGGTCGGGCTGTAGGTCTTCCCAAGGGCAGCCCCGAGACCCTCTTGAATGGCGAAGGCAATCCGGGACAGGGCCTGAACGGTTGCCTCCCGGTCCACCCGCTTGGTATGGGTCAGCTGCAGCTCCAGGACGGGCACATCACCGTCCCCGGTTCCCGGCTCCACCACAAGGCGGCCTCGGGCTTCCAGGAGGGAAGCGGCCACTTCCAGCGGACTGAGTTCGCCCCGGAGAAGCTTCTTTACAAGGCTCGGCTTCCGCTTGAGGTCTGGAATCTCCGCCACGGAGTTGAAGCGTTCCACGGAACGATTGATGATGTCCTGCGGGGAACCCGTTTGGAACAGACGAATCGGTCCCGTGTTCTCGGAGAGACCGAAGTTCGCCCCCTCCCTTGCCTGCACTCCAAGGGCACGGGCAATTGCTTCAATGGTGCTGGCCTGGAAGGTCTCGCCGGTGATGTTGGAGAATTCCTTAAAGGTCAGCATCGTCTCCCCAAGGACTCTTGCCAACTGATTCGGATTCTGGTGCTGCAGGAGGGCGGAACGGAACATCTCTCCCTCCGGCGTCAAGCGGCCAAGGTTCCCCGTCTCCACGGCGTCAATGGCCTCCTCCAGGAAGAGGGAGAGGTTCTCCGGCAGGCTGGGGAGAATGGCTCGCGCCCTTTCCAGGTGGGGGGCGGTTGTCCGAACCACTTCCGACCCCGTGGGAGCCACAGCCCAGGGCTGCATCCGCTGCTCCACCCTCACAGGATCCACCACCGTCGGATCATCCCGCAGCACACCAACACCCGGCACACCTGCCGCCACCGTCTTCGGAACCACCTTCAACTCGGGGAAGTCCTTCTGCAGGGTGGCAATCTGCGCCTCGGTGGCCTCAAGGGCACCCCGCAGCTCTGCAAGGGTTCCATTGGTCGGGTCTGTGGTGCTGAGGCTGTCCGGGCGAATCTGGTCCAGGAGAGCCATCATGCTGGTTCGCGCTGTGACCAATTCCGCATGGTCCCGGCGAGCCGTTTCCAGGGCAACCCTCTCCGGGCTGACCTGTTCAAACACAGCCTCCGTCATTCCTTGCGGCAGGAGACGAAGAGCCGTCTCCGCGGCATTCGCCCGTGCCCCGGTGAGTCCCAGGGAGCGCATTTCAGCATCACTGACACCGGCTTCTCGGAGGGCGGCAACCGTATCCCGGACGCCAGCTCCGAAGGTGACAGGTCTCTCAAGGCCCGCATTGACAACATCCTCCGCCCGCCCTTGACGCTGCAGGTGGCGAACCTCTTCCGGTGTGTAACCGAGGTCGGCAAGGGCCTGTGTGGTATCCGCGCCCTGCGCAGGGGTCCCCGGCACGGATGGGGCAACAAGGTCTTCCGCATGGGCTTCATCCAGGGGACGGAAACGGTCAAAGAGGGCCAAGGCACCTTGTGCCTCCCGGAGACCCTGTTCCGCCTGCAGCCGCAGGTCCGTCCCCGGCGGTAGACCCTGCGTCTGGCTGAGGGCCACCTCGTAGGTGGAAATCTGCTCCTCTAGACCCTTCCGCACCGTCTCCACCTTCTCTGGGTCCGTCTTGGCAGCACGGCCCATTTCCTGTGCAGCCCGCTTCCCTCCAAGGATAGAGGCAGCCTCACCCGCAGTCCCGAGGGCCTGCAGCATGTCATCGTGCATAAGGTTCAGGAAGTCCCGCTTTGCCGTGAGGGTCTTGACGCGGGCTTCTGCTGTGTTGAGGAGGATGGGACCCTCTGGGGAGCCTGCCACCCCTTCCTGTCTCTGCAGGGCTTCCAACTCACTGGTGGCCTGCGCCAGTTGCTGCTCCACCCCCTTGAGGGCTGCCCGGTTTGTGGCAGGCTGCAGGGCCTTCCCAAGCAGGCCAGTGGCCGTGGAACCGAGATTCTCCAGGACAGCATCAATGGCCTTGGTCCGACGTTCTCCCTCGGGGGCATTCTTGACCTCATCCAGGCGGGTTGCGAGATCCTCCGCGGCCAGCCTGTTTACCTCAGCCCGCCGGGCACGGCGTTCCAGGGCCTCCCGCTGCCTTTTCGCATCCCGGTCAACCTGAATCCCCATCTCCTTGATGAGTTCGTCGCCGAGAATTTGGCCCGCCAGCGGATTTGTATCGGGATTGTCCTCCCAGAGAAGGCTTCCCTCCTCCCCGAGGACGTTGTTCTTTGTATAGACAGATTTGACCTTCTGATAGGGAATGGTTACAGAAGGCTCCCCGTTTGACCCCTCCACGAGAAAGGTCCCGTCCCCCTGGTCCTTCACACGATGCCCGGAGACCGTCTTATCCGTCCCGTAGAAAGAGAAGAGGGCATCCCGCTTTCCAACGAAGCCCAGGGCACCGTGGGCGGGTTCTCCCATGGGGTCCTGTAGGACGGGGTCAACGTCCGTCAGGCGGTCCCGCTTGCTGTAACCATTACCAACCACCATACCCAGAAGGGCAGAGGGGCCAAGACCTGCCTGAATGGTCTGGAGGGTACTACTGATAGTGGCCAGGGCTGCCGGATTCGGCACATCACCACCAAGGGTTGCGCCCCATTGGGTAACAAGGTCTGCCACCGGGATGGCGGCATTGGTCCCAACAGTGGCTGCCGCATTGATGAGACGACCTTTCAGGTCCGGGGGGAATTCGCCAAACCACCGGGTCAGGAGATTCAAGTCGAGCTTCCCTGCAACCGTGCCCATCACGGCATAACCTGCAAGGGCCTCGGCCTCATTCCCGCCCGCTTCCTTGATGCGCTTGTATGTGCCGTAGCCCTGAATATGCGCAGCCTCAACGGCACCAATCTTTGCCCCGAAGGCTTGGAGGGCTGCAGGGTCATCGAACAGGGGACGGCTTGCCTTCACAGCCTTGGCGAAGACATCCGGGCGGACACCGATTTCTGTAGCAACGGAGGCCAGTTCATCCGCACTCGCACCAACATTGGCCATGGCACGGCCCCAGCGAAGGCCCCTTTCCGCCGTCACAGCGTCCAGGGCAACCTCCCCGGCGCGGGCTGCCTTGATGAGGGCGGGTACGCCTGCGCGGAAGGTGTTAATGGCTTTCAGGGCCGCACCCGGTGTGACCATCTGAGCCACACTGGAGGACAGTGCCCCGAGGTTGTAGGAGAAGTAGGCCGGGTTCCAGACATCGGACCATTGACCGGTCCCCATGGCCGCCCTTGTGGGCTGCGGACCATGTTGGATATTCTCCGTGAAGAAATCCTCAATGCCCTTCCCCGTGGAGGCGAGTCCCTGTGAGCCGGTCAATTCGCCAACCATCCGCGGGAGACCGCCGAAAATGGCAGCCGCTGCATGGTTTGTGGACTCCGTCCAACCAGCAGCGAAGTTCCTGATGAGTTGGTAACCCTCGGAGTCGCCTTGCCGGGCGGCATCCTGTGCCTGTCGCTGTAGGGCTGCGGTACCAATCTGAGCCTTGTTAGCCTCCTCATTGGCCCAGGCCTCGGCGGCAGCAATGCGGGGGTCATTCACCTGTGGAATGGACAGGGGGGAAGTCGTGGTAGCCATGCGAATCTCCGGTAGTTGGGCTAAGCCCCTAGCGGTTTAGGGAACAATTTTCGTAACGGTCGACGGTCCCAAGGCGGCGGGAACGGCTTGAAGAGCAGCCTGCAGTTCTGCAGCCTGCTTCCGCAAAGCCTCCGCCTGTGCCTTGGCACGAGCTGCCTCCTCTGGAGAGGTTACAGGGTCGAGGCTCTTTTGGACAAGCTGACTGATTTGCCCTTCCAACCCTTTGAGCTGGGTATTGGCTGCCGCGGCCCCGAAGTTGTTGATGAACTCCTTAGGGTCTGTGGCCTTTGGCCCGCTGTCCGTTGCAGGCTGCTCCACTTGGCCGGCCTTCAAGGCCTTGAGCTTGGCATCGTTGGCCTCTGTGCGAGCCGCTGCATTCACTCCGGGAGCAGGCTTCGCCCCCGGGGCGGGTGCTGGTCCAGTGGTCGGTCCCGCGGCGATGTTAAAAGCCCTCATGGCCACGGCAAGGTTCTCCGGCACCTTTGTCGGGTCGACAATGCCCATGGAGTCCTTGCTCGCATTGTAAGCCATGGTGACAACGGCTTTGGCCTGTTCATCGGAACGGGCCTGCTGCTGGATGGACTTGAGGGTGTCCTGGACAGTGGGAGGAAGGGGAACCCGCACAGCCTCGAAATTTACAGCAAGGCTGCTGGGGTCAACCTTCGGCCCTGTTACCACCATCTCTCCTTCTGGGGAGATGGAAACCTGCTGGTTCTGCATATTTGCCATGCTGGCTTGGAAGCGACGATTCTCCACTGCCGCCTCCTGTTGCGCCTTCACATTCAAACGGGCCGCTTCCAGGGAGGCACCCGCACTGATACCTGCCGCCTTGAGCTGTGTGGCGTCCCCTGCCTGCGCGATGCGCTCCTGGGTAGCCATTTGCTCCTTGGCGGTACTCTGCTGCACCTGTGTCCCGTATAGGTTGAGCTTGTTCTGATTCTCCGCGTTGACCACCTGCGCACCCGCCTGATAGGTGCCGAGGGCAAGCTTCCCCTGTTCCAGGACACGCATGGCGTCATTGGCAGCCTTGTCCTGGGCCAGCTTCTCCTTGTCGAGCTGGAAGCGGTTCCGGTCCAGCTGCATCCCCTCTCGCTGCAGACCGAGCTGCTCCTCCTGGAGCTGCCGCTGTGCATCGGCCTCAGCCTGACGGGCGAATTCCTGGTCAATGGCCATGCTGGTTTGCGGGTTAAGGCCCGGGGCGTAAACGGTTGGAGGTGCGCCCGTTTCCCGCCTGGAGGCGAGGAACTGCTGAATGCTGCTCGTCACAGCCCCTCCAGTTGGAGAGACCAGTGCGCGAGCGATTCGCTGCCCCAGGCCGAGTGGAGGCGGGTTGTTCGGGTTCTCGGGAGCCGTCTGCGGAGTCGGGAGGGCAGGTGCAGCCGGGGGAGGCGGCATGCTGGCGAGGGTCGGGGGTGCAATGGCTTCCTGGGCGGCCTGGACAGCCTGGGCCTCCCCGCTTGCCTGTGTGGGTGCGGGTACGGAAGAAGGAGCAGGAGCCGGTGTGCTGGGCTGAGTGGTGGGAGGTGAGAGTGGAGTGGAAGCAGGGACCGGCTCCTGCGAGGTGGGTGCTGTTGCGGCTGCAGGAGCAGGGGCGGGAGTGGCAACCATCTGCCCGGTGGTCGGGTCATATTGGGCTGCCCCGCTGTTGACCTGTTCCGTGGAGACAATGGGACCTTCCTGCGTGCCTGCCGCAGCCTTTTTGTCGAGGGACTGCTGGACAGCACCACCAATGCCACCAACACCGGCAGCGGCAACGGAGGCGGGGTCAATCTTTTGCCCCGACACCGCAGAACCCGCAGCCTCTCCAATCATCGGACCGACAACCGGGCCGACAACCGGAATGGCGGAGGCTGCCGTCCCAACAATGCTGGAAACGACCTGTTTCAGGAGACCCTTCTTCTTCTTCTTCTCCATCTCCTCCTGCATGGCCTTCTGCTTACCCTGCGCCAGGCCCCCCTGGATGCCTTCCTCCGCCACTGCCACATTCTGCGCAGCCTGCGTTCCAGCAGCATTGGGCTGCCCTGCGAGCGTGCCCGCTGCCAGCTGATTCAGCAGATGGGCAACAGAGTTGAGCCGAATAAGTTCCTTACCGCTGGGCATGTTTAAGTCCTCCCACTGACGAAGCCAAGTGCCCCGCCGATGAATCCGCCAAGGATGGCCGTCGCCGGTCCGCCCTGCGCTCCAACACTGACACCAGTGGCTGCCCCGGATAAGGCCGTGGAGAGTGCCGTGGAGAGCTTGCTGGGGCCAACCGGGATGCTGGTGGCACCACTGTACCCGGCTAACCCATTAAAGGGAGCCGCGAATAGGCCAAGATGGAATGTTTGCTTCTTCTGGAGGTATTCCAGTGTTTCGTTCTTCTGTTCCCGGAAGGCGTTGATGGCGACGACGCGGAGTTCGTTGCGGATAATGGCGAGCATTCGCTGCGCCTCCGCCTTGAACCGCTGTGCCTGGGACATTTCCGCAACGCCCTGGGCCACAAAAGCGGCCCGCTGGGTGGCGAAATCTTTCTTCAACTGCGCCCGGAAGGCGAGAATGCGGGCCAAGAAGCCCCTGCGGAGAATGGCCATCATCATGGGGAGTGCGGAGCCTTCACTGGCATTGTTGGCATAGAGGGTGGCTCGGGCAGCCGCCAGTTCCCTGGCAAAGTCTTCCTGCGCATCCTGTGAGAAGGCTTCTACCTGAGCATCTTCCGCGCCACCGTCTTCGAGGATACCATTCGCCAGTGCAAGGGCCATGTCGGAGAAGTCAGCCCAATCCTCTGCCGGGTCGAGGGCGAGAATGGCACTTCGGTAGGAGGCGAATTCCGCGTCAATGAGAGCGAGGTCCTCCGTGGGGTCGTAGGCGGTGATAGTGTCCCACGGGGTGCCTGAAAGGATGGCCTTGTCCAGGGCTTGCAGGATGCCACCCCCGGCCAGACTGGTAGACCAGCTATTATCTGCCGTGGACCAGGAACCAGAACCCTCCATGAGGGCCTGGTGGTCCGCAATGAGGTGTCCGGGGACCTGCGCGAGTTCAACGGGACCGACGCCCGCTCCTCCTCCCATGGCTATACCTCCAGGCGGATGAGGCGCTTTTCAGCGTTTCCGCCAAGTTCAGAAATGAGCTGGATGACCCTCGGGTTGTCCGAGATGGCTTCGATGCGAGTGCAGTGGAGCTTACGGGCCTCTTCCCGGAGGAGGCGGAAGCCGTCCTGCCAGTCCTCTTCCCCGAGTGCTTCAATGCCGAGGAGTGCCCAGATGAAGAGGGTGTAGGTGCCACTTGTCTCATCCAGGACTCTGTAGCAAACGGCAATGGCGACTGCTGTCTGCTCCGGCTGTTCCGGGAGGCTCGCTCCCAGCACATAGGCGCGGTAACGGCCCCGCTTGAGCTGGTGCATGACTGTCTCCACTCCCTTTGGATTATTATCCGGGAGGAAGCCAACGGAGACGGCGCGTTCCAGGTGTGGGAGCCAATCCCCCGCAACCTGTCCCGGCATCAGGAGAGTGAGTTTCAGTTCGGGCTTTTCCATGGGCTGTAGTCTCCTTAGATGATCTCGTAACCGGTCACCACATTGGTGCTGTCCACGTTGCTCTTCTTCTCCGTCGCACGCCAGTGGATTATAGCACGTTCCACCTTCGTCCGCGTCCCAATAACGCCCTTGAAGAGGAAGCGGAATGCCCTGCCATTGGCATTCGGACGGACACCATTTGACGGGTTCAGCAGGACGTAGGGGAGGGTGTAGTAAGTGGCCCCCGCCTTGTCATCCGTGTACTTGACCGCGCACTGGACGCTGGTAGCGTCGAGGCAGGACAGATAAACGGAGGTGATGATTTTCTGCCAATCACTCCCCATGTCAAAGGTGTTGGTCTCGAAGGTGAAGAGGTTGTCCGTATGCCGGGCAACCGTGAGACCCACGAGGCCATTATCGCCGCGGATACCGGTGATGAGACCAGTGTTGAGAGTTGTCCAACCACCGCTCGGCGTCAGGAGGTAAGAGGCTCCAACAGTGCCCGCGTTGATCCAGACATCCCCGAGTTCCTGATCGAAGGTCATGGTGAGGTTCTGGTCCGCCGCTGCCGCCCCGAGGTCGTCCTTGAGGTCGAGCTGTTCGAGCTGCAGATCAGCTTTCAAGCGCCACCAGCGACCGACTTGGTCGGCGAAGGTATGCTGGAGGAGGTCACCGCAGACGGCACCCCTTCCCGCGATGCCGAGGTTCTTCACCCGGACATGGTTGAGGCCTCCATCCGGGCTGACCTGAATGTAGGAGATGCCGTCTCCGCAGTAGTAGACCATGCCCTCCCCGAGGGCCTTCTGGGCCACAATGTCCTTTTTCCAGGGAAGGGGGTAGACGAGGAGTTCGCCCTTCCCAGCGACATCGAGGGCAGCGTTGTCAAGCTGGACAGCTGCGGCTTGACGAATGGGGAAGCCCAGCATGGCGAATTCCTGGATGAGGGGGTAGTCGAGGTCACCACCACTCGGGGTGCTGATGAAGGCCGTCTTCCCATCCATGACCATGGACCGGTGAGTAAAGCTGTTAGGCATCGCCCGGTCCATGAGGACGCGCCACAGGCGGGACCAGCGGACCTGTTCCGCACTCTCCCCACGATAGGTGAAGAGGTCAGAAGTGAAGCCACCGGCCCACATCCGGCCTCCATGGGAAGCGACTGTGGTGAAGTTCGTATGGTTGGCGCTGCTGGCTGCCGTGAAGCCTGCCCAGCGGAAGTTGCTGTAGTAAGGAACACGGACTACGGTCTGGTCACCTCGGCAGGCGACAATGCACTCCCCAAAGTCGGCCACTTCCCACTGTCCAATGTTGTCCGCGGCGGTGTGAATCCAGTCCATCCGGGGGATGAGTTTGGCCACTACCAGGGTGATGGTTCCGTCGAAGTCGCTGCTGGGGACGAACTCAAGTTCAATGTTATCCCCACCTGCGGCGACGGTTGCACGGAGGTCTTCCTCGAAACCGCCAGAGCCTTCTCGGGCCGTGCCAGTGTTGTTTCCGAGTTTCGGGGTGACCGTTCCAACCGTGCTCTCCATGGTCCATGCAATGCGGTAAACCTGACCCTTTGTGAAGGTCGTGGCGAGGTCCGCAACAACCTGCTTGAGGGTGGTGGTGGAACCGGGAGTGTGTTCGGCTCCCCCCGTGGTAATAGTCCAGCTGCCATCCACGGTCCAATCTGTTCCGCTGCTGGCAAAGTTGCCATTGCTGATGTTCGTCGATGCCGTGGGACTACCGCACTCTTCAATGTCGAGGGGGAAGACGTCGAGTTCCTTGATGGTGATGTCGTCCACGCTGCCGTCGAAGGTGCTGCTCGGCGTAAGGGTGAAGGTTCCACCGGAGCCTGCCCGGACGAGTTCCGTATAGGTCCCGTTCGCCGTCCGCTGCGTCCCACTGGTGCCACCGAGTGCGGGGGTGATGGAGCCGGTTGTCCGTCCACTGACCGTGTAGGTGAGGCGGTAGACGCCGTATTCTTCCAGGGGGAGCTTGAGGTTGGCTGCCGACTGTGTAAGGGCCGCCGTGGACCCGGAGGAGTGTGTGGCCTTCCCGCCAGAGATGGTCCAGTTCGTCCCGGACCAGTTCGCCCCACTCCCGAAGGTGCCGTTCGTCACACACTCGGCACCGTCTTGGAAGGTCTCTTCGTCGAGATCGAAGGGGATGACATTGTGGAGGCTGAAGAACCAGTGGTTCCTGTCACCCTTGTGGAGGTGCTTGTAGCGGGGAAGGCTGTCCGCTTCCCACCCGAGGTCCGTGATGGCTTCCACCTTCTCCGCACCCCGTGGACTCGGCTTGAGACCACGCATGGAGACCATTGCCTGTGCGTTGATGGGCGTGTCATGGCTGGGCCGCACACCCTGCTGGAAGGCGACGTCGATTGTAAAGGGTTGATCTTGAGGCATGATGCGACTCCTATAGGAGGTTGTTCAGGGTCAGTGTGTCTGCCAGGGCAGCCTTGCCACCGGCTTGCGGCCAGAGTCTTAGGTAGGAGAAACGGGTGAAGCTGGATAGGGTGGGGAAGGTAAGGCGGATTTTGAGTTCCGTCTGGGTAAAGGAGCGAATGAGGCGACCTGCCTCCTGGAGGGTGAAGGGGCCAATTTCTTTCCAACTGTCCCCTGTCCCGACACGGTTGAGGAGAGTCATCTGGAGACCGCTTCCGTCGAAGCAGGCTTCCAGTTCTTTGAGGGTAGTCTGACCGCGGGACCCGAAGTCAATGGTGTCGGTTTCCATTGTGACCTGGGTCGAGGCGAAGCTGGCATCCCCGAGATAGCGGAAGGTCCCTTCCAACTGGGGGAGAGCGAAGATGCTGGTTGCCATGACTCCGACACCGCTGCGGGTCACCACAAAGGTCTTGTTCCCGGAGAAGGCGATGAGGTATTCGTCGCGGTCACTGTTGTAGTGAATGATGGGTCCGGTTGCATTCAAGTATGGGGAGAGAAACTCTTCCCGACCAACCCGGATGATGGCAAGGTCCGAGCCAATGCGCCAGATGGTGCCTGCCCTGTCGACGAAGAGGGCTTCCCGCTTACTCCCAGCCAATGCGCCCCTCCCCGCGAGGCCAATGTTATGGACCTCCACAGAGCCGAGAGTGGAACCAGTAGGGGAGAGGGCCATTACACCATCCTCGGTGCCCACAAGGGAAGCTCCGCCCAGGCTGTGCTGGGCCAAAACATCTCCCTGCCATGGGAGAGCACGCTGTCCCTGCTCACCGAGGAGCCAAACGTCCTCGGCCCACTTGGTTTCCGTGAGGGGACGAATTTGGACATCCGTCACTTTTCCATCGAAATCGCTGCTCGGGATGATGTGGAAGTCTGTGCTGTCCGCGAAAGCGGTCCTTGCAATGGTGTAGGTGTTGCTCGCCGTCATGGCAAGGGTACTGCCGAGGTAGAGGGCAACGGTTCCCGCAGTCCTGTCCGCGAGGATGATTGTGACCTCGTAGGTCTCTCCGAGAGTGGGTGGAAGTGCCATGTCTTCCCCGGCCTGGCTCACAGTGCCTGTGCTGCCGGGGGTGTGTTCGAGGTAGCCGGTTTCCGCGGACCAGTCATCCGGGAGGACCCAGCCACTTTCTGCCTTGCGGAAGTCCCCATTCCGAATGAGGCTCTTCCCCTGGTCGAGGGATGTGGTGGACGGTCCCTCCAAGAGAGTCTCCGGGAGGAAGTATTGGAGCATATCCTCCCCGCCAATGCTGCTCCACCAAATGTGTCGGGCGGAGAGATTGTCAGTGGGCATGCCCGTGGTGCCAGTGTCTCCCGCGACTTCGCTCCAGAAACTGTCCCAAGCTGCCTTCCAGGTGTCCGCACCCTGGAAACCACCCATGATGAGGCGTCCCCGGTAGTTGGAGACCGTGTTCGGGTTCAGCCCAGTGTCGAGGAAGGTGCGCGTCTGGGTGAAGCCTCCCTGGCTGTAGTTGGCGACGAAGAGGGTGCAGGAGCCATTCGCCAGGACGTAAACGGGACCGAAGTCGGCCATCTGCCAGAGACCACCCGAGGGGATGGTTTGGACCTCATAGACTTCGACGTTGGTCAGGGCCGGGCTGCTGCCAATGCTGGCGAGGATTTCAAAGTCCACACCGCTCGCCGTGACGGTTGCCGTGAAGGAGCGGGGCTGGTCCGTCAGGTTGAAGGTAGTGGAGGCCGTGCCGAGTTTCACCGTCAAGGTGGAGGAGGAGATGTCTGAACGGGCTTGCAGGCTGACGAAATAAGTGTGCCCGGATTGAAGGACACCCGCCTGACTGGCTGCCCCGGTCCCGCCATTGTTCTTGAGATGTCCCTTGAAAGTGGGTTCCGCAGAAGGGTCATAGGTCCAGTCCCAGCTGGCTCCACTCCAACCCGTGCCACTGGTCTCCAGCCCGCCATTGGTGAGCCGATTCGTGGGGGTGGTGGAGATGGGTCGGAGGAGAGTCGTGGTCCAGTTTGTCTCATTGACCAGATAGATTGCCGTCGGAAGGCAGAGAAGGGTCACCGCACGCCCACGAAGGATTTGCGGACTCGGAAAGGCCCGCGTTACCCCCAGGGTGGTGAAGATTTCCGTCAACAAGTCGGCAGGGAGAGCCTCCAAGCCCGTGAGAGCTGGAACGGCCCCATCCGGGGTTGGAATGGCATTGAGGCATTCCACAAGGGCAACACCTGCCTTGCTGGCCTCGGCCTTGGACCGGAGGCCTTCCTGGAAGGGTTTGTCGAGGGTAAGGGGTTCCATTAGTCCTGCCAGTCCAGCTGACCGTCAGCGTTTTCGATCTCCGCCAACTGCCTTGCCCCGATGTCGCGGAGACGTTCCATGAGTTCCCTGTTCGCCTGCGTGCCCCAATGGTTGGTGAGACCTTCATGGCCGCGGTCCGTTGCCCACTCGGTGGCCGCCAGGAGGCGGACCAGTTTGTGAAACTTATCCGTGACCTCGTTGCGGTCGAAGAGGTTGACCAGAGGGTCCGGGTAGAACCAGCCCCAGACGCGGATGTCGTAGGAGCCATCCGCGGGGGGCATGAGGATGAAGTGGTCCAGGTGGGAGCTGGTGAAAGTGCTGTCCGTGCCTGTTTGGCGCAGTTCCAAGCGGTCCAGGGTGATAATGGCTGTCTGGTCGGTTCCATCCGAGCCGGGCTGGAAGAAGAGCTGCCCAACACCGTCGATGGGGATGTTGAAGGAATAGTCACCGGGTTCGCTGATGGGACCGAGTTCGACCCAGGTTCCATTGCTGGTGTCCCGGTACTTGATGTGGAGGTCTACCACTTCCGGGGAGCCACTAACCCTCATGCGAAAGGAGAGGGTAAAGGGGCCAGTGAAGGAGGACGCTGCATGCGTTCCGGTGCTGACCAGATAATAGACGAGGGAGGAGAATACGCCAGCGGCAAAGGTTACTCCGCTTCCGTCTGCGAGAGGGCTGCAGGAGCCTGCGCAGTAGCCGCCAGGGATGGTGACATCCCCGAGGACTTCCTCGAAGTTCGCCGGGGTGAGGTTCCGCTGCCGGGAGAGGAGTTGGCCAGGGGCAATGTATTCGGGTTCCCCACCGTCCATGGTGTCCCAATCGGAGGGGTATTCCTGGCGGAGAGTTCGCATGCTGGTTTTCAGCAGCTCGTAACGGTACTGGTCCGTCTGCCAGACTTCGGCACGGTCCAGTTTACGGAGATTCGGAACCTGGATTCGGTAGTCCCCGGTGGTCAGTCGGCAGAGGTAGCTCTCCTGGTCGAAGAGTGCAGGAAGCTTGTCAACAACCGTTCGGACAGCGTTGTTGATGAGTTCATTCAGCTCCCCCTCATGGGCTGCCCCGTCCGTGTCGTAATCGGGGACGACATTGGAAGGGTCCGTGGTGTCCTGCCCGACAAGGGCGTAGTCACCAATCATCCGGGTGAGACTCTGTCTAAGCTGGCCGAGATTCATGTCCGGGAACTCCCATTGGTTTCCCTGAGAGTCTCCGGGGGGTCAAGGGAGACAGTCTCGACCCCCCGGAGGTGTTGCACCTACCGCAGCCCGTCAGGGTTACGGCGTGTACGTGGCGTTGTCCTTGCCGATGCCGGTCCAGTACGCGAAGGTCTCAGGGAAGTGGAGTTCCAGACCGAGTTCCGCCAGGTACTCTTCCAGCGTGCCGTCGTAGCCGTCGTCGCCGATGATGGGTTCACCGTTCTGGTTGACCAGCATCGTGTCCGTCAGTACACGCATGACAAGGTTTTGCGGCTCCAGGAAGAGGCCGCTCCAGCGGTCCGTCTCATTGCGAGCGAACAGCGGATGGGTCTTGAAGTAGATCGCGCCGTAAGGGGTTTCCCAACGGGTGACCTTGAGACCGAAGGAGGTTGCGCCGGTCTGGGTATTGTTCGTACCCCAGAGGCGGGCGATGCGATTGATGCCGCGCAGGAAGCCCGTGCCGCAGACGCAGAGCTTCTCGGTGGAGCCGTACTGGAAGAGATGTTCCAGCTGCTGCTCCACGGCGTCGATGCCCTTGTCGTCCCAGGAGGTCCCGGCGAAATCGCCCGCGTCGTCGTAGAAGGAGAAGCAGTTCTGCGAAGCATCGTTCTGAATCCAGGGGATGATGCCGCGGAAGGTGCGCTCCGGTTCACCCGACTCCGTGCCCTCGGTCGTCTCCGAGCGCTCACCCCAGAGGAGGGCACGCTCGATGTCCAGGCCGTGGAGCATGAGCTGCTCCTGGCGTAGGGACTGCAGAGAGTCGCGGGTGCGGAGCTTGGTCTTCCGGGCCGTGCGCGTGATACGGTACGGGTTACGGAAGATCTGGGTGTAGTTGTACTTCTTCGTGGGCTTGTAGCCGACGAAGTTCGGACGGGCACTGCCCTCCGGGTTCACATTGCCAATCACGCCGATGTAGTCAGCGGTGGCGAGATGGTTCGACGGGTCCGCCGAAATCATCTTGACTGCGACCCAGGAGTTGTTGCCGTTCACGCGGGTCCCAACCACCTTGCCGATTTTCGCCTTGGTGGCGCTGAAACCGGAGGTGAAGCGGACTTCGTGACCGACGCGGAAGTGGCCCACCACGGTGGCGGTCACCTTGGCGAAGACCACGGTTCCGGCAGCGACGGCCTCGTTGTTGTAGCTGTCCGACAGGGCGTCGTCGGCGTAGACGTCACAGGTGCCACCCTGAAGGGGGAGTTGCTTCTCCCACCAGGAGTATTCCGGGTCGTCCACGGACTCGTTACGCATGATGGAGGTGATGGCCGTGATGGGCATCATCCCGTTCGGGTTGAGCTGGAGGATTTTCTGACGGAAGCTCTTCGGACGCTCGTCCGTGGCCCACGCATTCCCGCTGGTGCCAATGGCACCGAAGAAGCTGGGCGGATCGACCAGTGTAAGGGTATCAGCCATGGTTCAAACTCCTTCGGTTAGCTGAGCTTGGCAGCGGTTACGGCCCACTGGCCAGGGGACGGGACGAGGTCAACATAGCCCCCGGCCACGGTGATGACCTGGCTTGCGGGGCCGTTGTCACCGGTCTTGTACGCAATCGTCACATCGCCTCCGTCGGTGATGTGCTTGATGCGGTAGGTCTGGCCCTGCGGGCATTCGTAGGAAAGGGGCATGGTGACGGTGAAAGCGCCACCCGTGCTATCCGTTTCCACGTAGGTGTCCGCGGGACCGAGCGAAGCGGTGGTGGTCTTCGGGGCAATGCGCTTCTGCTTGCTGCCGATGACCGCCGTATTGCTGGTCTGGTTCATGGGTCAATCTCCTTCCGAGAGATTTTGTTTCTTACATGTGGAAGCTGGTCAGCGGCTTGTTCCCGAGAAGGGCGTCCACGCTGTTGGCAGCTTCACGCTCGCTCTCCGCAGCACCAGCTGAGGCGCGTCGACTTGCTCCACCCGTTGTTGGACGGAAACCCTTTGCCACCGGTCCGGTGGGCTTGGGCTTCTGCTGTGTCCCATTGGTTGGAGAGGTTCCCCCGGTTCCGTATAGGGCAGCTTGTTCCTCCACATGCTGGAGAACGCGGTCCAACTGGGCCTCGATGTAGCGATGGCTCAGGCGTCCGCTCTTCTCCAGTGTCGCTACTGCCTTGGCGAACGGGACACCTTCCTTGATGGAGGTGATCCGGTTGTTGTTCTTCTCCCACCACGTTTCCACGCGGGTTTGAAGCTCGCCCTGGCTCTGCGACAATGTGTTGAGGGTCTTCTCTACACGTTTCGGGAGACTGGCATCCAGGCGCTGCGCAGCTTGATAGCTGGCGACGTCCTGGACCCAGGTAAGGAAGGTTTTGGTGGCCTCCGGGTCACCCATTTGGAAGAGACGCATGGTCTCCTCGTCGGGGATGGCGGGTTCCGCGAGCACCTGCTCGGGTTCCTCCGGGGCCTGTTCGGGGGCATTCTGCTCGATGTCTCGCTGCAGGAGGGCCTGCGTCAGGGCCTCGTTTTGGGCCTGTAGTTGAGCCAGCGCACTCTCCATGCGAGTCCAGCGCTCAGTTTCCTCCCCTGTTGCCTGTGCAGGCTTTTGTGGCTTGGCAGGGGCTTCCCGGCGATTGGTGCTCGGGGTGAGGTCTGTGTGGGGGTCCCCCTCTTCCCCTTCCTCGTCCTCGAAGTCGTTGTCTTCCGGGTCCTCCTCCCGACCTTTTGGCCCCCCGAAGAGGGAATCGAGGATGTCCCCGGCATCGTGTTCGGGGTCGTCGTAGAAGGGACCTCCGGGAGCGCGTGGCGCTTCAAGGAGGGCACTCTTTTCTTCGCTAGGAGTCACTGTTTCCGGCATCTTCTGTCTCCTCGGCTACGGACCTTTCCGGGTCCCGCTGTTCCAGTAAGAGGCGAGATAGGTTGTCCAGCACTTCGCTGGCCCCTTGCGCCCGATAGAGGGCGACCCCGACCTCGGTTTTGAGGGTCTGCTCGTTGAGGTTTTTCGTACGTTCCAGCCAGGTTTGCATCCAACGCCCGCAGCGATTTCGCTGCCAGAGCTTCCATTCGTCCTGGGAGTAGGGGATGTCTTCCAGCTTGAGGGTGAATTGGCCCCCCATGAGGCTGTTCAGGGCCTCTTGGAACTGTTCAACTGTACTATGGTCCATGGTGTCTGTCTCCACCACCTGTTGTGGTTCGTTTCACCCGCTGGTACTACCCAATGGGTTCGAGCTTACCTGATGCCATCATATCACGAACTTTTTCGTCTTGCAAGATGTTTCCCGTCACCCCCGGGGCGAAGTTGCCCGGCGTCCCGAGAGGCTGGCCCTGCTGGCCCGTGGGACTGCCCGGCATTCCCTCCAGTCCGAGCATTCCCGGCATCATCCCGGGTTGCGGGATTCCGGGGTTGAGGAAGTCTCCCACGTTCCTGGCACCCCCCAGTCGGGCGATGTGCTTGAAAATGCGGGCCATGTTGTAGAGGGGGAGCAGTTGCGGGTTGCTGACCAGCATGCTGTAGAGCTGGACCCAGGTCTCGAAGAACTCTTCCCCGCGCTTGGTGATGTCCATCGGGACGACGTCGATGTCGACGTCAATGGCCTTCGGGTCGATGGGGAAGTAGCCTTGCCAGTCGGCAGCGAATCCGGGCATCCCCGCGTCCTTCATCTTTCCGTATTCGGCGAGGAGTTCCTCCTCGTAGCGGCCAAGAATGCGGACACTTGTTTGCTGGGACATGTATTGGCGGATTTGATGCGCCATGACTACGGTCTGCCGGGACCAGCACTGGTGGAAGGCCAGCATGACCAGCTTCTCAATGCGTCCGAGCGCTCCGAGTTGGCTGTTCCTGGCTTCCGTGGCACTCCGGCGCTCCCCGCTGGTCCGCATGACGCCCTGCACACTGTCCGTTGCACTGGTTGCCCGCTGGATGAAGTCATGCAGGAGACCGATGTCGGTGATGTTCCCCTGCGTGACGTCCTGCATTTGGACCTGCTTGAGGATGCTGTCGATGTTGACGTTCACACCGACCCGGTTCAGGCGGATGAAGGGGCTGCTGGAGAGGACGTCCTTGACGTTGACGAAGGTCTCGTTGCCCACGAAGCGTGGAATGGCCATGTACTGTTGGAATTTGGCGCGGCTGTTCCAGCTGTAGTCGATGGCCTTCTGCGCACCCTTGGTGATGTCGAGGAGGGCCATGGGGCTGTTCCCGTAGCCGTCCGTGGTCGGGGCAGCGATGAAGATGGGGTACTCCTGGTGGTCCTCGTCGAAGGGTTTGCAGTAGTGGATGATACGGTCACCGCTGATGGCGACCATGTATTTGACAGGATACTCTTCCGGGCCAAGATAGGTGGTGTGCCCCTTTTCCTCGACGTACCATTCCCGTGGGATGAGGGTGACGTAGAGGCAGAGTAGGCCGACGGCGGATAGTTTGGCCTCCGTCTGGAGGGAGCCTTTCCGGCGACCCTGGACATTGTCTCCCCCGGCAGCGGGGTAGGCGGAGCGGATACGGTCGTTGATGAAGTTGCCTTCCTGGCCCATGGCCATTCCCAGATAACGGGCGTTGACCCAGTTGGAGTTATTCTGCTCCAGTGCCAGGAGGGCCATGCGATTCGTCAGACTGTCGTAGCCGATGTACTCCATGTCATTGACTTCGTGGATGGCGCAGTTGGGGTCCGTCAGGAGGAGGTAAGGGTCGATGTTGTAGGTCTTGGCACCCTCGAAGCGGAGCCAGGGGATTTGAGTCCGCTCCGTGTCTCCGGTGGGCTGTTCCTCGCCCGTGTAGGGGTCGACGATTGTGACCGGCTTCTGGACGGTGCGGAAGGCCCAATCCTGATGGAAGGTGGAACAGGTTGCCGCGAAGCCGTACTTGAGGAAGTCCCAGACCGCCGTAGAGCGGATGGCCAGCTCCCCGTACTTTTGGGAGCTGCTCAGGAGGAGCTTCTCCAGCAGAGCTGCCCCGATGAGGTCTTCCTGGGAGCGTCCGGTCAGACGGTGTAGCTCATCCTGGGCACTCAAGAGGGAAAGGATTTGCGTGTGGATGGTGTCCCCCGCGGCATAGGTGACGGGAAGGACGATGGAGACTGGCTTCCGCGGGTCCCTGTTCTGCCGGATGCGTTCCTTCTCATCCAGGGCGATGAAGCCTGTCATGATGTTGTCCATCTCCCTCATGCGGTCATGGTCGAGCCGACGGACGCGGCTGGCCTCGTTGGCCCGTGCGACGATTTCGTCCACGATGAGGGTTGACATGAGAGAGCCGGGGCGGAGGTCCAGCTTGTTGTGATAGGTGTAGCCCAAGTCCTTGCGGGACATTTCCTCCAGGGAGGCTCCTCCTCCGCCAGAGTATTCGGATTGGCCTGCGGGGATGTAGGTTGGCATTTTTTAGGTCTCCCAATCCCAGGCAGGCCCAGGAAGTGCGTAGGGGGAAGCGGTTACGTCAATGGTGGTTAGTGTATCCCATTCGCTCTCAGCATCGCTATAGGCGGATTCCGGGTCGTAGTCCCACTCGGGTCTCTCCCGCTTAGGTTTCTCCGGTTCCCCTTCCGGTTCCACCCCGTATCCGGCGACTTCGATGGGCCTGTCTCCGTGGTAGGGGATGGGCTGCCCCTGTGGGAGTTCCTCTCCTTTGAGCTTCATGTCGATGAAGGACATTCCGACCACGGACATGAGCTGAGAGAGGTAGGCGAAGGCGTCCGCGACGTCTTTTTTCTTCGGCCTCGGCATCATGAGGAGCTGGTGTTCGAGAGGGCCGCAACAGTGCGGGTTGTGCCAGACGATGCGCCACTTGTACCAGGGTTCGAGGGACCACTGGATACGGGCAATCTTGCCCCTCTCATAGCCCGCCTGTTCCCCCTTGCCGCTTTGCGGCTTGAGGTCGATGACGCTGATGTGGAGGATACCCCGGCGAAGCATGGCTTCCCGGACCGCCTCCTCCATGTGGAGGTGGAGGCCTGCGAATTCGATGCCCAGGTAGATGGCTCCCAGCCGCAGGCACATGTCGAGGGCCTGCTCGATCATCTCGGATTGGCCAATGCGGGCACTGACCACCTCTCGGACGAAGACTGCCGGTAGCTCGAAGTCGACCGTGCAGCCCACAATGGCGGTGAAGTCGGAGCGCATGTTGACAGTTCTGGCCGGGTCGACCATGACGAAGGAGTGCTGACCCGGTTGGTCGAAGCGCTGTTGCAGGGGGTCATACCAGCGGAAGTTTTCCGTGCAGAAGGGCTTGCCCTCCTTGGCCGCCGGAAGGCTCATCAGTTCACGGGCGAAGATGTCCAGCCGTCCGTGTTCCCGGGCCTCCGCCACTTCCTTGTCCAGCTGCTCCTGGGACATGAAGTCCGGGTCACAGGTTTTGTAGTCTTCCGTGCAGACGCTGATGCGCAGGCCTTCCCACGATTCCGTCCCGAGCAACTTTTCCGCGAGGCAAAGTTCTCCCTTACAGGTGTCCGAAACACTGATGATGTAGGGAATGTTTTCCGCCTCGAACTGACTGACTGCCTTGCAGACAGCGCCCTCGAAGTAGGTGGTATGGTACCACTCCCGGAGTTCCTCGTTGAGGAGCCATTTGTCGTCGTCGAAGTCGTCCACGACGATGCAGTCAGGGCGGTAGTCGCCGAAGTTGAGACCGCGCACCTGTTGGCCCGCACCCCGAGGGACCACCATGGTTTGCCAGCCCCCCGCCAGATTCGCCACCCAGGTCTTCTTTCCGAAGACTTCGTCGAAGTAGACCTCTGGGTCGATTTCCGCCTGGCTGATGTTGCCGAAGAGGCGGCGGATGTTCCTGTCTGTGACCAGTTTCCTTCGCAGGTTCTCCGTGTGATAGATGGAGTTTTGCTCCGCCTTGGTGATGAAGGGGATGAAGCGGAACTGTTGGAAGAGGATACCCCGGCCCATGAGACCGTAGACGCCGAAGCCGGTCTTGCTCGTGCCGCGGTTGCCCATGATGACGACCTTCCGTCCCGCCTTCTTCCCCCGCTGCAGAGCAATGGCTTGGTCACGGAAGATGGCGTTGTAGTGGTCGATGACCTGCTTGTGAAGCAGGGTATAGGGCATGTGGAAGCGTGCAGGGAAGAGGGTCTTGCAAAGGACCCCAATGTCGCCCCAACAGGCCTCCAGCATGTCCTTGACATCGCCCGGGAGGTGACGACGGTCACCCGCCCGTCTCAGTTGAGGGGGCAAGTTGTAGTCGGTGTGGGGGTTACTGGGCACAGTTGTCTCCTGTTGGGCCTAGCGGGTGTCGTTGCGGCGTGCCCGACGCTCGACTTTCCGGGCGAGCCAGCCCAATCCATGCCAGAAGAGGAAGCGGAGGATGCTTTTTACCTTTGTCATGGGGTTGCTCCTTAGACGGTTTCGTCGAAGACCCGGCGGAGGATGAGACGGGTGTCCTTGACGCGGACGTTGGCCCATGCAGCCAGCGCCCCGAGGTCCCGGAGGGCATAGGGGTTGTTGCTATCAGTGTCGAGTTGGATTTCGCCGTAGTAGGTTTCACCGTCATGGGTGAGATTGTCGTCGGTGAGGGTGACTTTTAGCCGCCTCCCCTTCTGGATGCCTGCGGGTTTGTCCGTGTCCGTCTCCGCGTTGCTGTCCTGGACGAGGATGATGTCGTTTGGGTCAAGTTCCAAAGCCTGAACCATGTCCCGGTCCGGGTTGACCTCGGTGGCGAGGAGGTATTTGCCACCTGTTGCCCCATTGTCATGGATCCACCACGCATAGGGGATGTCAGAGGCATCTGAGACGCCGAAGAATTTGGCAATATCCGTGTCCATGGTCAGGGAATCGAAATCGAGGGGGTCTCCGCTGGAGATGGCTGAGGCTGCCGTGACGTTGAAGAGAGTCAGGATGTCGGAGAGGAGGAGTTGGATGTCGTTTTGGAGGATGGCGCTCCTCAGGAGGATGTCTCCATTGATATTGTTGATGTCGTAAGAGCCTGCGTTGAGGCCGGTCAGGCCGCCCCGTTGCAGCTTTGCCAGGTTCGACCCGTGGAGTTGGGCCAAGCTGTTGGCAATGTTCCCGAGGCGGGCTTGCCAATCCTGAATATGCTGGATGAATTCCAGCTCCGTCAGACTTGTTCTACTGGCCATTGTGTGTCCCCTTGTCCTTGTACGGAGGTTCCCGCTTCTCCAAGACCCCTAACAGGTTCGCCATCGTGGCCTCACAGCGGGAGACCACGGCACTGGTGTCCCGTTGCACCTGCAGCATGGTCTCCCGGATCCATTTGTGAGTTTCACTGAGTTCGTTGGACTGTTTCTGCGTCATGGTGAGGAAGACGTAGCCGAGGACGAGCAGCATTGCCATTGGTGCGCCAAAGGTTTTGAAAAGTTCCATCAATGCGGATTCGTTCATCGGAGTTGCCCCTTTCTCACGATTAACGGCTGTGACTGAAACGGAGTAGGATGACACCGGATGTCCCACCTGTGGGGTTGTCCGAGGAATCATCAATGACGAAAATGAGAGGGTCTCCTGAGAGGTAGAGGGGGGCGTATTGGCTGGAGATGGCTGTTCCGTCCGAGGACTTGTGCGTCGGGAAGCGCGGCTGGTGCCAGAAGCTGCTCGAGACGTTGCTGGTTTGCCAGATGGGGAACTGGTCCTCGTCCGCGAGGTTGTTGACGCTAAAGAGGGCCATATCGGCATTGCTGCCGATTGGTGCGGTGGCGTCGGGGATGTACTGGATGGATTCCAGGTAACCCGTGACCCCGGCTTCAATGGTTTGGGCGTAGAAGCCGGGTACATGGTCACCCTCACTGTCCGAGTGGGTGGTGAAGGGGATTCGGATTTTCATACCTTACGCCCCCAGGATACGGACGTTGAAGGCTTGGAGAGTGGCGCTGTTGGTCCCACTGTTGGTCGACCACTTGCCGCAGGCGTTGAGGTAGAGGGCTGCCGTGGAGTCCTTGGTGAAGGCTCCCACGAAGCCGCTGATGTCGTTTGCCGCAGAGCCTGCCAGGAGACCACCCGCCTGGTAGGAGGAGGTCATGGTGCAGGTCGTGGTGGCAATGCTGCGGACTGCGATTCGGCCACGCACGATGGCGTAGTCGTTGGCGGCGGTGGTGGACCCGAGCACCTTGAGACCTACCACTGTGCCGGTGGCATCGTCGGCTGCCCCGAGGCGGACGTTGAGGGTGAAGGTGTCGGTGGCGTTGACGGCACCGATGAGGGCGATGGCCTCGAACTCGATGAGGCCACCTGCCTGGAGGCGGTTCGCGGCGATGGTGTAGCCGCCGGAGTTCATCTTGGCCTCAGACGAGGAGGAGGGAGCGAAAGCGCTGCCCGCTGCCGCCAGGACATTGTCCCAGCCCTGCAGCTTCCGCCCATCGAAGCGGCCATTGCTGTCGAGGATGACGGCCTTGCTGGCCGTCGGGGTACCGGCGGTAACCCCGTTGAGGGCACCGAATTCGGTAGTGTCGAGGGCAATGAGGGCCTGGACCTGGGGGATGCTGAATCCGGCACGTTGGAACGGGTAGTAACGAGACATGGGGTTGGTTCTCCGTTGTTCCCCCTTCCGGGGGACCACTTTGTTCAGAACGCTGGTTTGCCCTTCCCTCTCCCTCTACTGGAGGAAGCGGTTGAACATTCCAGTGACCAATAGACCCTGACCGATGTTCCTCAGTGGAGTGGCCGGGGGATTTTGCATGAGGGTCTGCAGCTCGGCGTCGACGACGGGATTGTCCGAGCGCCTCACACCCATGGCGTAGAGGGCGCGTGCCTTGAGGGTGGCACTCGGGTCCGCCTGGAGGGCCGGATACTGCAGCTTGGTTGTCTGGGCGATTTGCTGTGCCGGAGACGGGGGTGCGGTTGCCTTTTGGAGGGCAATCTGGCCCTGGACGCCTCCGGTCATTGGGGGAGCGGGCTTATTGATGAGACGGTCCACGATGCCCCCAACAAGGCCCCTTGGCTCCCGCTGGGCGCTTCCGATGCTCTGTCCGGGGATCTGCATGGTCCTAGTCTCCGTCTGCCGTGGCGGCTTCGTTGGCAAGCGCCTTGCGGTAGTTTTCCTTGATTTCGTCCAAGGCCGCGGGGTCGAACATGCCCTTGTTCTCGTGGACGGTCTTCCGATGGGAGACCGGGGCCGTTTTGCTGTAGCGGTCGAGGAGCTGCTTGGCAGCGAAGAGGCGGTCCGAGGTCAGGATGGGGACCATCTTGGCAGGGCCATTGTTCGGGTCCGGGACGACCATGAAGGGGTTCTTGACCACTTCGTGGAGGAGACGGATGCAGTCCGGGGCCGCCTGGGCGAGGACCTGCTCCTCGGAGAGGTTGTCCTGCTGCGGGAGGAGGCTGCGGTTTTTGCGAATCTGGCTCGCCACCAGGGGATTTTCGAGAATGGCTTTCAGACGGAGGAGGCTGATCTCCATCCCCACACAGGCCAATTCGTGCTGGATTTCGAAAACGGTGAGGTCATGGACGGTCATCTTGATGACGAGTCGCTGGAGTGCCTGCATCCGCAGGGCCTCGTTGTCCGTTTCGAGGAAGGCCGAAATGCCGAGGAAATCCCGTTCCTCCTGGGTCAGCCGGGATTCGGGCTTCTCCAGGATGTTGGTCGGGTCGAGCATTGCTTCGGCCAAGCTGTGGTGGTTTGCAGCCATTTTGGGGTGTCTTCTCCTTCCGGGGAGGCTTTCACCGCACTCAGACTACCATGGAATGGGGGTGGATGTCAAGGGGGTACTACTGGTTGTGCCCGAGGCTTACTGCTGTGATATTACAGGCTGAAGGGGGAGGATTCCTCTCCCTGCCCTGCCCTACCTCGCGTCCCGCCCTGGGGGCCAAGCGGGAGGGGGATGGGATGGGAAAGTGCGAATAATGCTATTACTTTTTTCCCAAAATGTAAAGGGGACTCCTACGCATCAGCCCCTCCGCCCCCCTTTCCCCCCATGCCCATCCCCTTTCCCGGAGGGAGGGAGTTTGGACCCCCGGAAGGGGGGACCTGGTCCAATGTGGAACATAGGTTTTATGGGTTTGTGGCGCAAACTACTGAAAATCCGGGCAAGTAAGCAAGATACGTGCCAGTTTGCATTTGTTCGTGTGAAAAGCTCGAAAACCTATGGGTAAACTATATCAAATAATGCTATTTCGGAAAAGGTCACTATGAGTACAGTCTGGCAGGGTAGGACAGTGTAAAATTGACAAAACCGTTGTTAATAGTGTTGATTCGGTAAACAAGTAGTTCGTTATTTACCGTGTTACAAATGTTCTGTCACTCTCTCTAAACCGTTTGGGGGGACCAGGAACGGGAGATAATGGGGAAAATCCCCATAGATATATATAAAAAAAAATACAGAGATTCTTTTGTAAAGAGTTTTCTTTACTATTTCCCTCTTCCAAAAAACACTGAAAACTTTCCGCTTTTTCCCCTAACTCTGTATGCACTAGGGGCAGGGGTTTCCCCTTGAGGTTTGTGTTTGTTCCCAAGACTTGCACGGGCAGGGGTTTAGGGATAATAGGGGGATTTTTTGGGAAGGGGGAAGGAGGGG
>ERZ869925.295-NODE-295-length-37644-cov-5.144431_pt1 | contig 37644 bp, 92 predicted proteins | sample MGYA00579311_ERZ869925 | MGnify/ENA primary metagenome ERZ869925 (study PRJEB32216, sample SAMN09231817) | wastewater metagenome | place: USA: Maryland | collected 2016-07-30 | study: EMG produced TPA metagenomics assembly of the PRJNA472060 data set (Reclaimed...
CTTACAAAAGGTCATTTCCTGAATCTGGGTCGTGTGAATGGGTGATTTTACCACTTATTACCACAATTTCCCACTTTTCAAAAAAACACCTATTTAGGGTGTGGGTGCTAATGACGGTACGTTTAGGAACTTAAAGGAACAATAACCCGTAATAATGCCACCCGTATACACAAATGTGTACATAGGATAAACTACATGCCATGAAGCAACCAGAATGCGTATTTACGATCTACCATGTAAGTCTCCATGAGACGTTAGTAACCACCTACATAGAATCCCCAGCGGGGTACTATACCAAGATGAATAAGGACGGGGATGAATGGGTTTGTGAAGTAGTAGACCGATCAGAATTTGCGTCTATGTTATCCATAGTCATGTTAAAAGAAGATTAAAGGAAGTTCATGTACACAAAAGTGTACATGGGTATTAGAAGTATCTTACTTCGGATAGGTTAAGTCCCAGAGTTCTTTTAAACAAGTTTAGTATATCTGTCTGTGTGCTCACTGTCTCAAACAAAGTTGTTTTAGGGAATAATTTACCGTCCTCTAAACTATGAATCATTATAGAGGTAGTAACAAGTTCATTAGGGTCAACATAATATAAATTATTAGGGTTATTATAAAAAGTAACCTCCAACCCATTTAACCTATTCAATAGTTTATATTCATCTGTATCCTTTTCGTACTTAGTTAGGTCAAAGGATAATATGTCCCCCATCCTTTCCTTAGCCAGTTCTTCGGCATCTTTATAGGGGTATCCAGCCATATAAAGGAATTCCATGCATTCTCCCAGTGACTTAAAGTTCTTTTTTTCGAGGATTGTTTCAATAGTTTCGTCCATATACCCTATCTCTAAATGGTGCTAATATGGTTTCTAACTGGTCGTGTATTCGTTGTCTTTCTCGTAGTTCATGAGCAAATACCTGCCTAGGGGAGAATGTGTTTATATGATCTACTTGTAATATCTGCCTAGTGAGTTTTTCAGTCTGGTTTAATAGGGATGTTATATATGTTTCAAATAGGTCTAAATCTAAAGGTATCCATGTAAAGGGTTCTTCAGGTTTATTTACTTCATTGATAAGTTTCCCTGTTTTATCATATTCTCTTATCCATCCGTTAGAGTCTTTAATTCTTCTTATTTGGTTGGGATTGTTTTTTATTCCGTGGTAAGAGGTATATATGGAATAGATTATTTTTCCATGGTTATTTAGTTCATGGTATTCAATTTCGTTAAAGTTTCTATCGTATTTTACTTTTTGTTTAATCATCAACCATTAACGGATAAGTGATAGGTTTCCTTAAGCATTAGTTTATTATTTGCGTATTCAATAAGGTGTTCGTTTCCAATTGTCAGTACCCATTCTTTCCACATATACCAATCAATGATTTTACCGTCTTGTAGATTACCTTGTTTATCAAAGGTAGTTGTTTTGCCATCGGTATCGGTTATTTGATAGATACGGTTTGAGAAGCAGTGATTATCATGGTCATAGAAGTAACTGATATATCTGGAATACATATGTATTCCATTAGAGTCGAATTCATGGTATGCGATCTCATTAAAGTTACTATCTGTGACTACTCTTTGTATCATATTGGGTCAGTATTAAGAATGGGTACTTGGTAGTTTTCAGCGATATCATGCAACCGTGCTGCCATTTCTAATGTTCTTTGTAATACAGCGTCAGGGGTCATTTCAAAACTCATATATGTTGGCAATGCGTTGTATGATCTGCCTATCCTACCCATAACCTGACGTAAAGAATAACCTTCGTTTCCTATTGGGTCGATACCCATAATAAACGAAACCCCTAATTCGACTACTTTTTTAGGACTTCCTTTCTCTGATACCAGTTTACCTTCTCTGTCATATTCTCTTATCCACCCATTAGAATCTATAATACGTTTAATTCTATATTTGGGTGGGGTCTTTGCGTTATGATAGAAGTACTTAATACGATACATTACTTTACCTTTATCGTTGGTCTCCCAGCATTCTTTTAGGTTGTTATGTTTATAGAACCTACAATGCTGCTTCATTTATAAGTATTTTAATTGTCTTAGGAGATACAAGAGCACACTTACCTTGTATTTCTTCTATACGTCTCTTAGGGATATCATAATGGTCTTTATGAAACCAACATGGTTTTATGTTTAGTTCTTTCGCCATTCGATGAAGATTAGGTATAGAATAAGGATAACAGATCAAGTGTCTTTTGTTATCACAAAAGTATATCAGGTCACTCATTTTTTAAAGTCCAGTTCAGCAAGTACCGTTGCCATCATTGTTATAATAGTTATTTCAAACCCTATCAGTTTATAAACTGTTCCATATAGCAATGTATATAAAATTACTCTCCCTACTCTGGTGTTAATAAACTTTTCCATAATTTTATTCTAAATTAATTTTTTTATAATGCAATGAAACCATTGAAAAATCCATGAACCTGCATTTAGGTTTAGAATCACTGCTACTAATATACTGATGTATTTTAAATATATGTTCGTGGTAATCCCACCATAATCCAAAATCGTTTTCTGATGTAACTCTATAAACTTTATCAGTTCTATTGTTAACCATTACAATTTCTGATAATATTTCTCGTGTTGTAGGTGCTGGTGGTTTTGGTATCATAATATTTATTTTTCGTTATAGTAATCTTTTAATTTAACAATATAAAAAAACAATATACAGAGAAAACCCATGGCAAAAGGTATTCCAGCATAGTTCTTATAATCAATATGATTAAAGAAGTCACAACACATCCAAAAAGCATTTGCCGATATCCAGAAGCAAGTAGCCAAGTTTACCCATAATTGATGGGACTTATCCTTCATTGTTTTAACTGTAAGTGCTATTGCTACTGCTATAGTTGGAATAATCATTGTAACTCCTAAGTATTTCCAATCCAACATCCAGCAAGTATCTTTCATAAGCCATAATGGAATATGAATGTTTTCGAAACTTCGTATTGATTTCATTAAAACCTAATTAAGTTTTTCCTTGGATGAATACCTATATCAAAATTAAAGACTTCACCATTCAATTCAACATTTTGCCAACCTTGTTTAATGTGTCCTAAATATTGTTTAGGTACATTTCCGTTCATGGCGAAATATATTTTATCTCCTTCTATGCAACAAACAATACCTTGTTTATCACTTGCTTTACCAAAGAATCCTCTAATTGCTACTCTGTCACCTAATACCACATCATCAACTTCTTGATACTTATACCTACTTGCTGATGCTTCATTATGAAATAATTTACCATTTATTTCAAATGCGGTTACTTCCTTTATCATTTAGTTTGGTCGTTTGTAATATTCAAATACCTCATCTAATTGTTTCTCATCCTTTATAGTAAACTCCCAATCATCCTTTGCTACTTCTTTGCTAATAACATCTATATAGAATGTTTTAGGTTCAAAAGGAAACCCTTTGATGAATTGTCTGGAGAGTAATGTATTACCTTTGCTATCTAATGCTCTACCAGTATAACAAAAATCTTTTTCGTCTTTCCATACGATAGCATCTAAATAGTATGGTTGTTCTTCACTGTTTTTGAACAAAGCATAACATCTATTATTTTGATATACTACATTTTTATCTCCATCTCCTAAGTTAGCAACATCCATCCATTCGTCATCTATTCCTGTAATAGGACACAGAGGTTTTTGAAGACAAAGTGTTTTAACAGCTTGGGATAATGCACCTGCTGTATAAGGTGCTGACCCACCACTTTGACCTGATTTACCAAATTTATCAACCAATGCTAATAGTTCTGGTATAAATTCTTCTATGATAGGTCTGTTATTAGGGTCTGGACTAGTTTTTACAAGGATATCTAATTCCCTTTCTGCATGTTTGAATGTGTTGCTTCTGCTCATAATGTTTGTTTTTAGTTATTACTTTATTTAGTCTGACATTAATATACCCATAATTATTTTTAAATCGGTAAACCATTTATCAAACGATGGCATCTCCAAGTCTGGTCTTTTCTTACCTTGTTCATCATAGGTTCTTTCCATGTGTTCATGTATTTTACCACAACTTATACCAGCTTCGTAAGTTGACTTCAAAATTGGTTTTAGTTTATCTAAGTCTAATTCTTTCATTCTTCTATTATTTCACTGTCCCATGCTATATTACAGTCTAACATAACATGATGTTGATTTTTGGAATATTCCCATTCTACTATATAACCACCGTGATCTGATTCATATCTAACTACACCTATCTTTTCTTTTTTAACATTGCCCCAGAATCCACCTAAAGGTAATTGTATTTTCAATGTGTCACCTTCGTAAATGTCTTTTTGGTTCTTATCTTGTAAGTTAATAAATTGTCTTATTGAGTTTGGAACAATCTCACCATAATAGTTCCCATGAATAGACCTCCAATAATTATTAAGACCATTGCTATACACCCATTTTTGTTCACCATGACCGTGTACTGGATATTTTTCCATTAACGCTTTAAACTTAAATTCTCTCATAAACTTAAATTCTTTCATTGGTCTATTTTAATAAATCTATCAAATGTTTCTTTATCTATTGGTTTAAGCAACTCAATTTGATCTAAGACTGCTCTTTCTTCTTCCCTTAATTTTGCAGCACCTTCATAATCTTGTGCTCTAACTATTGTGTTTTTTAAATCTCTTATCTCTGCCATTTTAGTTGCTAACTTAACATGCTCTAAAATGTTTTGCATCTTATCCAGTTCTGTTTCAGGTTTATTTTTCTTATAAAACAATCGAGATTCATTTAAGTATTCTGCCATTTTTTTTCTTTGCTCTACACTTCCATATGTTGCACAATTCAAGCAACCATGAGACATTAAAGGTGATACACAAGTGCAATGAGGTTGACATGGTTCATTAAGATACAAACAAGGGCAACTCCTATTTTGTATTATCTCTTTCTTTTCTTCAGTATCATCTACGATAACATTTGCATTTAAATGTATTATTACTTTATCGTGTATTATCCTTGGTTTTTCTTCATTAGGAAAGTATTCAATCCAGCACTTGCCACCTTTTTCAAAAATTCTGCTAATATCATCACTTGATATTTGATACAATGCATCCATTTGGTTTGTAGTCCCCATTCCATATGTCCATCCAATTTGTTCAGGTGTTGCCATTACTTTTCTAACATAGGACATTTCTTCTATAGAAAGAACCATATAATTTGATGTTAAAGAATCAACTAAATAAGTCTTCTTATCCCATCCTTTCTTATCAATTGCTGGGATAATACACAAATCAGATGCCTTAAAATCATCATTGGAACCCATATAAAGTTTATCGTCAATAAGAAACAGTTTTACTTCCTTAAGATTATTCATGTTTATTTGGATTTCTTAGATGATTTAAGGTCTTTGTTGATCTTATTGATGGTTTTCTTCACCAACGCTTGTTTGTCTCGTCTAAACGCTTTAATTGGTACTGCTCTCATTAAAGGGACTTCGATCTCTTTTAAGGTAACTGTAACATCTGGGACGAAACTAAATTGACCTAATGAATCCAATGCATAGGTTTTATCACTATCCTTTATATGGAAAGAGATTTCAGCGATATCAATATCTTTCGCTTTCTTTAATACATCGATGAATTCTTTTACTGTCATTATCTTTTGTTTCTATCTGTTACTGTTATGTCTATGATATGATCTTTTGTTGTTACTGTTTCAGTAACTTTATCATATACTGGTTTCCATATTTCAGAATACCTTAAAAATTCACCTGTAGTGTATTTTTCAAAACTACCTACTTTTCTGTTGCATCCAGGGTATTCTCTTATGAGAACAAATCCTTTTGGTTTTTTAATCATTGTCATCTTTGTCTGATTTTAGGGTTATAATTAACTTTATTTGTTATTGGTTTTACGCTTTTAATTAGTTGATATCGTTTTAGTGCTATTTCTTTAGTTATGTTCCAACTATCTTGCAATAAAATCTTCGATCTTATCTCTTGTAATTCTTTTTTAGTTTTTTGTTTTACTGTATACCCAGCATGATACCAATTGATTTCAGATGAATATATTGGTGTAGGGTTAGCAGAAGCATCAGTAGAAACATACTGCATACCAGTTAATCGTAATGGTGTTATATCAGAATATGTATAAGGTGCCATTAAATATTGTTTTTAGTTCTTTCTTGATACAATGTTTTAGCAGACTCAACCACTTCTTTTAATAACGGAAGAACAGTATCATTCATTATGTTTGTTCTTACATCAGAGTTATCAGTTGTTCTTGAATAATCAATGAAGTTAGGTCTATCAACTTCTACTGTTATATCTTCTATGGTTACTTTTATTTTCATTGCATATTATCAATAAAGTTGTTTTGAATCTTTTGCATATTGAACTTCATTTCATCAATATAAGTTGGGGTCATATAATAAGTTGTTTCTTTCAACTCTATTAAAAACCTAGTAGGTGTTTTAATTTTAAAGCAATCGTTTAGTTCAATTGTTTCTATAACTTCACCAAGAGGGTTTACTTTATGTATCTTCATTTTAAAGTTCTTTTAAAAGTGTTTTACCTATGGTCATCCAAGTTGAAGGTGTTGCTTCCTGATTTTCCCAAGCATCTTTAGGCACAAATAATAATAAACCTACAAGACTTAATGCCAGTCCTGCTGTTAGAAACATCCAAATAATAAATAAAATTGCTTTCATGATTTTAATCTTCAGTATGAATACAAGTAGTAAATGATTGTTCTTGTATCTTAAAATTTATAAGTGGTTTCAATTTGGTTTCAACACAATCTTCACAGATATGTGCAGTCCATCTTGTCATGTCCTTTTGGTTCTTTGACCAATAACCCCAGTTAGCGAAGAGTTCCATATATTCAAACTCTTTAGCTTTAGTTCCATGATCTAATCGTATCTCGTTATCAACGACAAACTCTTCTACCATACAAGACTTACCACATGAATCACATATGATATCATCTACAATTTCGGTTTTACGGTCTTCTATGATGATCTTCTTCATTAGACGTATTGTTCTAATCTAACTAAGTTCGCTTCAAAACGAGAATTAATTTTATGAACAGTGTTTAAAGAATATTCTAATTTTTCAATTACTGTATTCGGTGCTTTTGCTTCACATTCTTTACCCATACTATCTGTAGGATTTGGGTAACCTATTCTGTCTATGTTATTATCTAACTTAGATTCGAGGATGGAATAAGTGGTAAGTGCTTTTTCGAGGTCTTCTATTAATTCAAAGACTCTGGAATTCCCCTTTACTGGTCTGTTTGAGGATTCTACTTTGGTGTTATCGTATCTACTCATGATTAAATGCTTTTACTTTTCGTTATTGTTTTACAAACATACGAAAAATAGAAACACGAATCAAGTAAATCCAAAAATAAATTTTAACGGAAGAAACTTGCAATGATTAGGGTCAACCAAGGAGCAAGTATAGAGGTAATTATAGGCATCCAATCACCTTCATCACTCTTAACATGATTATGACTACGAAAGACTGATGCAAAGAAGATTAACCCTATACATTGATATAAATTCAATGCTGGTAAGGTTGGGAAAACAGGAAGAATGAACCAATACCAAAATTTAAAACAAACATATCCCCATGAGAAGATTGAATAAGGTACTAATATACATAGAAGTATAAGTGCTATAATTATTTCCATATTATTCTGATAAGTTATAAGGTTTAATGTTCTTTAATGCGTATTCTCTGCCGTGAATGAGTTGATTAAGGGCATAGGTTAATGCTTCATCTTCTGCCTTTGCTTTAGTTGGATATTCACCGTTATCACCAAATAGGTATGTTCCAGTTTCAACATGTCTATAGAACATACCAAGTGACTTATCATCATATTCTTCAGATAACCACTCTTCTTTAGGCAGATACCATAATAATTGCCAATTCCAGTTAATACCATCTGCATAAAACTCTGGGCGTAGTGATAAATGTATACCTTTGTTATCACCTATCCATTGAAGTGCTAATGCTACGGTAGGATAGTTAGGTTCTAATCTGTCAATTCCAGTTAGTTTTGGATATCCCAGTTCTACAAGTTTATTGTATTGGTCTATTGTAGTTTTTTGTAATTCAATCATTGTCTATTCGTTAATTCTTCTTTAAATATCTTTATCCATTTGTCTTTACCCCCTAAGTAATCTTTAGGTATACGTAAGTTACCTTCACCGTTCCAACATCTAATGCAATTAATAATGTGTTGAGTGGTCATTTCTTTCACGTATATTTGTTTACGTGCTGCTGTGACCCATACATTGTGATCTAATAGGTTTTTTACTTCAGTTATTTGTTTGGTCGTATAGCGTTTAATCCTAAACCAATCAGGTGCAGGGATTTTATCTAACTCTGGGATTTCTATTTCATACGCCTTCTTCATCTTCTTTTTTTCTTTTTATTACGTCACCTATAATACAAACAATGAATATTGTAAACAACACAACCAATCTAATTGGCATTCCCATTGTGGTATCACCCCATTTCCCGAAATCAGGAATAAGTAGTCCTGCTGATATTAATGCTATCAACATGAATATATTGTCCAGTATCAATGCAAGGATTAACCACATGTGTAAAAGTAATTATAGAACCAAGTCAGATACCAAAAAATACTTCCGATCAATGATAATAGAAACAAGAAAAACAAGATATAACCAAACACATAGAGAGAAAATAAACCATATCCCATTTTCACAAGTGTTATAATAATTCTACCTATTCTCAATATAAAATTGATTAAGAAAAGCAGACCTATTATGCTACCCATTACTAAACAGATATATCCTATCATCTTACTTAAATGTTATTTTAGTTCTGAATAATGATAGTACTATTGCAATAGTACCTAAAATTGGGTGACCATAATGAATCAACACACACCCTAAAGTGAATACTGGAAAGAAGATTATGCCTATAAGTGCGAGTATTTTCATGAGTTACAATAATCTCCTTATTCTGTTTTCCAAGTTAATTGATACCGATATGTTATTCCCCAGCATAAACAAAAATGCGCCCAATGCAGTCCACCCATTTGTGTTATACCAAATCAATCCTACACCCATGATAGATGAAACAAGCGACACAATCAACAACTTAATTTTAAACATATAATGTTTATATTCTGCTGGGTGAGTTGCTTTCAGCGTTTTAAGTAGTTCACGGAGTATTTTTAATTTATTCATTTTCAGTTGTCTTGTAGATACTTAATTCTTTTGCCAAATCGTTTACTGTCTTTTCCATTGCTACTCTTTTGGGGTGGTTAAGGGGTAGAACCAATGCGAGGTCTTTAGCATACTTAAAATGCTCCCAATAACTATACTCCAATATTTCACGCTTTATGTCATTCACTAATATTCTCCAATATACTTAATTTACCTTTTACCATACCTTGACAAAAATCAAGGAGATACATAAAATAGGGGTCGTTTTTAAATTTGACTTGATATTCTCCAAGACGATCAACGAGGGGTTTTAAAGTTTCTTTAGTAATTGCTTTTTCTATTTCTCCTTTAAATGTGATTAGTTCTTTAGCATTGATATCATACGTCAGTGCTCTTTGGTCCATATCCTTAAAGGTAATTCTTATTGCTAAAAATATAGAGGTGAGTGCTATTAAACCACTCCCTACTCCTGACATTATCTTACCTTCGGATATACATGCTATTGCAAAGATACCCGATACTATTAGGATAAACAGTAAAAGTAATACTTTAAGTCCAGCGTTAGTTATTTTATCCATGGTTTTTAGTTTATTTAAAGACAAAGGTACAACTATTTTTTGATACTTCCAAATTTATCTTGTAAATGTTCCATCACATACTCTATCCAATGAGTAGCAACCAGATATTTCCTCAAACCAACCTACTGCTGAATGTCCACCCAGTATTGTTGCTTCGTGTTCTACTGTTACTGATTGTATTTCTCCAGAGTCCAGTTTTATATCTACCTTACAACCTATACCGTATGTACCGTTGAATAGATCGACTTGTTTCTGTAATTCTTCAAGTGGTTTTTGTTTCATCTTACAAATTTTTTGTTTAATAATAAACTATTCTCAATCATATATCCACCGAAATCAGATGCGTCCATTTCATCTTTCAATTGTGGTATATCATATGTTTCATTATGTTTGTCTTTGATTGCACCAATTAGAGTTTCAAAGGTATTGCTATTTAGACGTGCTTTTAAAGCAAAGAGTCTATCTGTAGCTTGCTGAAACCATTTAGGGTTTTTCTCCTTTAAGTATTTCATGGCAACTGGTAAGTGATGGGTCATCAACTCTTCACCTGTAATATGGTTAAGCATATCATAAACATCGTCCATTGATGTTGAAAGTCTTCCATCTACGAGGGAAAACAATTGTAGTGTTGTAAATTTCTTTGTCATTGTTTTGGTTTTAATGCCATTCTATTTTAGGGCAGTAGTTGTTTAATTTTGCTTTTACAAACTCTTTAACTATACTTTCTTTAACTGGTTTGTTATATTTTTTCTCTTTCAATTTATCTTTAAGTGCACTAATACCATAACCTATTAGCACTAACAAAATAACAAGATTTACGAACCATCCACCATTAGCAAGGTTTTGAGTATATGAGTAACAATGGAACATTGCTTTAATCCAATTGTAGGTTGCACCTATATAATAAATTAATGCTATAGTTAAAATATAGAGAATTGTTCCAGTACCTCTTCTCTCATTAGCATCACTGGATGAATTTTTCTGACAGAAATCCATTATTAATGCTGGGATTTGAATGATGAAGTTAGGGATAAATACGATAAAAGCGAACACCAATTTCCAGAAATAAGGGCATAAACTTTTTGATAATTCAGATACATAGGTAAACCTATATAGTTTTGCGTGTAACGAGTTTTTGTTTGCTTTCATGTTATTATTTATTTGTTAAACCAGTGAGTGATTCCATTCTCTTTTGCCATGTAATACCACATATGATGATCGGTAACATTACTTTCAAATTCGTTACCATCTTTATCTTTTACTTTGTATGTTGAATATCCTTTGCTAATAAAATCGTCTACCATTAACTGTGGTAAATGGTCTTCAATACTCAACCAACCTTTAGGTGTTTTATCTTCAGGGAAATACTTCTCAATCTCTTCAGGTGTGATTTTATCAAGTGCTTCTTTAAACTTTTTGCTTAATATTTTAAAATCTTTTTTCATTTTAAATACACAAAATTAGCATATGAAAAAGATGCAGTAAAACTTCTCAAAAACTCTCCGCTGGGACTAAATTGATCTATCCAACAGTAATCCTTATGGACTGTAGATACAATACCTTCGTTTTGATAGTTATCAAAACCAACAGCAACTTTTACTTTGTCACCAGTTTCTGGTTTCCGTTTAAATAAAGTTTTTAATATATCCATGTTGTTTTAGTTATTAATAGAAATAATCATCAATGAAATAAAATGGTGATTTACGTTCTTTTGAAAAGTCAAACAAATTACCTCTGTTATCTTTAATTAAGTAAAACTCTTTATTCTCTTTAACTACAATGTAACCTTTATTCTTATTAAATGCCCACCCTTTATACGTGCTTTTATATAAACTTTTTTTGCATTTTCTACTAACAATTTTTTTAGCAGAAAAGAACTTTTTAGACCAATTTTTTAAAATGTTTATCAGATTGTTATTATCGTGGGGTTCTGTTGATTTTAATTCATGCTTTGATGGATTGAATAACCTATATTCTTGTTTCTTTCCACGATATTGAATGATACCATCTTTATCACATTTTACATATATTGTAAGATCACCATCTAATCCGTGAGAAATAAATTTATCAGTACATTTAGTTTTATCCAAATCCTTTACCTTCATTTCTAATACAGTGATTGGATAATTTCTTCTATTTATAGTTAATACTTTACTCATTTTTCTGTGGTTTTTACATTGATAGCAAAACCAGTTAGTCTGCGAGGCGATTATCTAATCATTCGATTCGGACTTCAACCCTAGATTACGTCTAAGATATTACCTCTTCTATCTCAGGGTACTACCCCATATCAATGTCATCAAAACTGCCTATGATTTGTCCCTTCTTTCATGGTACCTTTTTGTACAGGGGTTATTCCTGCCTCATAAGTTGCGGTCTTTGAAACCGCCAGAATTAATTATCATTATAAAACTTGTAATGTTAGCGTTTCAGTTATTCTAAGGCTGTTGTTGCGATCAACACTTTATACAAGTAACGCAATGCACCTAATAACTATCGGTTTTGCTAATAAAACCTGTCTTTTTCATTTACAAGTTAAAGCTTTCTGTAAGTCCCATGATTAATGACCTTTGGGTATTAGTAGACGGAACGGTCATGCGCCCAACTTACATCCAGCTTAATTCTATAATGGGGTGGTGGACAGTTCCTTTTGCTTACGCTACTCGACTTTGCCCATGCTCCACCCCAGTTTTTTTATTCAATTACAAGCAATTCATCCATTTCCTTAACAAAGTTTTTCATCAACTTTTGGATTTTAAAACATTTGTCTGCTTTGATTGCCTCATCAAATGCCCTGTTATTCATGCGTTGCAATACGTTCTTTACACTCAACCCTTCAAGCATCACCTTCTGATTACAAGTCATAAAACCGTTAAATTCAGCAAGTTGTTTGATAAAGGTCTTGTTAGGACGTTTCCTTGGACTTGTAGGCACAGGTGCTTTCTTTTTTGATTGCTTTGCGATTGCTGTTTTCATGTTGTTTTGGGTTTTTAAGTTATTACTCATTCTGTTGATACAAAGGTAAGTAATTTCCTGGTAACTTCCAAATTAATTTGTAACTATTTCAAAATATCTATCTTTTAACATTCTCAAATATAGATCATTCGGAACGCCATAATTACCAATAGCCCACATATCATTATATTCAACCACAGCGTCTTCCCTATTATCAAATACACCTCGATCAATAGTATAAGCACATGGGAAATCATGGGTATTTCTTTCAATAAGATTCTCAATATATTCATAGTTTGGTGTTCTTTTAAAATCACCAGAATAGTTTTTAGAATCAACCATTTTATGATTATGTACATAAACTCTCCACTCGCTTATTAAAGGTGATATAAATGGTTGATATGCCATTACTTTAGTGTCGTCAGGTAATCCTTTCAGACATGAATACGTAGCACCATCAAGTACTAGACCAGTAAATAATTTAATTTCTAATGGTTTAATGAATAGTTTATTACCATCAGCAACTTTTTTATGCGCTTCTATTAAGGTTATTATTTCACAAGGTCTATTAGAATTAACTGGAACACGTACATCAGTTAAACCTACTCTTTTGAACACCTCTCGCATAAACTCAACAGAACCAACAAATAAATTAGTTCTAATAAGATTATCAAACTTACCAGAAACAACTTCTTCAAAAGAAGTTAATCTATAATCAATAGCACTATCAATAGCACCATATAACGCACAAGCTGCATCAAAATGATGCGGAAGTGTTCGTTCTGTATTTGATTGAATATAAATCATTGTTTGTTATAAGTCTTATCCCTTATGTTTTTTTAATAGTTTGATTAATTTATCAGTTTTAGTTATAACCTCCATTAACTTATCACCCGTTTCCTTGCTGAACCATTTAGCAGGGATTCCAGTTATTTCACTATTTATGATACAATATCTTTCTTCTTCCTCTTTAGTTAAACCTTTGCTTAAACGTTTTGCCTCCAGTACTTTTATAATTTCATTTTTAACATCGTTTCTGGTCATTTACTTTTCTTTTAAAATATTAACATCTACTTTGATTAAGTTTTCGTACTCATCATCGTACATATATAAGTCATTTTCTTTAAATGCTTCTTTCATCACATCCATATCAATCATATCCCAATAAATGTTCTTCAGTTGATTCAGGATATAAACTGATTTTCCAGTTATGTTTTCTTTAATTGCTCTCTCACACATACCATTAAAGATAACTGGTGCACCCATATATGAGTTTCCTACCAATGGCATAAGTGATGATGTAGCATAAATTTCATCAGCGTTTTTAACTGCTGCCCATGTTTTCTCTAAATCATGCCAAGCAAAATCGAGCACTTGTGAGAATACTCTATCAACACACTTCAACCCCTTGTCTTTTGCTAACCCATACACTTCTCTTTGTGCATGTTTAAACTCATCCGCTTGTAAGATATCGGATTCAATGAATATTCTTCTTTTAATAGTTGTTTTTGTTTCACCTAAACTATGACCAATATCAACTTTAAATTGAGGGGTGGATATACATTTAGGGCATGTCGCTTTTTCAGGTGCAACACTTACGGCATCCCCAGCAACTTTTTTACCACAAATACTTGTATATGTAAAGTCACCATTATAACCTGATGTAGAGTAATGTATTTTTTTCATATGTTATTTAGTGTAATGTGTTACTATATGATTAACGATCATCCCAAGTGATATGAGTACCATAATACCCATTATAATGTATTCAGGTTTCCTATTGACCAATACGCATCTACGGCACTCAACGTAACTATTATCTTCTACAAATGTAAATGCTGGTATTTTAAGGATAGGGTGTTCGACAATACCCTTAACTGTGTTTTCCTTCAAACCACTTTTAAATGGTTTAGGTTGATTTCCTTCTTTAAAGGTTGTTTTACGGACTACTTTACCAATATAATCCTCAAAATTTGTATCGGTGTTCATCATAAGGGTATGAATATGATACAAAGGTAATAAAAAGAAATGACACTTCCAAATTTATTTATAATTGATGGTTTTGAGTAAGAATTTTTCTAATCTCTCTTCGTCCTTAATTGAATTGATGTTTCCTGCCTTCCTAGCCGCTTCAATTGGGTCGTATATAAGATCACGTTGACCATCAGCATATACGGTATGCGATATGTCACATAGATCACAATGAAATCTTCTTATCCTCGATTTGTTTTTAGTTCTGGTTGTTCTACCTTTTTTAACAAGTTTCATTGGTTGATTACAACTTTCACAATTTATTGATTTCATAGTTTACCTCCGTATAATTGTTCTCCTTTTGATTTCACGTCCTCTTCAAACCCAATTAATTTCTTCATACCTTCTTCAGTAATCTCTGTTAAATGTAGCACACCAGTCTTTACTATTGTACCATGAGGACTTGAAAACAATGGAACAGAATAGAATGGAAGACCATTTATCTGTCCCCAACTCCCTTCATCACTCTCACCTACTATTCTTCCTACTACTTCTCCAAGCATACAAGGATAACCCCTCTCATATTTTTTTATAGGTGTTTTCGTTTCTTTATTGGAAACCATGTTTTTTAAAATTGCTGCTGCGAATTTAGTAGCGTCATCTGAATTGTTATCCATGTTATTTTAGTTTATTAAAAATCTCTTTTTGTTTTTCATCCAATTGTGAATAAGGAAAAAACACAGACCATTCTTCTGGTCTTCGTGTTATCTTAAGTCCTTCTAATTGTCTACCAAATAGAATCTCACTGGTTTCACTGATTTCTTCAACAACATCTTCTGGGTCTTCATAATCCCCAGCACCTAAGTGTTGATCTGCTGCTCTAATGGTTTCTTTAATCCACTCTGCTTGTTGTTGTTTTAGTGAATCTGGTACACCCATTTGAGTTGAGTACTCATAGATGGGGTAAACAACTTTTGATCGTGGTCTATCGCAACCTATTATTAAAATCAATCCAATAGCAAATAATGTTTTCATGTAGTTAGTTTGTAATTATTTTTGGTAATGCATTTTGTTTTCTTTCTTCTTCTTTGAATCTATCGTAGCGTTTAGCAACGATGTCAAGATAATCTTTAATGTCTCCTATAGTTTGAAACTTCTTTCTATATGAATCAACTTCATTGAGAGAACAACTTAGGGTGTTTAAATCATACGCACCAAAAGAACCATGATTCAATAAAGACCATCTTTCGTGTATACCTGCTCTTTCTTCTGGTAGTGTCCACCATCTTTTGTATAGTGGGTGATAGAAAGATATGGTATATTTATCATATCCACTCTTGTAAAACTTTAAATAACATTTCTCCTGTAAGTTAAAGTCTTCTATAGTGTACTTTTTTCTTTTAAAGAAACTAAATAAGAATGTTAATAATTTCATACCTTTATCTTAGTTGCTTCTTTAATCACTTTAGAGAATCTTTTTTGATTTCTTTTTGCTGCTTCTTTAAGGTGAGCAAATATATTTGGTAAATCCTCTTGTTTAATATCTTCAATATAAACGCCTCTGGAACAACCCTTTCTTGGATGGATGTACCATAATTGTAGTGCTACTTTAGCGGTAGGTTCATCATAGACATATCCATTACCATTTGTGCAATGTTCGCAATATCCATATACACCTAAATGTTCTGCTCTTGCTTTAACACAAATGGCACGGTTGATGGCATCGTGTCCAAATCCTTTTCCACCTGCCCATTTATTTACAGCATCAGCACTTGGGAATTCAGGTTTTTCACATACCACATGTTTCTTATCTTTCCAAATCATCCAAACCTTTTTATCTTCATCGTACCATCCATTAAAATTAGATACGTCACTAATACGTCCGCTTTCCATTAGTGCTGCTACTTCAACATCAGTGATTTTGGTGTCCCATCTTCTACCAGTTTTTGCAAAATCATACCAATCATCAGAAATAGTTTTTGTCGCTGGATTAAGACCAGTTCCTTCACAATCTTCACATGTATGGTTCTTTCTATATACCTGAAAGTAAAAGTTAACCAGTTCGTTTAATTCATCTAACTTCCAATTAGAATGTTCTGCCCAGTCTTTTTGAATTACTCTGCTACTCCACCCACTTTTATCATCACTCATGTAATCCTCGAAGCACCCCCAATAAACGTATTTTGGATTAAGTTTTAATAGATCAAGTTGCCATTCGGCAGCATTTAATTGTTTAACTTCTTCTGTATCTTTAGATGGTTGTCTCATAGGTTTACTTTATTTGCGTCAACGAAATCAAAGTCTTTAACTTCCCCTTTGTCATTGACAAGTTCATAATAATCTATTTGTACTGTATCTCCTCTGTTCAATTTACCGAATAGATTAGGTTTATTCATAGAAAAAATAACATTGTGTTCACATTTTAAAATGGTAATGTATTTTTCTGAATCACCTATTTCATGTGTAGTTATTTCCAATTCACCTCTGGTATTAATACCAGTACCAGTAATAGTTTGTCTTGTATCTGGGATGTATTGTTTCTCTACAACAAATCCCTTTTCATGCTTCATTGGTTCACGCTTCTTCAAGCAACCAGTTAATGCAATTGTCAATGTCAATAAGATAGTTAGATTTTTCATTGGATTTTGTTTAATACGTTTTCTAATATTGCGTTACTAATTTTCTTTATTTCTGCTGGGTCGATGGGTTCACAATATGATATCTGAATATAACACCCATGACTTCCATATTCTTTACCTTCTTTGTTTACATAAGCACCACCTAATACACTGAAAATATCGTTTCTCTCTTTTAATATTTTTCTTAACTCTTCCATACCACCATCAAACTGCAAATGCCAGTATGTTCTCCAGTAGTCAGGATTACTTTTATCTATATGTAGTGTTATTTCATCTTTCCTTCTCTCTTCAATTTCAAAATTAATTGTTATTTCCCTTTTGTTTTTCTCACCATGAATAAACGTTTTACCTTTGATCTTATTTAATTCTTCCAGTATAATTGATCGTACTGTCATTACTATTTGTGTAACTCTACAATGATGTATGGTTTATTATCTCTTACACTATGGGTTATTTGACACACCCTTAAAGTAGAATCATAACCTTTACGGGTAACGCTTATCCTTTCATCTTTATTAGGTACTCTGTAAAATTCCCTGACTTTAGAACAATCGTAATCATCTAAATTTGTTGTGCAATGTCCTTTAATTGTTTCCATTGAGACTATCTTAATTGTTTACCGAATGATTGTTTATATTTGTTAGCAAATTTCTTCTCTATTTGATTAAGGTATTTTAACGACCCTTTATTCCATGTTCTATTCTGCTCCAATACACCCTGCTTCTGCAAATAATCAATTAATGCAAATGGAATCCCAGTCTTCAACATTTTCTTTACCCCTCTAATAATAAACACCACTTGCATCATTTGGTGTTCATTAATTATTAAATTATCTGGGGAATCAGAAGTGTTCTCTATTTTATTAACCACTGGTATAGGTTTATGTGTAAATGATAAGCATTTACGATTATAAAAATAAGTACGACAATACTTATCAGACTATCAATCCACCTGACAAATATTAGTTTCTTAGGGAATGCTCCCAATATAAGCATAAAAAGGAAAACTGGCCACTGGAATGAAAATAAACCGATTACCGCCCATAACCAGTAACCAAGCATTAAAACACCGTAAGTCTTTTGATATCCTGTTTGTTCTTTATGGGGCGTAGTTTTTAATCGTTCAATAAATTCATGAATCCTTTTAGTGTCCTGTAAATTCAAGTATTCAAAGAGGATAGGAAGTAATGTAAATAAATAATATATGTGTTTCATTGGTTTTTAGTTTTCTTGTTTTTGACCTATTCTTACAGTAACACCAGTTTCATCTACAATGATACCTTCTACTGTTTCGGTTGGTTTAATGCCTACAGCAATTGAGAGATATTCTTTCAATCGCTCAAATGATATAAAACTACTTACCCCACCACTTTCAATTTCTTGGGAGGTCTTTTTGCTTAGAGTTTTTACGATTTTTGCCATGATATTAATTTAACTTAGAACAAAGGTACAAAATATATTTGAGATAACCAAATATATCATTACGTTTAATTAAAAATTCTTCTACTGTCATATTTCCCTTCGCTCTGTTGCATTTTCCACAGCAAGGAACAACATTCTTAACATCAAACACACTACCACCTTTAGAGATCGCTATTATATGGTCAACTGTTGCCAGTTGATTGTGTGGTACTTTCATACCCATTAATTCAATTTGGAGATTAGTTTTAGGGCAATAGGTACAAGTGATAGTCCCAAACTCTTTTTGTACGTTTAATAGGTATCTCCTGCTAAATTCAATACGTTTATAGACATTTGCCAATGTGTCCATATTCTCGGCATCACGTTCCCAATAATAATTTTTTAATAGGACAGATGAGGCATAAGTTTTAGGTGAGTTAATGTCAAAAAACACTGTGTCAACCCATGCAGTTGACCCGCTACAACTTACCTTTCTTACACAGTGTGTGTGCATTGAGTTTTAATTAAACAGTAACTTGATCTTTCCGTTTTCCAGTATCTCTGCTTTTTCTTTAGTTCCAGCGATACGTTCTAATTGATAATGCTTAACAGGGTGAACTTCACCAAGGACATTAGTTACGCTTTCAATTTCAAATACTGTAAGAGTTTTTTCGGCATCTCTCCACTTGCAAAATCTCTCACCCCATTCTTCTTTAGTGTCAAAATCCATTATATGTGGTGTTTGAGTTCCATAACAAGCAAATGGATTAATTTCTTTTGCTGTTTTCCCGTCTTCTTGTATGATAACTTCAATTGTCTTCATAGTATTTTTTCTATTAATTTAATGTGCGTTTCCTTTTCTTTTATTAGGTCTTCTGCTTCCTCACGATCAAATATTTTTTTAATACCGTCAGTATCTTCAAGATCGTATTCGAGTTTTGCTTTATGTTCTTTAAGTATATTAAAGAGTTCCTTTTTTTCCCTTACTGATAGACTATAAAACCAGTCATTAGGTTGTTTGTTAGTAACAACGCTATCAGTGATGTTATAGATTTTCTTATCCCTTATTTTATATTCCCAGATAAACTCATCAATCCCTTCCATGTATAGGATTTTGGAGATATCAAACTGGTAATTAAATGTTTTAAAGTATGCAGCAGTATCCTCTTTAGTAGTCTGTATAAAGCGGATTTCAAATAGGTTGATGTGTTTTAATGCATCAATTATTTTATCATGCAATTCAGCATAACCATCACCATACAAATCCCTGTTTAAAAATAACAAAAAGGTGTTATTTTGCATAATATATATGTTGTATTTTTTACCTTTTTTTATAGCAAAAGATACAAGTAAATTTAGGATGTTTTCAAGTTGTTCTTTATTAGTAAATAAAGATTCTAAGTAGATATCTTCAACAGCATAAATGCGTTGTGCGATTTCTTCTTGTTTAGCATTCATAAGATTTGTAAAAAGGTCTATTTGTCTGTAGTCTTTTTCTAATATTTTACGACAAAATTGACTGATCTCCCCAGAGAGGGAGTCAATATTTTCTAAAACCAGTGCTTTATTTTTCATAAGAACAAAGGTACAAATAATATTTCAATTATCCAAATTTATTGGGATAACATATGGAGTATCTTATATTTTCTGTCCCCTTCTACTATAAGATCATTATATAATGAAACACTCATTAAGTTTGACCTTCTGGTTTTTTTACGGACAACATCATAAAAAGTGAACACATCCATATCACTATCATATGTTCTCTTTTCTACTAATCCGTTATCAACTACAGCGTAGTCTTTAATGTTTTCTACTGGGGTAATGTGAATTGTTGAGTTCATTTTTTTAGTTTAGAAATTTTATCTCTTATAATTGCTGCTAATTCGTATTCCTCTTTTGATAGTGCTTCTTTTAGTTGATCTTCCAACGAAACTTCTGTATCTTTATAAAAAAAAGGTATTCTACGTGTAGGTAATGGTAAAAGTCTTATTTTAGCGTTTTTTATTTCATCTGGTGTGAATTTCCAATAATTGTTTGTTCTTTCTTCTAATTCTTTCCTCTCTTTATCTTTCTTCCTCCAATGTCTATCAATTGCCCAATTAAGGAGTATTATAATAAACATACCTACACAAACACCCAATAAGAAGATATCAACTTTTACCATAGTTACTTAATTTTTTACCTTCACATGTACATGTTTCACAAACCTTAAACATTTGTTGAACATGATATTTAATTGTATATGGGTATTCATCGTGAGGCAAATCTTTCTTACCATGTTTTATACCACCTTCACCATGATTAGCATAGTCATTCTTGGGGTATTCATTCCCTGTTCTCCCTACCCAATGAGTTGGGGTCTCAGTTGTAAATTGATATAAGCCACAAGGTGTTTTTATAGTGGTTTCCAAGACAATTTTATTTAATAAGTGTATCTCCGATATTATAACGTTTGTTGCTATAAAAAACTGCGTGAATTCCCCAAGTATATTTACCTTCTTTACTGTTAGTAATTAACTCGTATTTAAACCTTCTTGTTTGATCGTTGGTTTCTGTTAGTGATTTAATTACAAGAATGTCGTGAATGTCTGGATTACTACAAGATTGTAACACTACTGCAATTAAAATAATTATTAGTTTTTTCATTTGATTTGAGTTAACATTGTTTCAACACGTTTTATTTCTTCCTCTGTGTGAGGTGTTCCACCAGAGTTTATTTCAAGATACCATTGTAAAACTTCCTTTCGAGTTTTTAAATCATTTATTCGGATATCAATATCCATTCCTCTTAGCATAACATCACCATCTTCAAAATCTTTAAGATAGTTTCCATCAAATACTGGGAGTTTATTATCGACAAATAGTAAAAGTGCCGTGAGACGTTGTAATCCATCAACAACAACAAATTCTCCTTTAAATGAGTTCATCCAATTAGGGTGGTTAAATTGTATTGCACTGGTCTTACCACCTCTTATAATAAACTCAACAAATGCTATTTGTTGTTCTTTTGTCCATACGTGTCCACGTTGGAAATCTGGGTTTAACTGTAGTCCAAGTTCCTTTTCCCAATCTCTTATTTTTTCTGTTAAAAACCCTAAAGGTTGGGTTACATGATATCTTCCTTCACCAGTTAATTTTTTTATTGATTTCCGACTTATCATGGGTGTATTTTGATTAGAAGACAAAGGTAGGTATAATAATTGAAATAACCAAATATTAATGAAAGAAATTATACTTTCATTAATTCTTTGTGTTCGACTATCTCAAAAACTTCTCTATTGTTGGATTCCAACTGATTCCTAAAATTCAATAGGATTCTCATATGGCATAATTCATCGTAGTCAACCAAATTTACCGATCTACCAGCAGGTCTAATAAATTTCACCCCATTACCAGTATCAATCATGGTATAAAATAACTCACCCTTTACGTTTTCCTGCCATATAGCATTTTTGGATGCGTAGATTTTATATTCAGTATTATCACCCTCCGACACTGCAATATCATACTCGTGCCCATCTTCTTTAGATAATACAAGATAATTCTTTATTACTGGGGTGACTTTACTCTTCATTTCTTTAATTGTTTTGGGATGACAAATATAGTATAAATGTGTTTCTTATCAAACACTATTTCATCATCGTAATTCAATCCATGTTCATCACTGCACACAAGGTGATTGTCAATAGTTCCAGTGACTTTATCACCTTTGACTTTGGTTACAGTTACCCAAAATCTTTCATCACCAGTTGATACTTTAACGCTATCACCTTTCTTCACACCTTTCAATTCCTTTTTAGTAGGAGCTTCAAATGTTTTAGGGTGATCTTTTGCCATTTGCTGTGCATCGACAAATTCTATTGTTTTTTCCATGTGGGTTCTATTAATGGTTTATTTCAATAAAGATTCAACTTTTGCAAGGTCAGCATCACGATCTTCCTCTTTATTATACAAGTAAGATGATACTGATTTAGGGTCGATTTCATCAATTTCTATTGATGGTTGACCACCGATGACACCTTTGTACACTTTTGACACATTACTCTTGTCTTTAACGATGTTTTTCACTTCGTCTCTAAGGTTTCTGTTTTTCATAGTGTTGTGTTTTTATTGATTTATAACACAAAGGTAACACTAATTTTTGACACCACCAAATTTTAAACGATAATAATTCGCTAATGCTGAAATATTGTGTTTATTTGCCAATTCAATGGCAGATTTATGCTTTATGTCCTTTTTAATAGAACTAAAGCAATTGGTGATTATGACCCTAAGATTATCTATTTTCTCATCAATATCACTCATGACTTGTTACAGGATTTATTTCTGCTGTTATACTTAATGATTTGGGTAAATCGGTATCTGTCTCTTTCAACACATCTTCAAGATTGTTACGATTAGACCAAACCTTATCATTCTTTTGTCTGGTACATGTATCACAATGTCCACATGGATTAAATGTTAGTTTATCCCCTTTGTTATTGAGAATAGGATGTTCACATGTTATTGTTAATTCTTTGTATTTTTCTGGTAAATTAGCGAAGATTTCAATTTTCTTCGTTTTAAATAGAGGAAATTGAAGCGGTGGCATCTCCACATTCAACAGACCTTTAAATGACATATAAATGCGTTTAAAATCGTTTATAAATGATATAGCATCATCATTCATAACATACCCTACATGTATTTCATCTACATTAGATAACAACCCGCTGTAGATCATTCCAAATATCCATACTGGTGCTTGGGTTAATCCTAACTCATGGAAAGAATTATAAGCACCAAATTTCATTGGAAAGGTAATAGGTCTGATATTGCTATATTCATTACTGAATATATTATATAATAATTTTATTTGATTTTTCTCGATCAATACTTTATCTTCGTTATTTAATATTTCCAAGTAGATTGGATATACAATATTACCTTCCCTAAGATTTTTATAAACCAAGTAAGTTGAGTCCAACCCACCACTAAATAATATCATTACTTTTTTAGGCATCTTAGTATTTTTCAGGATGTTTAATAAGGGGACACCATGTAGGTACAAATTTAGAATGATCTGACCAATCTACATATCTCCTAATGTTTGTAGGAATCCCTTTCCGTTTTTTTAATTCGCAATCCCAGCGTTCGACATATTCAAAACTATCAGAAGTATAGTCTCTACTAACTGAACAATGTTTGCATTTGGTGCAGGTATCTATTTTAATCTTGATTTCCATGTTGTTTTGTTTTTGGAAAAGTGAATGTTCGCATGATTTCTGGGTATAAACCATAAACAGCAAATTCTTTTTTAACTTTCCTTGTTATTTTTGTATCTCCAGTTTTAATGCTATATAATGCTATTTGTCTGATTGTTTCAGCATCAGTTATAGAGTTATCTGGTAAAACATTTATTTTTCCAATGTCTATTGTTATCGCATTATCTAATGATATCACATAGTTCATTGCCCTTTGATATAAAGAATGTTCATAATGTGAATTCCAAATGACATGCAATATATTTTTAAGTGTTACAATGGCAGATTCTTTAGCATCTGCATATGATAACCCATTGTTCATATGTTCGGTAATGAGTTCTTCTACTTTTTGTATTGCGTCTTGCTTATGTCTCATTTCCTTCTTGCTTTTTCTTGTCTAATCTTTTTTGCCTCTATTTTATTGGGGATGTGTTCTCTGGTTGAGAGGATGTCCTTCAATGCTTTTTTATATTTTATAAATGCATTCCACTGTGAATCCCTAAATTCTTCTGGAACGAATTCATCATAATATTTTTGTTGCATTGTTACTCTGACTTCTTGTAATTTACGTAACAAGGTTTTAGTATGAAGTTTTTTTAAGTCTTCATTTTTAAAATTCTTTGCTTCTTCTTTAATGTAATCCCAGAAACCCATTTTTAAATAATTTTATAATAATCATCACTTATAAAATAATGCACCCAATGTTCTGCTTTCCATAAAGCAGGATTGTTTTTATCCTCGGATAGTGTAGGTTCATAATGTTTTTTTACACCATTTGTTATGGTGTCAACATGTTTCTTATGAGTATCATACCAGTTTTTCGCTTTGATCGCTTGTTCCTTTGTTAGATACATGTTAATCCAGTTTAACTTCCGTTTCTACTTTGTATGATTCTTTTGTAATCAAAAAACCTATACGGTTAACTATATGAAACCCCGACACAATATACATTGTAGGTGATACTTCACCATCATCATTTTTTTCTTCACCATCCCCTTCAATGATAGTCCAAACTTTGTTACCCTTTTTAGAGTGTTTAAAGACATGTTCCAGTTCTTCACCATAGGTTTCAAACATACACCCATCAAAGGATGCGTTGTCATCTATATGGTTTTTAATAGGGGTATACTTATCGTAAAATTGATCGTCTGTTAACTGTAAAATCTTTTGTGTCTTCATTTAGATAATTCGTTTAGGTATGTCAGATGTTCTATTAACTGCGCCACCTTTTATAGCATAGATGCATGGTTCTGTAATTTCAATACCTTCCATCTCATTATTAGTTCCCCATAACAAAAAGTAATTTCTTATATCGTTTGATGAGATACGATATCCAAGTTTCTCCATCATTTCAATAACTTGTTTTTGAGAGGTAGCGGAGATATACAAACGGTAATCTTTATAATTACCCCATTGTACGTTATAACTAAACTGTTTAAGTTTTTTCATATGACAAAGATAAACAATTAATTCGAGACTACCAAATTTATTTAGCCAATTCTGTCAGCAACCCATTTTTGTATTGCTAAAGATGGTATTTGTATGATGTGATAATTCTTTTCCAAATCCACACCGCATTCTTCAAACAATTCCTTTACCTCTTTTAATGTGTAAGAGTTTTTTATAACTTTTGATACTGGGTTTTTCTTTTCGGTGGGTTTATCAATATATGTGATATCGGGTTTGATATCCATTTCACTCTTAAATGCTTTCTTTCCTTTCCCGTCAAATTCCTTTATTGTTATTTTGTTGTTTTTAACAATCATCTCACCAACATCACTGGCATCTTCTCCTGTCCAGTCAACAGTTCCATTAACAATATATCCATTTGGTTTTAATATCTTTTCAATAATATAATTTAACCACTCAATATAATGATAAAATTTTTCACCACCATCCCATTCAAGAGCATTCCCATCATCAGTAGGTATCCATTGACACCACAAACCTGGTTGAGTTTTTGGAGGGGTGTTATGGTCTATGACGCTACTACCATTACCCTGTCCTTTAAATCCTTCACCATCCACAAAAAATTCACCTTCAACACCAAAATCATTTGATGATACATTTCTACCCATTCTTCGAGTATCATTGAGTTTAGTTAAAAACTCTTTTAAAGATGGAGTAAGCGTCTTGTTTAATTTAAATTTTCCGTTGAAATCTGTGGAATATCCCATGGTATGTTTATTAGTTTAATACAAAGGTACTGAAAATTTATGAAACAACCAAATTTAATCACAATAAATTGTGTCTCCACAATTACTGCATAATTCCATGACTTCCCCATTAAAGGTTTTTTCTGGTATTATTCTATCTTCATTTAATGGACAAGGACCAAGATCAGGATGGTTGCTGTATATACCCATTATCCTTGTGGTTTTACCGTTCTTATTTACATCTATAGAGGTTATAGTAAAATCCTCGCCAGTGGCAAATTTTGTTTTATATGTCTTGCCGACTAATAATGGTAGGTCTACTTGTTTTTTTATTTTTTGTATCATTCTGGTTTACAAGAACAAATTTGGTGTAATGCGTGTGTTTTATCGTATTCACATTGATAGTCACTAACCCCTAACTTTTCAAGTGCTTCTTTAATCCGTTTTCTTTCGGGGTTAAAGACATTAGCATATAATTTTTGAGGGGTATTATGACATTGAGTGCCATCATAAGCATTCATTAATTTTATTAATAGTGAGTATTGTATTAATAAAATTTCTTTATTCAGTGTCATTATTTAAATGGTGGTGATAACAGTATGTCAATAAACCTATTGAGACGTTTACCAACATGGTCATCCATTTCAAAGTTATATTTCTTTGTTGCTACCTCTGAGAACCACTTACGTAGGTCAGTACCAAATTCTGATGAACGAGCAGCACAATCGCAAACCATTTCAGCAAGATAAACATCTGGCATTTGACTAATGCTTCCCCAAAATTCAGGGTGATGTGCGTTGGTGGTTGAATGATGTTTTACTACTGTTATGAGTAAAGGGTCACCATAAAATAGGTGTTCAAATTCGATACCTTTAAATTTACTATTGTCATGGACTTGACCGTTGGCGATCAATATCCTTCCAAGTTCAACTTCACCGTTTTTTATTAACTTTAACCCAAGTTTATAACAGTTGCGTTGTACGTTTTGAATGTGTTCCAAAACCGCTTCTATTTTTTCTTGCGCTGTTTTTTCGATTTCCATTTAGTTCTTACATCCAATATCAAAGTTACCGTATTCAAAAATGTCATCTTCTTTAGACAACATTACCACTTTTATATTATGGAGGTTTGCATTTACAAAGTAGAGTTGTTTCTCATATTCTGCTGCCTTTGAGAGTTTACCCTCATATCGAGCATCTTCCCTTGATATCTCTAATGCTTGTTTAGTCTTTAGAGTGTGATGGCATATCCCCCATAATACTGATAGGTTATACGTATCATCCAACTCAACCAAATCCATTACTTCTTCTCTCAATCTCATATGTTTGTTATTAACGTGGTAATACTACTGGTGGCAATACATGTGGTATTACAACCTGTGCCAATAGATATCCGATTACTATTATTGATAACACAGCACCAATAAATCTTGTCATACTTTTAGTTTCATCTTCTACCTCTTGACTAAACCATATCTTTCTACCAAAAAACAATAGGGTAATATGGGTTATCAACAAAGCAGCATTAAAGTATGTAAAGAGGTTGATAAGATGATCGCTTAAAAAGATTCGCAAAAACATAAAGGTGACCCATCCATTATGATAGTCTATAAGGTAATAGATACCCGCCAATATTGCGACTACGTTTTCTACCCGTCTTTCCTTCTCATCACTGATAAAGTAAAGCAATAACCAAATAGCAGGTATAACACTGGTAAAAACCACTGCAAGTGCCATTGCTATAACGATTCCAATGGTTTTTGCGCTTAAATAATCACCTAATGACCATTCAATTGTTGTAAAACCACCTTTGCTGTCTGGGGTACTCTTAAAAAAACTGCTCATAGTTTTAAGTTTTAGATTTGTTTAACAATATATCCACATAATTGCAGATAATAGAAAAGACCAATCAAACCCATTAAAAAAAGCACTATTTTTAGTATTGTGTTAAGAAAATCCTTTTTAACCCATATAATGCCTAATATTAGCATTATTAAAGCACTTATTAGTATATATAGTTTCATGTATTATAAATTTATAATACAAAGGTAAGCATTATTTTTTACGTTTCAAAATATTTTTCAACTTTTTTTTCACGGTAGTTACAACTGCTACTATATCCCTACAATCAGAATCAGATAAAAGATTGGTATCACCCAGCATGTCTTTTATACCACGAGCAGATAAATTAACGTATATGTTCTTTAATTCATTAACAGCAAGCATTGCACGTTGAGTTTCTGTAGGTTTACCACCTTGTTTTTCTATATCTGCCTCAATCTTGTCTTTTCCGTATCTTCTGGGTAGTTTTTTCTCTTTGGGGTTAGGAGTATCACTGACACCGCCATCATCAGCATTTACATATAAATCTAAAAGACTCTTTTTAGTGAGGATTATGTCATTAAACATCTCTTTCAATAAGTCTTCTGTTTCACTATTGGTAAGACCTTGTTTGGCAATACTACGTAACAAATTGTATTCTACATTGTTTTGTTTCCTGAAGGTATCGTTTAAGATTTCATCTTGTTCTACAACAAATAAGGTCTTTATGATATTAAATTTTACTCCTTGTGCTATTTTAGTGTCTTTCATTAGTCTACAATTTTAAAATCATTATGAATATCAGTTACTATCTTACTCCCATCAACAAAATATACATCTAAGGTGTCCCACTCTTGACTTTCACCCCACCAGTCATTTTCTCTTGTACTGGGTGTTATTTCTCTACTGTGATGTTCAATTTTAACGTCTTCAACAACCAATTGAACCGTTCTTCCATAAGTGTTTGTATGTTCCAGTTTTTTACCTATGAGTTTTTCTTTGAGAATTGATAGGATATCCATGATATTTGTTTTATACAAAACTACTAATAATATTTGAATGATGCAAGTTTATTATAAACAAAAAAACCCCTTAGTTAGACTAAAGGGTTTTATAGTAAGTGTGGATGTATTAATTGTTTTTCTTTAACTTGGTAGTGTTCAAATAACTGGAAGGGTTGTTTATAACCTTGATGATGCTAGCCAATTCCTTTTCATCGAAACGGTATGTACCACCTTCATCATTCTTTTCTTGTTTCAACTTCTTAGCGAATAGTGATCTGGCAGTAGCGTCATCTGATTGACCCAAACCAGCAGCTTGCATAACCTGAGATGCTTTTAACATTGTACCATCTAACTTCCTTTGAACTTCATGGTAGTCATCGATATACTTCTTATTGTCCTTACCAGAACCAGTTTTAGTCTCACCACCTTCTGTTGGTGGGGTTGGGGACGCTTCCTTGATCTTATCAAAGATGTTCTCTCTAAGTATTGCTTTTATAATTTCTTTGCTCATATAGGTTGTTTTATACTAATAAATATCTAAAAAACAAGGAAAAATGGAATTAATTACCACTATGTACACATATGTGTACATGGGACTTATTTAACCATTGTGGCTTCTTTGTATGCTTCATTCAACCAATCTAACATTACTTCTTCAGCTTCGTTAGTACTTAGATTAAATAAGTATTTTATTTCTCTTTTAACTTCACCCCATCTACCCCAATAATAGGTGTCTTCTTTTGAAGGAATTTTAGATTCTATATGACAACCTCTTCTTGTGTTTAAATTAAAACCATTAGCATCAAATGACCATCTATAGAGTTTGTTGAGGTATTCAATTATATACGTTTCCATTATTTATTCCATCACTAAACCAATCAACGACAATACTATTTGCCCTTTTTTTAGTTATATTAAATATTGTTTCTAACTCACCACACAGATCAACCCATGAAGCAAGTTCTTGTGGTTTATATCTTGGTTTCACCCAATACATTTCCGACTTAGGTGGACTTCTTTCTATGATATAATTCTTATCAATGTAGGTTGTTACTAGAGTTTTTAGTCTCTTGTTCTTTCCTATCAGTGGTCGAAGTTTTGCGTAAGTTGTAACCATTTTTAATAGAATTTTGTAAACCAATTATCATATATTCTCTATCATACACACCACTTTTTAATGATGTTATGATCTGTTCTAAATCGGTATAAAATTGACTATCTGGAACTACATGATGATAGTTGTTTTGTGTTTTCATATCATGACTGGGATTAAACGTTTATTTATCAAATCGAAATATTCTTTTTGTTTCTCTATAATGATAAACCCTCTATTTAATTTATCACATACAACACCTGTAGTACCACTGCCACCAAATGGGTCAAGTACAGTATCCCCTTCATTTGTAAATGATTTAACAAAGAACTCAACCAATCCTTCTGGAAATGTAGCTGGATGCAATTGTTTATCTGAGAATTGGTTGCTTACGTTATTTACGTTTATAACATTGGAAGGTCTGGCAAGAGTTAGATTACGTATGTTGGTTGTATTCATACCAGTCATTCCACTACCATTCTTAGGAGCACCACATTGTTTTCTAAATGTCCTTGCTATACTTTCTTCTTTGATAGGTGTTCCACATGCTACTGGATTAAATGTAATTTCAGTAGGAATGCCTTTTGTGAAGTGAAAAACTGGTTCAAATGCATTCTTGAATCTTCCCTTTAAACTACCAGGAAAAGCATTCTTCGTCCAACAGTATTCCTCTACAAACATGAATCCTGTTTTTCTTTTCAACTGACATACCAAGTCATAAACATATAAACTCCTTTCACCTTTATTGGTGTGGGGTTTTATATTAAGAAAGAAACTACCAGTGGGTTTTAAAACACGTTTTATTTCCTCACCTATTGGTAAGAACCAGTCTACATATTGATCTTCGGGTATACCACCATAAGTGGTTTTTCTACGTTCTGCATATGGTGGAGACGTGAAAATTAAATCAACGCTATTCTCTGGGATGTTTTTCATTGCTTCCAAACAATCCCCAAACAATACCTCTCGCTTATTAATCATTGATTTGAACGGATTGGGTTGTTTTTAAGGCGTTCTTTTAATGTCTTGAGTATCTTCTGCTTTATTTGTCTAATCATCTCTCTGCTTAAGTTTTCAGAGTCCCCAATTTCTTTTAAATTCATAGGTGAGTTTCCATCCAACCCAAATGATGCTACAATAATTCTCTTGTCCCTTGGTTTAAGTGAATCAAGAATTTCTTTTATTTCTTCTTTTACGTTCTGTTCAACAATTATGTGATCTGGTTCTTTAGAAGATTCGTCTGATATTAAATCCAAAAGAGTTAATACATGACTTTCATTTCCTTGAGTATCATTAGCAATTTGTCTATCCAATGAATCTACATTGAATGTAGATAACACTTTCAATAAAGTAGTTTCTTCTTCATTCATTTCATTGCTTAATTCGTCAACGATTTCAGTGATATCCGCAGCACGTCCTAATTTTTGTTCCAACTTAGCAATGTGTTTATCCAATTTGGAAAGGTCGTTGATCTTGTTAGCTGGAAGTCTTATGAATCTACCATTTTTTGCCAAGTATTCTAATATAACTTTTCTAATCCACCATACAGCATATGATATGAATTTAAAACCTTTTTTAGGGTCGAAATGTTCCACTGCCATGATAAGACCTAAGTTACCTTCGTTTACCAAGTCTTCCAATGTATTATTAGAATTCACATATTGTTTTGCAACACTTATGACAAACCTTAAGTTTCGGTTAATTAATTCTTTGATGGCTTCTTCATCGCCCTTACTTGCTTTTTGAGTGCAAATTAGTTCTTCTTCAGGAGTAAACAATGGTATTTCAGAAACATCTTTTAAATATCGTTTAAATGAATCTGTCTCTCTACTAGTAATTCTATTGTGAATAGTCAATTCTCTCATACTCTGATTTTATGATTTAAGGGTTAAAACGCAAATATACTACAAAACTCGTCAAAAGTCAATTTTATTTTTAAATAACTACACTTTCTTTGCTCTATCCATCTCTCTTTTGTCTTCTTTTTCTTTGATAGAATGACGCTTATCAACTGTGTTTTTACCTTTGGCCAGACCTATTTCCAATTTGATAAAACCAGTGGGGGTTAATAAAATAGCCAAGGGTATAATAGTTAACCCTTTTTGTGCTACTTGAACACCCAGCTTTTGAATCTCTTTCTTTTTAAGCAATAGTTTACGCTCTCTTAATGGGTCATGGTTATTATGTGTTCCACCTTCCCTAAACTCTGCTATATGCATTCCTTTAACGAATATCTCCCCATCCCTGATTAAGCAGTATGCTTCTACAATAGATACATTAGACCCTCTAATGGATTTAACTTCACTACCTTGAAGTTTCATACCACAGATCACTTTTTCAAGTATACTATAGTTGAAGAATGCTTTTTTATTTTTAGTTATTACTTCCACGTTTGAATATCTTAGGTAATTTAATTAGTTTAAACCTTTCAATTGGTGGAACATTTTCACCTAACGGTATCAAATCAAACCACATAGATAAAGGTCTTACATGCACACTTCCAAAATGGATGGATTTATAAACTACCATGATTTCATCTGTTTCACTATGCTTTGCCAATGTTAACACTTCATATTTACCACCTTTATAATGTTGATATTGTCCACCAATTTCTGGGTAAACTTTAACTTCTTTTTTAGTATTCATTTGTATTAATTTTTCATGAATTGATTTCACTTTATCCAAAAGGTTTACACCACTCTCATTTTTTATAATAAAGTCTGCCCTTGATTCCTTTTGTAAATCGGAAAATTGAACCCTAAATTTATTGTTTACTTCTTCTGGTGTTACTTTATCTCGCTTAAGAGTTCTCTCCATTCTGGTATGCATATCAGCACTCACTGTTATTATTTTATTAAAATAATTCTCACTACCAGTTTCATATATAATAGCAGATTCAAAAACACAATACGGTGAAGAACTATTCATTATACAGAAGTCTTCAAACTCCTTTTTAATGAATGGGATTACAACAGTATTAACCTTTTTTAACTTGGCGATATCGGTAAAAACAATACTACGCATTCTTACTCTATCTAATACTCCATCAATGAATATATCATCACCAAGAATTTGTTTAAATGCTTTTTGTATCTCTGGGTTACTTTCTAAATCTCTTGCTGCTATATCACTATTAAACACTGGAATACCTAAAAAGGTAAAGTATTGAGAGATGTATGTTTTACCACTACCTATACCACCAGTCAACCCTACTTTAAACATTTTATTCCCCTTTATTATTTGCTCCTGTCTCTCTTTAGTTAGTAACCTACTTGTTATGCATTTAAAATCTATTGGTGACTCTTTATTACCAGTAGTGTTAATAAAGTCAATGTTATCACCAGACTTACCTGTCTCTATTTGTTTGTTTTTAGTCATATTAGAATTAATTATTTAGAATCATAAACTTTGTTGAAGGTAAGTCCAATAAATCTTGATTCAAGATTAAAACTATCTGGTCTCCAGCTCTATCATAGATTTCATATAAAACTTTTTCTTTTATTGGTTCTTTACCTTTAATTTTCCCATCAATAAAACTCTTTAGTTCCGATTTATCAACTTTAATCCAACCATTTTTATATTTGAAAATAATATAAACTGATTGTCCAACATGCAACCAACCATCTAATAACCCAATATTTTTAACCCAAATTTTATGCTCAATCCAATTGAACTTCCACAGTTCTTCCTCTATTTTTTCAAGGTTTTTTTTATTTACTTTTCTTAAATGGTTAACAAATTCATTATCATCCTCTTTTATGTTTGTATTATCTAATGTAGGTGACTCTTGATTTTTATTTTTTTTACCTTTGATGTCAATTTTTACACCATCTTCTATAATATCAAACCGAAATAACCTGTCTTGTTCTATTGTAGCATATATAATATTAGGTTCTTTCATATTATGCTCCATATTATATCTGTACTTAAAGGAAATATATTCATTCACATCCTTTCTACCTTTTTCAAAAAATTGGTCATGATTTTCAATATATTCTTTGCTCATATTAATCTTCAATATATGCTAAATTATATTTTTTAGCAATAGTCGTTAGTATGGTTTTAACTTGTTTTCTTGCATCAATAAATGTAGGTTTATCACTCATCTCCATAAACACTTCCCAGAACCACCCTCTTAATTCAGATAGTTCACTGAAATCACTAATAACTTCATCACTAATGTTTAAGTTTTTTAACAATAGTTCCGAATAGGTTTCAATAATTACTACGCTTCTAAGGTCTAATCCGTTTTCACCTTCATTCAATTCAATATCCACGATAGTTTCATTCCTATCGTTCCTTAAAAATAATGTCATTTAGATATCTCTATTACAACTGGTTTATTTTTCATTACATATCTTGCATCAAGTACAGATGCATTAACGAACTTAACTCCATCAGCAAATTCAACTTCTCCGTATGCTTCATGTATATGTCCACATACATGCAGTTTTAATTCTTTAAGATCAGGAATCTTTTTTAATAGATATGGACATCCTGTTACATCTCCGTGAAGCGTAAGGTCTAAATATCCATGAACTGGACCATGTGTTACAAGAATATTTGTATCTAATGGAATTAAATCCCAGTGTTTACATATCTCTTCTCCCCTACGATTAAATGCCCAATTATGAAACCAAGGTTGAACTGGTGAACCCCAAATCTTAATCCCATCTATAGTTACACCGCTATCATTTAGATAGGTAACTGTAGGATATTTAGATAAAAGTTCATCAACTACTTCTTTTGAATATGTTTCAAAAAAGAAGTCGTGATTACCAGATATTAGTATCTTGTGTTCAAAAGGTAATTCGTTATACCATTTAAGAAAATCTTCGATTTCAACTCTACCCCCTCTATAACTAATATCTCCAGCATGAATAATAGCATCACCTTGAGGCAATACCAATCGTTTATCCCAGTGTTGAGTATGAGTATCTGATATTAAAACAAATTTCATCTTATGAAAAATTTTCGTTCTGTGTGTTTTGAATCGTATCTATTTGTGTATGGGTATGCGGAGTTTCGGTTTTATCATTACCATCATTAAGCATGTCTCCAATCATAGCACCAACCATATTACCACCACCCAATGTTCCAAGGACTGTTGAATCTGTGACATATCCTAATACCATAGATTCAACGAACCCATCATCTGGACTTACTTCACGATGCTTAAAATAATCACTTACATATTTGTCATCTTTTTTATTAGTGACATATAACCCGTTCTTATCTTTATTTACTATTTGTTTGGTCTTTGGTGTGAAGTCTTGAATGCGTTTTAGATATTGACGCTTTTCAATGTCACCATGCCATATATGGTATAAGTCACCTTTCACATATCCTATATTACCATTTACTACCCTATAAAACTTTTCTGACCAAAGATTTACTTCTTCAATGTTTTCTGTGAAAGATTTTGTAATACAAGAATGTGCTATTTGACCTGCTGCTGCATGAGCAATAATATGATCTGCACCACCAATGAGTGCTCTATCATATAATGGAACAGCATCTAACACTTCACGTCTTGCGCCCCATGCAAATCCTACATGCCCATGTACATCATACGTTTCGCTTTTATGATTAGCAGGGTTGGTCACGTAATTAGCACAGAAACTCCTCCATACTCTAGGGTGTCTTTCACCATAAATGTTTTTGAATTTCTCTAAGTTGTAACTTGGTCTTGCTTCATCTCTGTCTAAATGAACACAATATTCAAATGGTTGAATAATGGTTTTTGTTTTAAGTTCGTTGACTCCATCTATTAACCAATTTTTGTTTGTAAAGATCACATCTGCATCAACCCAGAAAATGTATTTATATTTCTCTGGTAATTCTGCTACTATTTTATTAAGTAGCGATTCTTTATGCCAAAGAAGATTATCTGTGTAAACCCTTTGAATAAAACCGTTTTCTGGTAACTGGGGTTTTGAACCACCGATTACACACTCAATTACCTTATGATTAAGGTGTTCTATTGATTCATAGAAAGTATTGAATGCTTTCAACCTATATGGTGAATTTTGAGGATTGAAAAAACACGTTATTACAATCGCTTCTGAATGTGTTTTGTATTTGTTTTTATACAAAAGTTTATTTTTAATGTAGTCTATCATTTGGTTTGATTTTGTGCAAAGGTACTATTTAAATTTGATACATGCAAGTTAATTACCATTTTGTCATTAATTTTTCTGATGCTTCAATAAGTTTATTGGCGTACCAATCCTCATATAATCTTTCAAATCCAACACCTAAATCAGCAATCAATTTAGGTACTGGTACTGGATAACCTTCAGGGTGTGTTAATACCCACCCATGTCTATTACCAACTAACACACAAGTATTTAAATAGTTAAACACATCTCTTAATAATCCTTGTCTTTTTAATTTTATCCAATGAGTATATTGTAGGACAAACTCAAACCCAAGAATGTTATTTAACTGTGTTGTAAAATCGCTATGAGACATACTGTCACATGTGAATTTGTCAACATAAAACACTCCCTCCCTATTCACTTCTAAAAAATAATTTTTCTCTAAAAAATTAAAAACAAACTCTTCATTAGTCACGCTTCTGTGTTCTTAAAAAATCTACAACTGCTTGTAGTTTATCTGCATCATTAGGGTTTAACACTATTTCGTCAAACTGCCCAAATCTTGATTTATATCCGAATATGTATTTAAAACCACTTATAATTCTACGGATAAAACCTCTGTTTACCAAGTGAATACTAAGAAAGACTTGTTTATCCTCATCATCGGTATCATATGAAACTATCATTTGATGTTCATAACTGCGACAATCGCATAAGATCAATTCTGTTACTTGTGTTTCTTTTTTCATAAATTACAATTTTTAAGAGTTTGTTCATGAAATTCTAATGATGAATATTCCACTAGACCCTCTTTCTGATATAACCACATAGATTTTAACCCACATGCTAATATAAGTTTAGAACACTGCCAGCAACTTGGTTGAAGACTGTGAACTGGTTTACCTTCAACTACCTTAACATGTAACATTTCACAACTCTCAAAAGAAAGTTTTTGGTCAAAATTTAATAAAGCCACTTGTTCGGCATGAACTGCTGTTTTAGCACAATTTGCTTTACATGCATCAGAACCATCACATTCAAAAGGATTAGGTGGAGCATTAAAACCATTTGATATGATTCCTAATTCTCTGTTCCATATAACAACCCCTCTTTTGCTTTGACATTTGGATAGACAGGCTATTTTAACCGCTTGTTCTAACGCCCAATTTTCATCGTATATCATGATCTAATCAATGTTAAATTTATATTTTTACGCTCTATATCAACTGATTTTACCACGACAACACATTCATCACCCAATCGGATGATCTCACCTGTATTGTATCCTTTCACACAGTAATTGTCCATATCAGCAGTAAAGACATCACCACCTATTTCAGACATACGCACCAATCCTTCACATCCATTTTCAGGGATATTAACGAACACTCCGTAATCAGCTACAGACGTAATAACACCTGTATAAAGTTTTCCAACTCTTTCGTTCATGTAAATGCATTGCATATACTTAATACTATCACGTTCTGCTTTTTGTGCTAACTTCTC
>ERZ869925.297-NODE-297-length-37625-cov-8.483577_pt1 | contig 37625 bp, 63 predicted proteins | sample MGYA00579311_ERZ869925 | MGnify/ENA primary metagenome ERZ869925 (study PRJEB32216, sample SAMN09231817) | wastewater metagenome | place: USA: Maryland | collected 2016-07-30 | study: EMG produced TPA metagenomics assembly of the PRJNA472060 data set (Reclaimed...
TTCCATAAATATACTTATATATGTTTATTTGGGGCGGTTAGTTTTCAATTAATTGGATGTGGTGGCCGATCCACGTTTGTACTTCGGTCGCTTGGCAAGCGGCACATCGGGCGTTCCCATTGAGTGCGCGGTCGTGTTCGGGGAAATCCGCGTAGTCCGGCGTGTCACAGTGCCCATACCCGCGCTCCAAGAGCCACAGTGCCATCCTCCAAAATCTTATTTCAAGCCAATCTTTCATATTACGTATTTATTAGTAGATGTACTTTGAGGCGCGACCGAGCCAGTACCACGGGTTAATCTTTTGTGGCGCGAACGCCGCGAGTGCCCAGATAAATGCAATGAGTGTCATATCGTATTTATTATTCCTTCTGTTGGGGCTTGGTCGCCATTGACGTTCTGCTGTTTGCTTGCGTCCGATGTGTAGCGTGTAACGCCTGTGCACTCCTTGAAGTGCCATCCTTTCTCGTAGCAGCCACTACAGCGCGGGTCAGAGCGTTCGACTGCGCGAAGGAACTGCCGCGCAAGCGTCCTCAAATCGTCGTCAGGGTCGGCATACGGCTCATCCAGTAGCCTGTCTGCGAGGCGCAGAGTTCTCGCAAACTCTTTATCTACGTCATGGAACAAAACACGCTCCACAGCATTGTCCTCAGGCGTTATTGGCGCTACACCATCCCCTGTAGTGGTGTGAGAGTGGTTCATAGAATGTGGAGGCTGATGACTATTTTAATTCCTGCGAGAACACATGCGAGGCTGAGGAAGCCAAACGATACTCCACGCCAATACATTTCAGTTTCTCTAGACATATACGTTTCTTTAATTATCTTTTATTTGGTGGCGGTACGCCCCGATAGGTTTCGAGGCTGCGTTGTGACACTGTGGGCAGTTCGGGAATTGGCAGAACCCTCGTCCATTCCCATTTGATACCCAACATCGTTTGCAGTGGTCGTATTCTGTTTCCAAACTAATTTAATTGTTTCTTATATTTTCTTTTGTAGTGTTTTTGGGGGTAGTTAATTGGTAGCGATGCGCTCGTTTGATTTCGCTGCGAGTGCTTTCATTCGCTGAAACTCCGCGTCGAGTGTTGATTTTCGGTGGTTGTTGAAATTCCAGAAGTTGTCGTCATCCCATTCTCCTATTTCTACGGATTCAACCTCTCCAAAGTGGAGAATCTGGTCACTCAAACCATTCTCGATGTTCGCCTTCAAATCTTCCACTGACTGTTCGTAGTTCGTGTCTGCGATATAAAGGACGAATTTATCTAGTCTCATATTTGTTTATTCTTATGTGTAGATGGTTTGTTAATGTTGTATTTGGGCGCTACGCGCCGAGGAGCCACTTGAGAATCGTGGCTAAAGATTGACCGTCCATAGCCTCTCCGCGTTCGATTCTGTTAAAGGTTGCCGTTGTAAGACCGACCTCTTTAGCGGCTTCTCGCACACCCTTCTTTTCTGCCCACCTCCACTGCTTCAATATGTTTCCTATTTGCATACACACATAATACAGATTATCACGAATAGTACAAGCTAGTAAGTGTGGAAAACTATTCTCTCGGAGGAAGAAGACTTTTAATGTGGTTTGTGCTGCCGATTTTTAGTGCGCTGTCTTTTCCGAGTTCAGGGTATTTCGTTTCTATGAGTTCGGGAATCATCTTGCCAAGGTCGGACATATCTCCGTTTTTGGCAATCTCTTGCGCCACGTACAGAAACCGCTTGCTGTGGCGTTCAACCCCACTACTCCCGATTTCTGCCCAGTCCTCGGTCTTTAGTTGGTGTGCGGGGTTCCATCCCATTGTTCGTATGTAGTCGGGAACGATTCTCTGTATTTGGTCGCCTTTCAGCGCAACCCCCGTACTGAAAATAGTACGCGCTTCGGGGTGCAGGAAAATGTAATACGCCTTGTGTGCTTCTTCGGCCGGAATGGAAAACTCTTGGTCGGCACGGAACCCTGTAACGATTTTTACCCAGTACTTCATACAACGATTGTTTTTTTAACGCTTTTAAGTTTGGCGGCGAACCCCTCTAACGCCGCCCATTTATCTTCAAGCTGAATCGGCGTTGTGATTGTTGGGCAATAACGGTCGGTACGGTAATTTCCCACGAAGCCAATTACCTTGCCGAGTCGGTCTAATCCGTGCAGTTCCAGCAAACGTACTGCGGCAGCTCGCTGCGGTGGTCGGCTGAACAGCCTCTCGTAAGAGGGATTCAATTCCTTGAAAAGTGAAATAACGGGGTTCGCTGCATCCGCGCTCTGCGCGGTACTGTCTTTTGTTTCTTTTGTATTGTCTTTTGTATGTTTACCCCCCTTAACTAGTTGACGCTTGATTTCTTTACTAGTTGAGCGCTTTTTCTTAACTAGTTTACGTCCCTTTACTAGATTCCATGTTTCGTAATACTTGTTAAAAGCCCATAGATTGCTATGTATTTTGGAGTCTCCTTTTTTAACTAGTTGCACAATGTTAACTAGTTGCAAATTACGAAGTGCTTTAACAATTGTCGGTCTGCTGCGTCCTGTTCCCTTTTCAAACTGCGTAATACTTATCTCATCTTGTTTTTTATTGAATCCGTATGTCTTCCGAATGATGAACAAACACACCGCATATTCAGCACCTAGTAAAGGGGTGTTTACTAGTTGTTCTATAACCTTATTGACGATTCGAGTGTAGTTACCACTCTCTACTTGCAATTCCTCATGCGCCATATCCCAAACAATTAAGACCGCCCCTCGTCGGAAAGGCGGTCGTAAATGGTTGCGATAAAGTCCGACGAGACATCCATGAATAATACATGAGATTCCAGCGAACGAAACACGCTACCCTGCGTTGTTTGGGGATAACTACGAACGTGGTTGGCGAAACACACAAAAAAGACCCCGTAAAGAGTCCTTTTATGTGGTAGATTGGTTCGCCAATATCGTTCGCTGTTCAAGGTTGTGTAGCGAGTTACGTTCGTGGTTTAACGTAGCATTCACAGTTAAGTCTGCGGTGACAAATTGGGCACGGCGGTGAATCTTCTGGCCTTTGTGGTGCATCGGGCATCATAAACATATTCTTACTGGCTAATTCGATATTATCAAGCATAAGGTTAGTAAGGTTCAAACGGTACCGCGCCTCTGAAATCGGAGTGGTCAAATCAACAAATCTCGCCTCATACTTACAATTCGCGTCGTTTGCACAATACAGGTGTGCGCGGTTCCAATCGACGTACTCGGGCGTTCCGATTGTGTCGTAGCCCTCCTGTGTTCCTATAATGCCCTCACGTGGCGGAGTAAAGCCAACGAGGGTGTTGCAGCCACAGTCGGGGCAAATCGGGTAGCGTGTATCTTTCTCAGTCATATAAGTTCACATTGTTTTGTAAATCTTCCACTTCATTACCTTTTCCTTTAGTAAGTCTCCTATCTGCGCCGCGACTTCACAGTTTGCTTTGTCTACACCGTAAGTCGTACAATGCTCACGGCCCCCCTCTCCAACCTTGCGGCCAATAATCACTATCTGGTCGTAACCGTATTTCTCGGCAATCTCTTTCGCCGCTTTAATCGGAATATCTTTCGTCTTCATATTATTTCATGTCGGACTTATACAGCGTGGCGCGGAACCTCTTTGAGAACACTTCCTGCTTTTCTCGTGCAATCTCTTCGGCCATCGTCTTTATCCATTTCCTGAGAAAGTTGTACTCCTTGGTTTTCATCTCTCCCATTCCGTGAATGGTTAAACGTGCTCGGATTTCGTCTTTTGTCTTCATAGTGTTGTGTTAATGATACGAGTAATAAAGAACAGCAAACCAAGGACAACAATGGAAAGAGCTAAGATTACTAGACGGTTCATCCAGCCCACGACGGCAGATAACCGTAAATCTCTTTTAATTCATCGTGGGTATAGTCTTTCCACGCGGTGCCACCAACAGAACGGTTATCCTCAATCGTTTTACGAATAACTCTTATTGCTTCTTTTGAAAGAAATGTTGACATACGAAACCCGCTACACAGCGCAGGTTAGATTGTTACAGATGATAATGGCGCACATATCTTCTTCACCCTACCATGGGTAGGTATTGTTTTGGTGGTTTTAATAAAAGTGCCGTCTGCTTTCCTTTGCGGCACTTCTTTCTTTCCCCACTTTCCGTACTTCTTCTTTCTTGTAACCCATCCCTTATTCGTTAGGTCGTCCATCTTGTGGTGACAGGTAGAACAAAGCCGTTTCCAGTCACTCAAGTCCCGTAAATACTTACCACTTATATTCGCCCATTCGTATTTTATTGCATTTGTGCTTTTGCAATCTTCACAACTACGGGGCTTTCCTAGTCTCGATTGAACCCACTTATGAAGTGCCGAGTAACTCGCTTCACTACCTTTCCAAGCAGAAGCATTTTCTCCCAACATATGCTCTCGTGAATAAACTCCTTTTCCCATACTATTTCTTTGGTCTACCGGGCTTCTTCTTTTCAGGTAAATCAACCGTCTCTCCGACAAAACCCGAGCCTTGAACAAGGTCGAGGTTAATCTTGACTCCTACATTAGATATATTTTTGTTTTTGCGTATCTCTAACTGCATAGGTATCAGAGTTTTCATCCCGTCAGCAGAACGCTTTACAGGCTTCCCATAGGCTCCTGAAAGGATAATCCACACAGAACGGGCATACTCCCATTTCTTTCCCCCAGATGAGGAGATGCTATTTAACCCAAGTGGGATAAACGTGTGATTCAGGGCAATGAGTGCGATTTTGTTATCGTCGAGAATCGGAACTACGCGGCGTGAGAACGCACCAAGAAGGCGCGATTGCAACCCGATACTTTTCTTTTCAGATGTGCCCTCTGCCTCCTCACGCGGTAACAGGGCACCAATCGCGTCAATCAGAACCAAACCACCCCTATGAGACTTTTCCTCCATCCATTCAATCGCATGGTCTAAATATTCTTCGGCGGTCTTTGCACGGAAAATATCGAGCTTGTCGTTATCAACCCCGAGTAAGGTTCCGTATTCTTTTGTGTAGGCGCGTTCTGCATCCAAGAGCAAACAGGGAACGCCTTGTTTCTGCGCGGCTCCGATAACTTGATACGCCCACGTTGATTTCCCCGTACTCCAGCTTCCAGCCGTTTCCAAGATTCGGCCACGCGGGATACCCCCACCCAAAACCGAATTCAGAGCCGGAAACGGAGTCGGAATAAACTCTATGCTTGTATCGAGGTCAATTGCTTTCATTTTCCAGTGATTTTATTGGATAAGTACCACACAACTACAACGGAGATTGCAGGAATCCAAAAACCAGTCACAAACCCGCCCCACAAACAGACACAGAGCACCAAATCCGCAGAATCAAAATCTACTTTCATACGCACTTAGTCTGTGAAATCTCGTCAATAATCTCCGCGAGAGTTTTTGACTTTTTCGCGGCTTCGATGTTTAACCTTCGTCTAGTAGAGGGGAAAAGACGTACCGCAGCGGTTGCCTTTTCTGCTTTGTTTTTAGCCATATAATGAGGTTATCACATTTCCCGTATGTATGCAATGTGCGCGTTATCCACAGATACTATCCACACTCACACTTGCACACAACGCATACATAATATATACTCTCCATTAGGTTCATTGACATTCGTTTGAATAAAGGGAGCGCGGCATTCCATGTGACAAACAGGATAGCTTAATCAGTTGGTGAGTAGGGACGATGGTTTAGGGCGAGATGCCCACCGCGCAAACGGGTCACAGCCGCTACAATCCTTTGACTCTATGAGCACAAAAAATCAGCCTGACGAGGTGCAGACCTGACCGCACATCCCGCGCTCCCTTTATTCAAATCTACATAGATAGATAGTGCGCCAATAACGAACGTAGACACATCAGTGGAGCGAGTAACGGTTGGTGGTGGAATTCCTGAACATCAGGGTGTCCTCTGAAGTTGCGTAAGAGGTGCAAAAGCGGAGCACAACCCCGCGCACCTGTTCAGGCGTTCCCCCATCAGCGAACGTCACACGCTACACAGCCATGTCATCAAACGTAAATGGCGCACCAAACATTACAAGAAAAACAAATAGAATAAATGATTATGGAAAAGATAACAGAACACGCTTTTCGGAATCAGTGTATGGGGCCGTGTAGCAACTGTGCCCGTGACCGTAACAATCGGTGTTCAATCACGCTTTCTGACTTCTCAACTTGCTACAAGACACGAGAGGAGCACGAAAGCTGTATGGAAGGGCACGAACAAGCCAAACCATCGTACACATCGAATTAAAAGCCTTATGCCCTTTTCTCCCTGAATGACTCATAAGGCCATTCGGGGAGAACAGGGAACCAACTAACAAACATGAAACATATAATCCAATTCAAAGGTATTCGGTACAGCAAATTAAGCGACCGAGGCCGAGCAATCCGACGATTCAAACTCAGAATCAAAGCAGAGGAAACGGTGAAAGCCGTGAGCATCCTCGTAGCAACCTCCATCCCATTACTTACAACAACTAACTTCGCATAACTTTATGGAAGAAATAACAATGAATGAATACGAGGCGCAGTCACAGGCAGACCGTGACGCAGAAGAAAAGGCTCTTAAAGACCATCTGGATGAGATGGCAATGAAAGAAGCTGACCGCGCAGAAGAACTCCTCGCAATCGAAAAAGAAGACAGTGCCACCGACCAATTTATCGAAGACTCAGCCTTTGGACTTGTATGAACGACAAACCCGAATACCGTATCCGTGTGATTATTGAGGATGTGAATATGGGGGAGGAGGTAACGCACGCGACAGGGGCTGTCTACTCCCATCCGACAGACACCCTCGCAACCGCCCGAGGGCTTGTAGAACGCTTCTACAACTCAAAGGAAAAGGCCGAACACGAAGCCACCCATTACCCCATAGAGACAGATGAGTGATATGAAAGTAGGAGATATAACGGTTCACGTAAGTATCGGTCAGTATGAGTTCGTGGAGTTTGTAGCGGGGGACGTAAATGATGCCGCTGAGTATGCGAAGGACATCAAAGCCGCATTCTCAGTCGGAGAGGGCATCAGTGACAAAGAATTCAATGCTGTAGTAGATGCAATGATGTGTGCTGAGTCCGTGAAGAACGGAAGCGAGATTTGGCCGCGCATGTCAGCAGAACAGCAAGCGATTTGTCAGGCCATCAAAAAGTCCTCCAAGCGGATAAACAGCAAACTCAAGAAAGCAGGAGAAGTCGAACGAACGTAGCGTCCCAATTAACACCAAAAGAAGAATAAATATGGCAACAAGAGAAGAAATGAAGAAGATGTTAGGAATGAATGAACAGACGGGCGGGGCTATCTACAAGCTCGATAAAGTTACTATGTCGGGCGACGACGGGCAGTTTAAGCTCACCGACCTCACTACTGAGCGAGAAAAGGGAGCTAAGCCCCGTATAGAGGCTCTGGGAGCCACTGTAGAGGGCGTCATATTGAAGATGCGATGGGCGCTCTCCCGCTGGGATGAGCCCTCTGCCACGTTCTACTCCTCGACCGAATACGACGATAAGTGGAAGGACACGGTGACGGTCTACCCGACCAAAGACAAGGGTTCCGTGGAAACCATGAAAGAGAAGTACAAACTCTCCACACAGCGAATTATTTACTTCTACCTTACAGAGCAGAAACGAATTGTGCGCCTCGTGGTAAAGGCATCGGCACTTTCAGGCAAAGACAAAAACCCGAATGGTGAATTGGGGTTGTTTGAATACCTCAATGAATTTGCGGAAGAGGAATCGTTGCCGTGTGAGTTCATTACGATTTGCACCGGAGTCGCTCGTGCAGGTACGAACGCAGACGGTTCACCGAACAAACGAAAAGACCACGTTGCTATGTCGTTTTCAAAGGGGAAAGCGTTGACTGAACAGCAGTTTGCAAAGATTCAGGATTACATGATTGACGTTAACGAAAAGACTCACGCAGTCACCGACGATACACGCTCCACAGCGGAGGAAGGAGAAACAGCGGATGATGTTGGCGAACCATTAGACAATGTTCTCGATGAACCAAAGGATGCAATCAATCCCGACGATATACCCTTCTAAAATCACAACACCACGAACTAATATGGAGAAGAAAGAAACAGGGAATAAAGGGGATGTTTATGGGGCGATTGATGGGCTGAAATTCAAAGATTTGCGGAGGCATTGTGAGCGGATTATCGGGGATTGGGATGGAGACGAATCGGGAATCAAAGAAGAGCGGGCTGACACTGCAAACGAGATACTGCACTTCATCAAAGCAGCCGAACGTGCTTACGAGTACCTTGATGAAATTGGCGGCATATGAAGCGGAAACCTCAAAAAAGAACGATTGCGATACAAGCTAACTACGCCCGACAATGGGTGTACGAAAATAACGAATCTTCGTTCGCTACAATGACAAATGAACTTTGCTCCCACATCAATACGTTTGGTCTCTTGCCGGAAGGATACGAAATAGTCGTACGTCCCGAAGTTATTATCCAAAGAATCGTCGCACCAAACATATGACCTCCCCCCAAGACAGTAGAGAGCTGTTTGAGCGAGAGCTAAAGGACGAACTGTACGACCTCACCGATAACACCAGTACATTCGACGAAACAGTAGCGAAGGTCATGTCCGCCCACGACCTCGCCACTACCTCCCTCATCACCCGTGCCATGCAACAGATTGAGGCGGGGCGATGTTCAGAGATTGGCAACCCGAAAGACATCATGGGTTTGGCTCAGGCGAAAGCGCACAACCTCGCAATAGACGAACATGTCACCATCCTCCAAAGCCTCTTACCAGAGCAGAAGAAATAAAGTATGGACGATTTACTTGTAATTGGGTTTTTGCTCGGGGTTCCAGCCGTCATCACTGCCGTGTGGTGGGTCTATCTTGAAGCCGACGCGATACGACACCCTGACGCTTCCGCGCGGTACTGGCTCGAACAGGCGGAAATGCAGCGACAAGTAAACACGAACTTCAACGAACTCCTTAATGAAGTTGCGAAACCCAACGAGCGTACCGCCCCAAACTTACCAGAGAACAACAAATAGATATGGAAGATAAAGGAAACATAAGCGACGGCTACCACACATTCAACGAGCTGTACGAACACCGCATCACGCTCTACATCGCGCTCTGTAAGCAAATAGGTCAACAGCCCTACGATAGCAATAGACACGCTGTGTGGCGTTCAAAGAGGCATTCGGACGGGGAGGTTTGCTTCGGAACAGGCACACAGTTTGTGCTCGGCATCGGCATCAGGAGTGGTGAACAAATCACCTATCACATCCCGATTGAGCGATGGAAAGAGTGCGATTTCGCAGATACGCGCATCATGGCCCCTGAATGGGACAACCACACATCACAGGACGTTATCAACCGCCTCAAAGCTCTATGACCAATGGAAGAACGAAGAAGGGGTGCCGCCTAAGTTCAAGAACCTATGACCACCCAACAACTTAAACAGGAGATAGAGAAGGCCGTCACACACATCTCATTCAATGAGGACTCATTTGCTGCGGTAAACGCCATCCTCACATCCATAGACAAGTATTTAGAAGGGATTGCGGGGGAGGTTGAGGGATACAAAGAGGAGGTCCGCTATAAGGGAACGGGAACTCCGAGCAGGAAGGCAGAGAACTACAACCGAGGTAAGGCTGATGCAGCCCAAATCGTCCGCTCCCACAAATTCACTAACACCAATTAAAGAATATGAAACGATTGCTTTGTGTTTTTTTGGGACACCGCTTCGGTCTGTACGACAGGGTGGAGTTCGGGTATTGTCAGCGTCACTGTGGGACCGAGGTGTACGATGTTCTCTCGGTCGGCGAACGACGGATTATCCGCGAACTCGAAGACATCACCGATGCTCTGAACGACCTGCGCGAAGCGCCCAAATCTATATGACGGACCTCCGACGAGTAGACGGCCCCCGAAGCGATTGAAGCGAAATATATGGCTCTGTTAAGCCAATAAATGGGGCTGTGTATAAGTGGCGTATTCACTGAATGGTGTTGTAAAGTATAAGAGTGAAACGGCCCCGCACACCCAAGGAAATTGAACAAGCCCGCCAACACTCCCTTCGTATGTCTTTGAAGTGGCAGACACCAGAGTTTCGAGCAAAGCATAAGAGCCATCCCTGGAGGCAGAGCTACCCTTTACAAGCGAAAAACTAGGCGTACCATCCACTGTCTATGCACTACGCAATAGCTTTGCTTATATCGGCCACACAGCTTCTAACATTGGTGGCTACAAACCCAAATCTCCCGCAGTCTTTTCGTGATAACGCCGTACAGACAGCGAATTTTGCCATCTCCACTGCAAAAGCTGAGATAGCCAAGACTCCGACCACAGAGATCGCTGTGACACCTGTTATACTGGGGCAATCACCAGCTATGACAACAGAAGCTCCCGCTGAGACACCTATTACGAGGGAAGTCATCATTACGCCGTATGCCCAGACTCCAGTCGACGCACTCAATGGACTGCCATTTGGTTCCCACATGTTCAAGGTCGCGCTTGTAGTCAATGGCACCCATGTAAAGGGTGCGCAGATTACAATGAGTAGTGACACAAAGACGGAAACCAAAGAGACGAACGGACAGAGTGAGATAAACTCCGGGGACTGGACTGCGAGCTTTGAGTACATCCCGACGAGTGATGGACCACATACCATCACGTTCACCGCTGATGGTGTATCGGGTAGCGCTACGATTTAGTGGTACACTAGGGGGATGGCACGACCGACTGATTACGGGCCGCATATCGTAGAGCAGACCAGAGCATACCTCGCTGAGATTCAAAATGACGAGCGAGTAGTCCCGAAGCTCCCAACAATCGAAGGATTGAGCCTTTTTCTGAACGTTAGCCGCGATACACTCTACGAGTGGGAGAAGGTACACCCAGAGTTTTCCGACATTATGGAGGTTGTTCGCGCAACCCAAGCCGAAGCATTGATGCAGAACGGGCTTCGCAACCTATACCAATCCACAATCACGAAGGTGCTTTTAACTAAACATGGCTACCGCGAAGGCGTGGACCAGACGACCAACGGAAAGGATTTGCCTACACCTATAACGCATGTTCAGCGAGACGACGGCAACGCGGAAAATCAAAGCGCTTAAGAAGCGAATCCGCGCAGTACAAGGCGGCTCATCAGCCTCTAAAACTATTTCAATCCTTTTGTATTTGATTGCCTACGCTCAGACCGACAAAACCCCCACCCTCACCTCAGTAGTTTCTGAAAGCATCCCCCACCTCAAACGTGGTGCCCTGCGCGATTTCAAGAACATCATGCAGACGCATCGCTATTGGAAAGATGCCAACTGGAACGGTACCGATAGCGTCTACACGTTTGAAACAGGCTCACAAATAGAGTTTTTCTCTACAGACAACGGTGACAAGCTCAGAGGAGCGAGGCGTGACCGCTGCTTTATGAATGAGGCGAACAACAACACCTTTGAAGCGTTCGAGCAGCTAGAGATACGTACTAAAGAGTTCTTTTTCTTAGACTGGAACCCGTCGAACGAGTTTTGGTTCTACACTGATATACTAGGGAAACGTGATGATGTAGAGCACATTATCCTCACCTACAAAGACAATGAAGCGCTCGACCCTGCTATCGTCAAAGCACTCGAACAACGCAAAGAGCGTACGGCGTGGTGGCAAGTCTACGGACTCGGACAGCTTGGAGAGGTTGAAGGGCGAATTTTCACAGGCTGGCAGATTATTGATGAGATACCTCACGAAGCGCGGCTTGAACGATACGGCCTCGATTTCGGATACACTAATGACCCTTCAGCGGTTGTCGGAGTGTATTACTACAACGGAGGCTATATCCTTGACGAAATCGCCTACACAAAAGGGCTTTCAAACAAACAGATAGCCGACATTATATTGGCGCAGCCTAAGAAGGCGCTGACGATTGCCGACAGTGCAGAGCCTAAGAGTATCGACGAAATACGGTCGTTCGGCATCAACATTCTCCCGACGACCAAGGGACCAGGCTCAGTCCTACAGCGTATCCAAATGGCTCAGGATCAGCGCATCAGCGTTACTAAACGCTCGACCAACATCATACGAGAATATCGGAACTATTTGTGGCTCACGGATAAGGATGGACGCATCATCAACGAACCTGACCATTTGTGGTCTCATTCGATGGACGCTTTCATGTACGCGCTCAACTCCATCGCGCCACTTATACGTCGTAATGAGTTTTTGGACGCCTTGCCCTTATTCCCCGAAACTAACCGTAAAAACCCGGCACGGTGACGTGTTAAAATAGCTTCAATGGCAAAGAAAACCACGAAGTCCTCTGACTTCACTATCTCCATTCAGCTCGGCAAAGATACCTTGAAAGGTTCAGGTGCGACCCCATTGCTTGCACTTCAGACCATCAAGAAGCCCGTGAAGATAATCACCAAGGGCATCGTTACTGTATCAGACGGTACACACTCTAAATCCATTCTCATGCAGCCGGGACGTATTAAACGACTATTCTTCGCATCCCCCGTTATGCAGGCCATCCACGCCAAACAGCTAGCCATTGGCTTGAAGTAGTATGGGTTCTATAACCATCGAAGGGACGAGCATCAGTACACCGTTCGTAGCTGACTTGCCGCGTGTTCTGAATAAACTCGTATACAAGGTCCACAAAGGCCCACAAGGCGAGATGGTGTTCACGATTGATACGAAGTCATCGTACTTCAAATACGCACGCGTTGACACGGTAGGTGCTACGGGCCGTCGAAAGATAGAAAATCTTATCATCCTTGCGTATCCGAAGGAGCGGGTACGATTCATTTTTGAGTAGCATGGAGACAAAAGACATTTTTGGTTTCATTCAGGAGCAAGAGGCTAGCTACAAGCGTACTATTCCCATGATGGGCGGGTCGTGGAATTGGTCAATGCTCGACCATATTAAGACATCGTTTCTATACAAAAACAGCCAGCTATTGAACGGTAAGGATGAATTTACCCCCGTTAAGAACATCACACGTCCGATACTCAACCTGCAAAAGCGTGCAGAGGACATCGACGTAAAGGATGTGCAGCTCTATGTCGACGATAAGGACAAGTATCACCTCTCGTTCCTCGTCAAGAAGTACCACGATGACGTGTTCGTCGTAGAGAATGACATCGACAGCTTCATCGACCAACTCAATGAAAGTCGCATCGACTACGGCGCTGGACTTACAAAGCGTATCGGGAAAGGACAGCGCGAGGTAGTCCCGCTCCAGTCCATTGCATTCTGCGATCAGACCGACATCCTCTCTGGTCCGATAGGAATAAAACACTACTACTCACCCTCGCAGTTAATGGACATGGCATCAAAAGGATGGGGCGACCAGAGTAAGGGGGCGACTGCAACACTCGAGGAAGCTATTGGGCTAGCTCGTAAAGTTAAGCGAGACACCGCAGACAGCCGACAGGCAGATACACCGGGTAAATACATCGAAATATACGAGGTCCACGGCAATATGCCGAAGTCCTACATGGACCCGACAGACAAATCAGGTCAGTACGTGGACCAGATTTTCATTGGCTGCTTCTACGAGAAGCTAAACGGAGAGAAGGGCAAAATCACACTTTTCCACATGCCCGAAGCGGTCAGTCCGTTCAAGCTCGTAAAGCGAGACGCTGTCTATGGGCGTGCCCTCGGGTTCGGCGGCGCTGAAGAACTCTTTGAATCTCAGGTGTGGGTGAACTACGACATGATTCGTATGCAGCACATGCTTGACGCTGCGTCTAAGACCATTCTGAAAGCGACAGGAGTAAATTCATCTGTCATTGCCCAGAAGAACAAGGTCAAGAACATGGACAATCTCCAAATCATTGACGTTGGACAGGACAGCGACCTCTCGATGGTGGATACATTCCCCCGTAACTTGGCATTATTTGAAAAATCAGTAGAGAATTGGGAGGCGCACGCACAACAGATGGGATCAGCGAATGACGCCATCATGGGTGAAAGCCCGACCTCAGGGACACCGTTTAAGCTCCAAGAACTCGTCACCCAAGAGAGCCACGGACTGCATGACTTCCGACGTGGACAGTACGCTAAACACCTCGAAGAAATCTACCGAGACGACTACATCCCTTACATTCAGAAGAAGATTTGCGAAGGGACAACCTTCCTAGCAGAACTGTCTCTCGAAGAACTCCAGTACGTAACCGACTGCCTCGTTCGTAACGCAGCTAACACCTACATCAAAGAGCGTATTTTGAGTGGTGAACTGGTCGACGACCAAGAGGTTGAAGCGATCAAACAGCGTATTCGCGACGATATGCAGGCTAAGGGCTCCAAGCACTTCATCGAAATTCTCAAGGGAGAATTTAAGGACGCCAAGCTTTCAGTAAAGGTGAATATCGCAGGCAAACAAAAGAATCTTGCATCTGTGGTGGATAAGGTTGTCAACGTATTCCGTTTCGCATTCTCTAATCCTATGGGCTTTGCTCAGACGATGCAGATTCCTGGAATGGCGAAGTCGTTCAACGACATCCTGGAGTTCTCAGGACTGTCAGTTGTTGACTTCTCAGGTGTGGACAAGATTGCTGAAAAGATGGCGGCCCAGGCAGCGCCACAGACACCACAACCAGCCTCCCAAATAGCGTAATATGTCGCTCCTACACATCATCGCCGACAATCCTGAACTCAAACGCGAGCTACAAACCCTGTTTCGTGACTTATTCTCGATTGACGACCTTAGGAGTGACCAATTGACGGATGATAAAATACTAGGGCAGATCACCAGAGCTCGATTAGAAGGACTCAGAAAGGTCGATGAAGGGTTCAGGCAGATAGCACAACACCAAACAACCAAAGAAATTACCCAAGATAAAAACCCAGCACGATGAAAACAGAAGATCGAAATATCCTCATTGTGGTTGCGCTTATCGCCGTCACCGCTGCTATTCTTGCAGGTGTGGCAGGTATGCGCCCGGCATTAGGCGCGGCTCCGAACGGAAGCCCTGCGAACATTGCAACATCGACGAATGACACCCTCTCAGCCACGACCGTATACGGTGTTATTGCATCGTCTACATGCACAGCGCGTATCATCTCGACAGGAGGATCGGCAGTGATGCTCACTTTCAATGACAGAGACACGCCAACAGGTTCGTCAGGAAATCAACAGGCGGCATCCACCACGGTTGTCTACGACAGCGGCCAGTACGGATGTGGGAAGGTTAAAGCCTACTCATTTGCAGCATCAGTCATCACCGTAACCGATAGCCGATAGTTATTAGTGTTAGAATTACATATATGTCACTCACTCGATTCAAACGCTCCCGCCTGATTGATAAGCAGGAGTCACCGAAAAAGCAGGTCGAAATTAGAAAGGAAACTAAAAAGAAATAGCATGGAAAAATTCATTGCAGGTGTGGCGCTTGTTATCGCCCTCGGGGCTGGAGCAATCTCGCTCAACACTACGACAGTGCAGGGTCCACAGGGCCCCCAAGGCCCGAAGGGAGAAGATGGTCAGTCAATCGTCGGTCCCGCAGGGAAGGACGGTCGTGATGGCATCGACGGCGTCACGAAGACGGTAAAGGAGACTGTGCTTGGTGCAGCGGGTCAGGTGTTCTCATTCCCGATTGAATTGCTCGGCGGTTCTATCCGTGGCAACACACGTTCCACGACGACCCCGTTAAGCATGACGCTCGCGGCCTCCGACATCATCAACTACGATACTGTTTTCATTACCCCGACCGTTTCCGCTGTGACCGTCACCTTCCCGGCATCTTCGACACTGAAGGCACTCGTCCCGAAGGCAGGCATGACAGCTGAGCAGTGCTGGCTCAATGCCACAGGCACCGCAGCGATTAACGTCACATTTGCCGCAGGCACAGGTATCGACCTCGAAGCAGCCTCGACATCGCTCGTACTCCGACCGGGTAACACGACGTGCTTCAAGTACATCCGAAAGCCAGCGACCGCATCGGCGTTCGACATCACCGCACTCATCACGCCGTACGTAGACGCTGACTAATTTTTAACAGAGACGCCCAACTCTTAAACGGGCACTAATGAGGACCAGTACCTCTTAAAACATGGACGAAAACAATACTGCGACCGACAACGCTTCAAACGTCGAAAGTGAGGTAGTCACTTCCACCGAATCTAACGAGGAGATGGTCCCCGCATCGAAGCTGAAGGAGATCGAAGAAACGAACCGCCAGCTATTCGAGAGGGCAAAGAAGGCCGAAGGTTTTGTAAAGGTAGACGGAAAGTGGGTGAAAGCCCCGAAAGCTGAAGAAGCTGTCCGCACTGAACAAAAGCTCGAAGCCACAACAGGCGAATTGAATGAAACGCAACTGTTCCTTCTCGAATCGAAAGGCATCACTGAAGACGAGGATATAAACCTCATTCAAAATGTCATGAAGCGAACTGGTCAGAGCATCCGCGAAGTTCTCAAAGATGACTACGTGACCAATAAGCTGAAAACCAACAAAGACGCGAGAGACGCACAGAACGCGACACCTTCCTCATCCCGCCGCACAGGACAGAGTGAAAACAACGATGTTGACTTTCATCTAGCCCAGTACGAACGGACAGGGAAATTGCCGGATAGCTTTGAGCTTCGCGCCAAGGTCATCCAAGCAAGGGCAGCCCGTGAGAGTGACACCACTCCACCGTGGCGACGTTAAATTCAACCGCCTGATTATTAGGATTCACTCCTACAATCATGGCAACTCTTGGAACTTTCCAATACCAGCAGGAGTGGGATACACAGCTCGCAGTTCGCCTCGACAAGCCGCAGAACTGGAAGGATGTGTGTGATGTTCGTTACTCGAACACGCAGACCATCATCCTCCCGTACATCTCGACAGCAGGCGAACCGCCGGTAACGACTGGACAGTTCGCATCAGCAGCAGAACGCTCTGATACGACCAAGGTCATCCCGCTCATCACAGTTACTCAGTCAAGCGAAACACTTCAGATTATCTCCACGGACATGGATTCTGTTTACTTCGATTACGCCGATGAAGCGCAGTCGCAGTACACGAATCAGATGACGATGGCAGACCTCCTCGGTAAGAAAATCGGGGAACGAACTGAAGCTATCGTGCTCGGCAATCATGCCGCGTGGACAGATTTCGGGGACAATGGTGCAGGTGGTGTTGGTCTCGCTTCATCGCAGATCACCATTTCCAACACCAACATCGACGATGTTATCCGTGGCATTATCGAGCAGATTCAGACCGCAAACGGCTTTACTCTCTACCAGGAGAAAGGTGGCTTCGTTGTATGGCGACCGCAGGACTGGACGAACCTCGTCGCATTCATGCAGGCTAACGGTTACTCGTTTGCCGACGAGTCACTTCGTGACGGCGGTAAGGGCCGTATCGGTAAGGAAACGATGGGTCTCTACCACTACGTCTCGACCTCGCACACGGCGAACCACCTCATGGCAGGCGTCCGTGGTGTGCAGATTCTCGGTCTCTTGAATCGCACCTACGGAAAGACGTTCGTGAACGAACACCCGGCATCCTCAACCGCAGGCAACCTCTCGGGCACGCAGATTTATGCGCGACTCGACTACGGCCTGAAGGTTCAGACCAACGTCAAACCGACAATCTACGATATAAATGTCGTGTAGTTCAAAACTACTGACATCGTATTAGTGATATACTGTTCGGGTGAGTGGAGAAACACCTAAGACACTCTCACTCACCCAGCAGTATGGGTTGGAAGACAAAAGAACAATCAGCTCTTTACAATCGAAACCGCTATCTCCGCCTCAAAGACGACCCCGCGTTTAGAGAGAAAAAACGTGCGTGGTATCTGAAAAACGCGCAGAAGATTTCAGAGGCCAATAAACTTAAACGTGCCTCGAAACCCAAGCGCGTCTTGAAGACGGAGGCGGAGAAACGGGCACAACGCCTCGCATGGGCTAAAGCGAATCGTGATCGCATACGGGAGTCTAGTAAGCGAACTAGAGAAAGAAATCCTGAAAAGTGGCGAATGTACGCAAGAGACTATTACGCACAAAACCTCTCGCTTAAAGTCCAATTCCAGCGACTCAACGCAACCGCCAAAGAACGGGGATACGGAGTAGCGATGACGTTGGAAGACTTCTCCAACATCGTTGCTTCACCATGCGCCTACTGTGGAGAGAAGGCACTTCGACGCGGCATCGACCGCATAGACAATTCCATCGGCTACACTAAAGAAAACGCCGCATCATGCTGCAAAATTTGCAACTACATGAAAAAGACGCTTTCGGTTCAAGAATTTCTCGACCACGCTCACAAAATTTCAAAACTACATGAAAGGAAAACAGAAGAATAAGCCGAAGGTCTTAGTCGCGCTCACCGGACAACGGTACATCTTTTCCCGTACCGCGTTTTCCCTGATTAACGCTGCGGTCAAAGCGGACTACGAGTTTGTCTACCATCAGGAGATGGGCTGTGAAATTGCTTCCATGCGCAACCGCATTGCTAAAAAGGCGCTTGAAATCAATGCAACACACTTGTTGTTTGTGGATTACGATATGTACTTCGCACCTGAAGCTATCGACGCCCTCTTAAAGCACGACAAGGACATCGTAGGAGCGACCTACAACTTCCGTGCAGAGCAGTTGAAATCCACCGCTGTCCCCCTTGAAGCAGAGGGGCAGGTGCATCCTGACGAATTACCGAAAGAACTATTTAAATGCGCAGCTATCGGGACTGGACTCCTACTCATCAAAACTGAGGTGTTTAGAAAGATGCCAGCGCCGTGGTTCATGTTCGGTTATACGGAAGGTGGTGACTTGCTATATGGCGAGGATACCTTTTTCGCACAGATGGCCATAAAGGCTGACTTCGATGTATACGCCGACCCCACGTTAAACGTGAAACACGTAGGAGAAGCAATGTACTAGTATGCAATTTGACGACACAACAACAAATCTTGGTATCGTGCAGGAAGTAGACGACCTCTGTGATTCCAATGAAGAAAGCTATCCAAAGGCATCGAAGGTTCGACGTGCGAACAGCTCCCTTGAGACATTGGTGACTGACATCATCACCGCTGACGGGGTATGGCAGTTTGACGACCTCAACAACACGACCAACCCTGTTGGTACAGCAACCCTTACAAGCGGTACCGCACGCTACAACTTTTCAGACAAATTCCTCGATATTGAAGAAGTGGACGTATTGGACAGCGCAGGCGTCTATCGTCGCATAAAACCTTTCGATCCGAACGACCTCGACGACATGTCCGTCGAGGAACATTTTGGTAGTGCGTCAGGCATGCCGACCCATTATGACAAATATGGTGATGGTATCCGACTGTTCCCCGCACCATCTTCGACATCCGTGACACTTGCCGCTGGGTTGCGTGTTCGATTCAAGCGTACAGCGTCACTCTTCACAGAGTCTGACACGACGAAAGAACCCGGTATCGCCTCACCATTCCACGTCCTGGTCGCATGGATGACTGCGCTCCCGTACTGCAAGACCTATAAACCCGAGCGCGTTGCTCAGTTGGAGCGCGACATCACCGCTGGAAGGATCAACATGGTCCGCTTTTACGCTCATCGGGACAAAGATGATGCGCGGACCATGACAATGAAGAGTATTCGATACCGATAGTATGACTACACTTTCAACAGAAGTAAAAAACACGCAGACGCTCTCGCTGGAGACAAAGGACACAGGCCGTACATGGGATGAGTCCATAAATACATGGGATGAAGAGACTGGGACGTGGGATAACCCGGGTGTTCCGATCTCAGAAGAGGCTAAAAACGTAATTGCACTATCGTATGAAGTTAAGTCTTAACGTCATCCTCTCACTTATCGCAGGTCTCGTGGGTTCGTACTTGTTTTACATGTACGTACCGCTAGGCGTGTTTCCTGAGGAAAGGACGTTCGGTACGTCTATAACAACCATCAACGGTTCCGATACCATTTCTGGTTCTCGAACGACCATCAATAACAACTTTTCGGCGTTGAATACGGGTAAGTATGAACTCTCCGACTGGTACGCGACAACCTCAGCAACACAGATAACGAAAGTCGGGACCATCACCACGGGAACGTGGAACGCTACCTCTGTCGGAGCACAGTACGGCGGTACAGGTTCGTCGACACTTTCAGCCGACCAAATCCTTTTAGGGAATGGCACGGGTATCGTAAAGGTCGTGTCTGGGTTTGGTAACTCTGGCCAGTCACTCGTTTCCAACGGTAACGGCGTTGCTCCTTCGTGGCAGTCAATCTCTTTTGATACATCGCTCGCCTACACCAATACAGGTCTATGGACCTTCAATACAGGTGGTATCATTGCTGCGGCGTCATCGACTATTAACGCTGCATTCGACATCGCTGCACGTTCTGGATCAGCGCTCAAACTCAACGCGCTCTCGTATATATTCCCTTCATTGCGTGGCGCGAATGAGAGTGTATTGACTGAGAATGGTTCGGGAACCCTATCCTGGAGCGACGTGACGACCATTGGAGCGGGCGCGTTTCTCTTGGCATCGACAACGGACATAAACGTAAACGACACCACGAACGATACAAGCTATGCGACCACGACTATTGCGGCAGGCCTTTTAGGGACAGTCGGTGCGGTCAAGATCAACCTCTACGCGACCACATACAGTGACAGCGGAAATAACAACCGCGTAACAGTGAAAGTAAAACTTGGTGCAACGACGGTATGTACGGCAGGGCTCAGTTCAGGTGCAGGAAACTACGGAATCATTCGGTATGAAATGATTCTATCCGCATCATCATCGGCCGCACTGCAACAGTGCCAGGGGTGGGCATCGAGCCCTAGTGCACAGAACTACACTGAGAACACATCAGCCGTGGATACGAGCACTGCACAAAGCGTCGTCATATCTGCCCAGTGGGACGGGAACGACCCAGGTGATACTGAATCATTCACTATCGGAGGAGCAAACATCACATTCCTCGGACGTTGATATGGGAAAACGAGTCACTACCACAGTAAAAGTATTCTCTGGAATAACGAACGACCCGCGTGACCCCTCCGAGGGGGCGGCGCAGATGATTACGAACTTCGACATCTTCACCGACCCTCGGAGAATGATTCCCGTGCGCGACAGCGAGGATGGTGATAGCGGAAGCTCCACATCTCAAAAGCAGAACTTCTGCGTAGCACTCCGTACAGGCACCACGTACCGCCTGTATGGACTTGGCGTGGTCTCAGGCGACAACCGCGCAGAAGTACTGATGAAAGACCTCACAACGGGTCTCTCGTCTGACCTTTCAGACAGTGGATGGCTCACCCCTGCAAATAACCAATCCTCGTCAGGTAGCACAAATTTCAATCTCTTTGTCTATTACGCGCGTACGGGTCTGATCTACGGTGCACGTGCAGGCTCGGCTATCTGGGCATTCGACCCGTCGAGCTCGGCTGCGTGGGCAGATACCTCACACTCACTTTCTTACACAAACATCGCACAGGGCCTCGTCCACTCGAAGGATGATGTTTTGTACATCGCGTACGACAACAAAATCGCCTCCAATAATAACGGAAGTTGGACTGACACGGCACTTACATTACCAAGCCATCTAGTTATCAACTCCATTGAGGAGCGGGGAAACTTTCTTTTCATCGCCTGTGCCCCACTCTCGGGGATAGGAAAGTCCGTTGGTTTCTACTGGGACAGAGATAGCTCGCTCGCAACACTCTCGGAATCTGTAGACCTCGGGGAAGGTGTCGTAAAAGTCGCCGCTGAAGTTGACGGAGAGCTCATTACAATCTCTCTGGCGGGAGGAAATTCAACCCGTATCAAGCATCGCATCATTTTCCGCACGGTGAACGGCTCACAGGCAAAGAAATTTCGTGAACTACTCAGTACGACAAGTCCTACATTATCCATCGCAAAACAGAAAGTCGATAATCGTCTCTATTTCCTCATGACTGGGACATTCGCCGGAGCAATTCGAGAGGGTTTGTGGGCTATCGGCCGGATCACCTCTACCTCACCATTCGCTGTATCGAACGAGCGCACGCCGAACAATGACACTGCGCTCGGGAACGGAACGCTGCATAATTTCATCATGGTCGGTGACTACACGTTCATCTCCTACACGAACAACTCAAACGCGAAGGCGGTATCAAAAACCAACGACCAGGCGAGCTACACAGCCACATCAATCTACGAAAAGAAGTTCATCGAACCGATCGGAGAGACAAAGAATGTCATCGCAGAGACGGTCCTTTTTGAGCCACTCCCTGCCGCTGGGCAGGTTGTACTCAAGACCAGAAAAAATGAACAAACCGTGTGGAGTACCGTACAGACATTTAGCACGGACAATGAATTGATGCTCGAAGCCACACGTCTCGCGGATGGTACGAAGTTTGGCGACCATGTAGAGCGTGACCGCCGTATCGAAAGTACCGGAGGTGCGGTTATCACTGGTCTCATGTTTACTGAGGAGATTAAGCCGGACGGCAAAGTATGACGCAATTCACTGAGGAACAGCGTGCAGAGATTAAAGCCATTTTCCAAGAGGCAATGACCGATTGGATAAAGACATACGGCCTTACGTTCAAAAACGTGGTTGTGGGTGTTGCGGCGGTTCTGGTAGGGCTTGCTGTTATTGGGAAATTCGTTGCAGGCGCACTCGCATTACTGGGATTTAGCGCACTCAAATGACCCCAGACGAACGACAACGCCTTGAACGTGTTGAAGCTGCACTCGCAGCGCTTTCTACATCTGACCGTTACACGTTCCAGAAAATGCTTCAGCTATTCGATGGGAGAAACATACAGTTTGGCCGTACAACCGGGACTAAGATAGGAACCGCTACAGATCAAAAGTTGGCTTTTTTCGGTAAAACACCTGTCATCCAGCAGTCTGCAATCGCCGCCCCGGTAGGTGGAGCAACAGTCGACACCGAGGCTCGAACCGCCATTAATTCAATCAGAACCCTACTTACAACGCTTGGCTTCACTGCGTAGCGTATAATTAAGCAGACCTATGCCCCCACTCGTGAATCCCAATAAAGACTTCCAGCAGAACGTCGGGACGATAAATTCCACGACACTTGCACAGACCCCGAGCGTCGCGTACAGCTCTCCGACCCCGACCACACTCAACTCATCCTCTCTCGCATCGACGCCGAGCGTGAACTACCAAGCCCCCGCACCGACACCGATTTACCCCGTCGCAGGATTGAATAGCACCGACCCTGCATCTGTACTCAATGAAACGGCTCCTGAGAAACAAGCGAATGACCTCACCACTCAACTAGAGGCATTAAACAACCGCCTCGTCGGTGAGCAGGCAACACAAACGGCAAATGAAAACGCGCAGGGCGTGCCGACTCTCAACAAAGACATCACCGACCTCTCGGCGAAGCTCAGCGGTCTTAAAAACGAATCCCTTGCCATCCCTCTACAGCTCCAGGATGCCTCACATGGCCGTGGAGTGACCACATCAGGACTTGCACCCATTCAGACCGCTGCCTTGCGCCAGAACGCCATTAAATCACTCTCGGTAGCATCCCAGCTCGAAGCCACCCGTGGAAACCTCACAACGGCATTAGACCTCGCTGATAGAGCGACGAAACAGGAGTTTGACCCGATCAGGGAAGAAATTGCAGCCAAGACTGCAAACCTCAAACTCATCATGGAGAGTCCTGCCTATTCACTCGCAGATAAAAAGCGAGCTCAGACACAACTCGACCTTCAGAACAAAAAGAAGCAAGAGCTGGACGTAGCGGAGGAGAACCGTAAGACCATTCAAGGATTAGGTCTTCAGGCGTTGCAGAATGGCGCACCGGCAGCGGTGGTGTCGGCAATCATGGCATCGACTGACATCGGTACCGCGTTTACAGCAGCGCAGGGGTACGCGGCGAAAGAAACCGCAACCTCAATCCAGGAGTACCAATTCGCTGTACGTAACGGCTACACCGGGAGCTTTAGCCAATACCAGAATGAGGACGCGAATCGCAAAATTTCTATTGCAGCGGCGGGGTCAGGCTCTGGCCTCGCGGGAACGCCAAACTCTTACAAAGAGTGGCAGCTTGCTGGAGGCCAAGCGGGAACAGGCAAGACCTACAATCAATTCCTCATGGACAGTAATACTAAAGCCCCTACAGTCGCACAGCAGACTGTCTCGGAATACGCGGCGCGTATCGAACAGTCTGAACCTACAATCAACTCACTCGAAAGCGCGATTACGAACATGAACTACGCATCGTTCATCGCGCAGTCGAAACTACCAGCAGCGGCGCAGTCGTCGGAGATGCAACAGTACATGCAGGCGGCGCGAAACTTCATCAACGCAAAACTTCGTCGTGAATCAGGGGCTGTTATTTCACCGACAGAATTTACGGAGGCACGGGCACAGTACCTACCACAACCGGGTGATACCGCAGCAACGCTCGCACAGAAGAAAGCAAACCGTGACCTTGTGTTCGCGTCACTAAAGAAAGCAGCAGGACCAGCCTATAGTTCAGTGAGTGACTTACTGGGCCAGACACAGGCTCCCGCTACCACCTCACAGTTCGCGGATATTCAGAACAGTATCACCCTCGACCAAACGACAAAGACGGCATACATCCCGCGATCAGTATGGAGCACCCTCGGCGCACGACAGGACGCATTACTCGCAGAAGCCGCAGCAGACGGCTATAAGCTCCTTGTGAAATAGTATGGGAATTTTCAAAGACCTCTCAATGCCACAGTCGGGTGGAGTATTCGCACAAGTCGCTCATGGCGGTGTCCCCCTCAAAGCTCACTCAGGCCCCGTTGATTTTGCTATCGGTGTTGCGAAAGGAATAGGCTCGACAGTTCGCACGATTGGTGAACAGGCCGCAAATTACCTACCCCAAGCGCTCGCGGGACCAGCGGCTAACGTAATTCCGCATGTCCAAGAAACGGCTGTAAACCTAGCTAAAAAGGCACATGAAGCTGTCGGACTCACCGACACAAACCTTACATCATCGAATGGCACGCAAAGTGCGGGGAAGGCGGCTGAGATAGTCGCTGAAACCGTGGGTACGGGTGGCGTAATGCGAGCGAGTGAGAAAGCTGCCGGGCTCTTTGCAAAAATTGCCGACGCTGTAGCCCCCAAAATCACACCCAAGACCGCTGAAGCCGCGCTCGCGGCCGGTAAGGGGAAAGTAACTGGGCTCATGAAAAACGTGTCTATCGACTTTGCTAACGACCCACACATCAAACGTATAGTAAATGCCGTTGCGGAACACGTGCCAGAGTTCGACCCATCAAAACCTCTTGTACACAACATCAACGCCACGCGCACGGCGGTCTATAACTTAGCTGACCAACTGAAATCACAAGTGGAGGCGACAGGACAGAACGTCATCTATCCGTTCAAACAACTTGCTTCACAATTGCGTGGCATCGAACGACCGACCGCACTGACACGCGACCTTGAACCTGTCTATGAACGTGTACAGAATAAATTACTTGAAATAGTGAAACAGAACGGAGGCAAGCTCTCTGATCTACTCGAATCTAGGAAGGAGTTTGACCAGTTCGTGTCAAAGGCTCTCCCGAACCTCTACGACCGAGAATACACCCCCATGCGTATCGCAGTCACTGACATGCGCCGGGCTGTAAACGACTTCATCGCTGAAAACCTACCGAAAGACATCGGCTTCCACGACGCACTCACTACGCAGAGCCGTTTGTTCGATGCTATTGATAACATGGCTGAGAAAGCCGCATCAGGGCAGACTAAAGAAGTCGGTACAGGAGCAGCAACGAGGCTCGCAAAGAAATTCCCGAAAACCACAAAGGCTATCAAGTATGGTCTGACTGCGCTTGGGGGTGGCGCTGTGGCGAGTCAACTAGGCGATTAGAATATCTAGTAGGGAACCAATACCGACACCTACGAGAAACACGATAATATATTCCATCCCGCGACCCTAACATGGACGAAACACTCAAACAATTTCTCAAGGTCTTTGAATCACTTCCCACCCGCGAGGAGTTTGTTACTGCGTTCAAGAACGTTGTAGAGCGTGTACAAAAAATAGAATCTAAACTCACCCAGGACTTCACCACTTTACTTTCAACAGTGAACGCGAAGGTGGACGCCAAGCTTGCCGCAGTGAAAGACGGAGAAAAGGGCGACAAAGGAGATAAGGGCGACAAGGGTGACCCAGGAGCACCAGGCCCCGCAGGAGAGAGTATTGTCGGTCCGCGTGGAAAGGATGGTATAGATGGCAAAGATGGAAGCCCCGATACCGGCAACGAGATCATACGAAAAATCAACAGCGCTGAAGAGTACATCGCAAAAGAAGCGGTGTTCGGCATTAAAAAAATTGAGGATGAATTAAGGGTCCTCGCCGCACGACCGCTTGGTGGCAAGGGTGGAAATCCTATGGGTATTCAGCTTTTAGTCGGAGGGGCGAAGAAGGGACGTGCGCTCTATTTAAATCTTATAGCGGGCAGCAACATTACCCTTACGTACGCCGCAGCAAGTGGCCGCAACGACATTACCATCAGCTCTACGGGCGGCTCTGGTTCGTTTGGCATCATCGCAGTCACTGGTACCGTCGACGATTCAAACACATCATTTTCCGCAGCATCCGAGCCTCAGCTTGTCGTCGTTAACGGCAGCCCATATCGACACGGTAAGGGTGTTACGATTGTTGGTACTGCGATTACTCTTGATAACCCTGTCGGTGTAGGTGGGGACATCTACGCTTTGTAAATATGCTTCACTCAATCATTGCCTTCATCGTCGGACTGTTCTCGCTCGGGGGACAGGTACTTGGCGCTACCCCCGCTTTGACTTTGCCACAGGGTGGACTAGGCACAACTACTGCACCTGCTAACTACGTACTTATTGGGAAAGACTCGAACCGCATTACAGCCGTCGCTACCTCATCCCTCGGCCTCGGATTTTCAACAACCTCCTCTGACTACTGGCTTACCACTAAGAGTGTCGGAAGTTCATTCTCCACAACATCAGCATCGTATTTTGCATCGCTCGGTCTTGCGTTCTCTACAACATCGAATGACTACTGGTTGACACAGCAAAATATTAGCGGGTTTTCTACAACTTCCGCATCATACTTTGCGTCACTCGGCCTCGCATTCTCCACCACCTCTGCAAACTACTGGGAAACTCAGCAGACCGCACGCACTGCGGACGACCTCTCGAACAACAGCATTGAGGACTTGAATGACGTAGCGGCAATGACGGAGGCGTTTGGGGACTTCCTCGGGTGGAATGGTACGACCTGGACGAACCGGGCGACTTCGACGATGTTCAACACGGCAGCATCGGGCGTGACTGGTCTCCTATCAGGAACAGACTGGACGACGTTCAATAACAAGGTATCCGCGACGTTCGGCACGACATCAATCTCCGCAACAGCGCCGCTCTATTGGAACACCACGACAGCAATCATGTCGTGGTATGGCATCTCTACATCATCAAACTTGGTGAGTGGTGAACTCCTCCAGGCGACCGCTGGAAATACCGTAAAGTCGGTCGCTACTTCCACTCTGTTCAATACAGCGAACGGGAACGTATCAGGTCTGCTTTCATCGGCTGACTGGAGTTCATTCAACAGCCGCCTTTCCACATCAACACTGGCTATTCTTGTTGGGCAAGGTCTAGCGTTCTCGACAACGTCATCTGACTACTGGAAAACCCAGAACAACTTCTTCTCCACGAGCTCCGCATCGTTTTTCGCAGCTAACGGACTCGCGTTCTCCACTACGTCGAATAGCTACTGGAGCTCTGTAGGTCTCGGCCACTCCACAACATCGGTCGCGTATCAGCTCACACAGAACGTAACACTCGGGAACGCCACGAGTACCAACTTTTTTGCGACACTCGCGAGCTCAACAAATCTATTCGCTATCCGCGCGACGACGACTAGTCTATTCGCGAGTCTGGCATCCACATCGGTCCTCCGTGGCTCAGGTCTCTATGACTGCCAAGGGTCCAGCAACAAGCTCACATACAACAACACGAGCGGAAACTTCCTGTGTGAGACAGACCAGACAGGCGGTGGTGGGGGAAACATTTCGGGGTGGGCAACCTCGACCACAGCGTGGAGTCAACTCATCCTATATCCCGTGAATGGGTCCGAGGATGTTGTGTTTGGTGGTACTGGTACAGGGGCGACAACAACCGCGCCGTTCTGGTGGGATGTCTCGGACAATACAGCCTACATCGGCACCTCCACTGCCAAGTCCTCGTCATGGAAAGATTCAGGGGTGCAATTCGGCCCTCCAGGGTATGAATGGACAATTGGCTATGATCTAACCGATGATACGTTCGCCGTCGCATCAGGGACGGTTCTCGGAACAAACAATATTTTCTCCATCTCAAAGGCAACGGCAGTTACTTCGTTCAATAGCCCGGTGAACGTCGGCACGACCACAGTGTGGGGAATGCTCACGGTTGCTTCGTCTTCACTCGGAAGCACGGGATACACTATCGGTATCTCATCGAACGACTATCAGGACATATTCTCTCACTCGACAACCACAGGTCCGCGACCAGGCTCCCGCGTGGCTATCGGCACCACGTCACGTTCATACATTGGCGACCGATGGACGTTAACGGTCAATGGTCCGATGTATTCGACGTGGGACTTTCTCCAGTGTGGAAGCATCAGCGCACTCGCGAACCTCACAGCGGACAGTACGTTCAACCAGGTATGCGGCAATTTCCTGCTAGACGAAGATGGTCAGGGAGCATCATCCCTAGCTACTACCACCCCTACCGGCGTCCCATATGTGACCATATGGGCTGGTGCAACGGCAGTACGAACCGCGCTTGCGGTGGCAGGCGATGGTGTAGCGATCATTCCTATTGGAACGGGCGCGACGGGACTGTTCACCGCCTCATCCTCTCCGGCAATGGAGGTGTGGATACAGGCATCATCCTCGAATGCGACGTCGACCATTTACATGGTTGGGTTCTGGCAGGGTGCGTTTGGTTCCGACTACGCCCCGAGTGACGCCACAGTCGCTGCTACGCCTGGATTCGGTCTCGTCGGAACGTCTTCAAATTGGGTCGCCGTCGTAAAGGACGGTACGGCAGCGGCACAATTCTCCGATACCAACGTCGCAACATCGACGGGTGCATCTGACTACAGCAATCAGAAAATAAACATCGACGTTCAGGTTCTTACGGCAGATACGTACCGTGTGTACTTCGCGATTAATGACCAGCTCCGCACTTGGCTTGACGTTAGCGCAGGTGGTGGCACCAGACGCCTTGTCAACCCGCGAATCTCAGTTGGTGCACGAACGGCCGGTAACTCGAAAAACATCCGCGTTCTGCAACCAATCCGCGTCTATCAGAAAATGCTCCAGTACTAAGTATGAAGCGTCTCGCCGCTATTATCCTGGCCATCCTTTTTCTGCCCGTTGTTGCATCAGCAGCGTGGGTAGCGACGGACGACTTCGAGGCATATTCGGTTGCCACTATTGTCGGTCAAACAGGTGGTTCGGGATGGTCTGGCAATTGGGCGCTTGGTAGCGGCTCATCAGCCGACTACACCATCGTGTCGTCCCCTGCGATTGGTACGCGAGCAGCGAGTATTAAAGCGACAGCGGGATTCGTTGAACACACACTGTCCAGTACACAAACCACGGGCTCAGTGTACTTTTTGACCCGTCGTAACAGCACCTCCGCAGCGAACGGCGCTCGTATCCGTATGCCTGCCGCAGGCGGCGCAGTTGAATACGATGTGGGGTTCTACGGCACGGACATCATCCTTTTCGCAAACTCAGGACAAAAAGTCGTATGTTCTGGCCTCAGTGCGGACACATGGTACGAGGTGCAGGTTGAATATGACACGACTGTTCCACAACACCGTGCACGATGTCGTCCACAACTCGGCTCGTGGGGAGCATTCACCTCTCAATGGGAGCCGAACGGAGGTACTACAGCGGGGGCAATTACCGCATTTGGACTCCAGGCACTCGGCTCGGACGCCTCTATAACGTACTTCGATCGCATCAGCGACACCGAGGAAAGCACGTCCGCTGCGGTAAGAGCGAGTAGCGCCCTCAAGGTCTTTGGCGGGTTTGTCCACATCAATGTCGGTGGACTCGTTATTCGGTGATACACTTGTCGTATGAAAGAACTTGTGACCTATGTCGTACTGTTCTGCCTCGTTGTGGGAGGCGTTATTTACATGACGAATGGCGACGGCGAACCCGATACGCGACCTGAATACCAAAAGGTTTTTCCTCGCTGACGTTGACACGCTTGACGGTGTGGTAAAATTACGGCGTGAAAGACCTACTTCATACAGAAGTACCAACAAATTTTGTCTACCCCGACATCAAGCCCGAGCATTATCGCCTCGGCGCTCTCCCGCTCAAGGAAATCAATCTGTCTGGTGACTGGCGTCCTTTTTTGCCACCCGAGGAAGATCAGAACGTACGCGGCATTGAGAGTTCAGCGTGCTATGTCGAGGCCCAGCAACATGCCATTGCCACCATCGAGGAACACCAGTTCGGCGAACTGAACAACAACTATTCATCGCGTTTCAATGCACTGCTTTCAGGTGGCACGCCATCCGGCGGCGACCCGCTTGTCGGAGCTGACTCAATCCGTAACGACGGCCTCGTAACTGATAGTGCGATGCCGTTCGATACGGCCATCACTTCATGGGATGACTTCCACTCATGGAAGGGTGTCAGTGAAACGTCGGTGCGTGCAGAAGGGAAAGCCTACCGATCCAAAAAGAAGCTCAACAATGAAATTGTTTTTGATAGGAATGTCCCGCTTCCACAGAAACAGATGCTTCTTAGACAAGCACTTAAAGCCTCTCCTGTCCCACTGAGTGTGACCGCGTGGTACGTGAATAACGATATTTACTACAAGCCGGAAGGCTTACGGGATAATCACCTCGTCGAGGCTGTATACATTGACTCTGAAGGCTACACTTACATTCGAGACACCTACTCCCCATACCTCAAGAAGTTGGACAAAAACTATAACTTCGATTTCGCTATGCGATGGGAGGTACAAAAGCGTGACACCGTGCAAGAACTCACCACATACCGCGACATTTTGACAGTTATTCGAGACTGGTGGCTGTGGTTCATCCGTAAAGGCGCTGTAGAGGCACCTAAACCACCCGTAATTGACCCGCCAGTAAACGAAGCTCTCAAACCAGACCCGAAGCCCCAACAGCCCGTTAAAGACCGTTCTGAGGCTGTTTACGCGGCTGCGTATTCGTGTCTCGGCCGCGACCTTTCAAAGTTGGCTCCCGACGAACAGGGCTGCGCAGAAAGTGTTTCCCGCATCCTACGTCTGGTCTACCCAGATTTTCCCATCATCACCTCGACAACAGCGTTAGACGCCCATCTACGAAATTCACCACGATTTACAGCGGTACAGACCCCAAAAAAAGGCTACGTAACCATGTTTGCCACCCGTGGCGGGACCATCGGTCACGTAGGCATCATGGGCAAACGGAACATCATGAGTAATACCAGTGCGACGGGCCTGTTCTTAGCTAACTATGACCTCACCTCGTGGTATGCGGCCGCTAAGAAACGGAAATTGCCGCTGACCCACTACCAACCTCTCTAGGCTTCAACCGAAGCAGCTCTTTCACCCTCTGACACGACGGCTCCAGTTTCGACGAGGCCGCACGCGACACGCAACCGACACTCCACGTCTGCTACGGCGGCGCAAAGATGTCCAACGCATGAGGGTGAATGAGTTTTATTCGTTAGCAACTCTACAATGTTTAACTCAGTATCTAAAAACGGCGTCGCGATGGTGGTGCTCGCTCTTTCGTACGCACTTCCTTACATCGGTATCATAGACGTACAGGAAAGCGACATAGCGGCGTTTGTCGATGCAGCCATGAAGGTCGTATCGTTCATCCTCATGTGCGTAAGCCAGTTCCAGCGCCCGGACCTCGTGATCGGTCTTATCCGTAAAAACTAATGTGGAAACGTACCTTTTCGACATAGAGACCGCGCCGAGTCTCGGCTTCTACTTTGACCTCTGGAGAGAGGGCAACATTGTCTCTACAGAAAAGAACTGGTACATGCTGTCATTCAGCATTAAGAAGCTGGGAGCGTCGAAGATTCAAACCTTCGCGCTCCCAGACTTCAAGGGATACAAAAAGGACAAAGAAGATGATCGACTCCTAGTGCAGAAGCTCTGGGAGTTTTTTGATAAAGGTGACATCCTTATCGGGCATAACCTCGACGGATTCGATGTCAAAAAGGCAAACGCCCGTTTCCTGTATCATCGATTCGCGCCACCATCCCCGTACAAAACCATCGACACGCTGAAGGTGGCACGGGCGAAGTTCAAATTTGACTCAAACCGACTTGACGCCCTCGCTAGAAGCCTCGGATTTGGCTCTAAATTGCCACACAACGGGTTTGAAACGTGGAAGGGCTGCATGCTTGGCGATCCGAAATCATGGGCCATTATGAAGCGATATAACGAACAGGATGTCGTATTACTAGAAAAGGTTTACCTCGCACTTCGCCCTTGGATGACGAACCATCCCAACGTGAACCTTGAAAGCCGTATCGACGGTTGTCCTAAGTGTGGCTCCACCCGTGTCGTAAAAGAGGGCCATCGCTATACAATGACTGGCGTGGTCCAAAAGTATTCCTGTCTCGATTGCCTCGGATGGTGCACAGGTAAACCTGAGAAGCTCGAACGCCCTTTAACAATTAAATGATATGACTGGCCCAGCCCTTCCCGATTATGGGGACGATTTGGAGCCGTTCACTGACTAACATGACACGACATCAATTCTTAGAACGGATGAAAGAGCTCTACGCCTTAAATGTTGAGACTTCCAAAAAGAAAAACTCAGACTACGCCGGAAACGGCGACCCCTTCGCTAATTTCAAACTCTCAGAGTATTTCGGCATCCCGGTAGAACAGGCAATTCTTGTTCGTATGTCGGATAAGATGTCCCGGATTGCTACCTTGTTAAAACAAGAGGCACAGGTAGTCGACGAAAAGATAGGCGATACGCTCTGCGACCTCGCAAACTACGCAGTCATTATGCGGATGTATTTAGAGACGAAAGACAGACCCCGCTTTGAAGAAGTCACTGATGAGCTTCCAGAGAGTCGAGAATAAGCATTTCCAGTACCTCATATTCTGCCATTGCTTCAGGGACGCCCCACTTCCCATCCTCGCGGTACCACTTGTCAAACTCACTAAAATTAGTAAGCGGTATAGGCTTTCGTCGTAAGCAGTACGGGCAATCGTAACTCGCTACCGTCTTATCCTTTAGTGGAAATAGGTACGAACACTGCATGCATATAATCGTCTCCGCCTTGTAGTTGTCGTGTATTTTCTTTTTGGTCATTGAAAGTGGAAGCAGCCCACAGCTAGCGGCAGAGGCAGGAGGGGAAATGCATCCGGGTGTGTATGGTTCTACCGCGTGGGGCATAGCGTCGAAATACGCCGTTGTGAGCCGCTTCCGTCCCCATTATCTCACACCTTTATCCAGCTACACGGCTTATCCACATAACTCCGAATAGCCCTACTCTTTCTAACCAATTACTTATACTGAGGATAAGTATATCTTTCATACCTTCGGTATATGTGAGCGGATGATGCTGGCGTCTTCGCCGTTCACTTCCATTGCTATCGCCACACTCTCCAGTAGTTCTGCTGTGTAAGTGTCGAGGGCGGACATCACCGCATCGAGCTCAAGCCCTGTATTTTCAGCGGCAACACTCTCTAACTGTTCTTCCGCTATGACGCGAAACCTCTCCCTCGCATTGAGTGGGGAGTGGCTACTTTCCATAGTTCTTTTCTTGTCGTTTAATTAGGTTTTGTATGGTTTTACATACATCGCACTGATAAACACGAAGCCAGTCGGGTGCGATGGTTGCAAAAACGTTATCTCGCTTGGCGAGGTTGCTGACTTCGGAAAGATAAATTTTCAACTTAAAAATAAATATTATGCGAAACGTGAACGTGAATGAACCACAAAAACAGCAATCTTGCCAAACGAGTGTTATGTGCAGGGCGGTTGATAACCTTGAACTCCTTTTGTCGCAACCTGATGAAAGTGTAGATTTAATTTATTGCGATATTCTTTATGGGACAGGTAAAAATTTCGGAGATTATAAAGATTTAAAGCCAATACGAAGCGAAATTGAAAGTCACTACCTACCAAGACTTATTGAAATGAAACGAGTTTTAAAAAGCACAGGTAGTATATTTTTGCAAATGGATAACAAAATTAACCATTGGATTAGATGCTTATTAGATGAAGTTTTTGGATATGAAAATTTTAAAAATGAAATCGTTTGGCTTTATGGTGCAGGTGGTTTTAATAAAGAATTATTTTGCAATCCAAAACACGATACAATTTTTGCTTACTCAAAAACAGATAAATATACAAACAACAAACTTACTGATAATGTAAACGGTGCAAGATTAAAAAGTTGGTGGCGTATTAATTCAATAGCAGATAAAAGCGGGTATTTAAAAATTGATAATGAAGTTCCACTTTACAGAACTCAAAAGCCAATAGAATTGATTAAGCAAATTATTTTAATGGCTTCAAACGAAGGAGATACAGTTGCAGATTATTATTTAGGTAGTGGCACAACCGCAGTAGTTTGTAAAGAACTGAACCGAAATTTTATAGGTTGCGACATCAATCCAAAGGCTATTGAAATCACAAATGCTCGTTTAGATGCAGTTTCGTAGCCTTGCACATAACAAGCCGCATTTCCTTATCGCAATGTTCAGGTTCCATATCTCGTAGTATGTGTAATGTAGTAATTAGGATGCTTTGGTAACTTCGTGCCGGTGTTTGTCACAGAGGGGTACGAGCTTATCGGTCCCGTTGACTTTGATGGCAAGTAGGCCGAGCGATTTGTGTCCGCACATCTGACTAGTTTTATTAGGGTCTGGGAAGCAGCATTTATCAACCATTGCTGACTTCGGGCGGTGGCCTCCCTTGTAGCGGCGCATCTCTCTGTCCTCCTGTTCTGCTCGCTTGTTCGCGTAATAGTCGCTCCAACTCGGCTTACCGTCGCGCCAAGGGAACGATGGGTCATTCACATCAATCTGTGGCTTCAGTTTGATATTCGGCTGCCATCCATCCTTCATGGTGTTTTGATTAGGTGGTTAGATGCGGACAATTTGGTAACTGCCGTTTGGCCTGATTGCAGTTGTGGCAAAGAACTTGGATACCTTCGGGGTAGCCATTCTTGCGCAGCCAAATGGCAAACATTGTTCCCGTCTTGTGGACGCCATCTCTTCGCAGTTTTGCACCGTCACCGTTGATGTGATCGAGGGTGAGAAAAACAATTCCCGTAACACCACAACACGCACAGGCATTGGTCCCGTGTGAGTAATGGTTGATACAGTCAATCCGCGCTTGTTTTTGGTAATTCTTAGCTCGGAGGTCCCGAGCGGCCTTGTTTCGCTGATATGAGGCGCGATTGATAGCTCGGTACTTCTCTGGGTTTTCCTTGTACGCCTTTCGATAGTAGGCGTTTTGGTTCTTGTTATACATCTACGAAATTGTAACATATCATTTCAGCAAGTCTTCATTCTCGTAGATGTTGCCGATGACTTTGAGGTTTCTCCAGTCAAGATTCAGCGGGTCGCTCGCGTCGTTATATGCTCCGAGTGGGGAGCCGCCGCGCCAAAGTTCAACGCCTCCAATCGGGGCAATTCGTATCTCGTAAGCCCCATCATGCGGGAAGGCGGCTTCAACAATATCCCCCTCGTAAATCTCTTTGCCGTTCTTGTCGGTGAGGCCGGTGAATTGCATAAAGGTACGATTGTCGTAGGCAAAAGCGTTCACGGGTGCACCGCCTCCTCGGTACTCGTCGAACCAAGGGTCGTTGTCCATGCGTTCGCCGTCCCACGCCCTGAATTTGATTACTCTCCCTTTATTCCCCTCTGTAGGATTGGTCATGCATTTGGGCGGCTACCGTCGTTTGACATCAATTTGCTAATTCGACCGCGCACCACTTCCGATGCTGATTTCTCCTGATTAATAAGCCACGCCTTCTGCTCTTTGGTGAGCCAGATGGTAATTCGTTCGTAGTGCATGGGTGTATGTTACTTGACGTCGGCGTTGGTGTCAACGTCACTTGTGGACAAGTATTTGGGCTTGCCTTCGTACTCCTGTAAAGCGAGAAATTGGCGGCACTTCAATACCTCCTTGTCATTCTTGGTATCGGCGTGTGCGCGGAGTTCCATTGCATCGTATCGTTCGCGTCCTAGTTGGTTGAGTTTGAATCGCATGTACGCGCCCTGCTTTTCTTCTTCCCATGCAACAATTCCGCGTTTGCTGTCTCCCCAGTAATGGCATGTTGCACAGAGGGTGTCGCAATTCTCGGGGTCGTACCTCGTCCCTTTCCAAATACGTCCCCAGAAATGGGAATTTTGGAGTTGGTCGTTTTCTTTTGTCACGCCACACCTTACGCATTTACCATCTCTATGTCGTATGAAAAGCGAGAATTGTTCGTCAGCTTTTTTGAGTGTCCACTTTTGTATAAAACTACGCTTCTTTTTGGGTTTAGTGCCAGACTTAGGGATGCCCCTAGAAGCCCGTAAAATGCCCGTGGTGCGTTTTAATCCACTTGGCCTAGGAAAGTTACCTTTTCGCTTTATCATCGCGGATTTCTAACTCAAATAAATCGTCCTGTATTTTGCGAACCCGCACCAAATCACCATCGTATGAAAAGAGTGGTTTTCCCTTCTTGGTCTTTATAGTTCTCATACCCATGCTTTGACTGCTTCCCGACTAGCCACACATCCTTCACACTCATGGTCTATCTTGGTGGCCTTTCTCATAAAGAGAGGGCAGTCTGAGCGCCCACACGCTTTCCCCTTACATGGCTCGCCCTTGATTTCGTACCCTTTCTCTTTCATATACCCGTTATTAAGCTCGAAAATTCTGCGTCTATCGTCCTTTACTCGATTCAGCCATGCGGAACCACACACCCATTTCATACTTCTAAGTTTTTCCACGATCAAAGCCTTCTGCGGACTTAATGCACTCATACTGTTTCCTTAGTGGGTGTTGGTGCGCCATGTACGTCTGATGGGGTTTCTTGGTTTGGCTGCGTAGCGAGTTTCATGCGTGGTCTGCCGCCCTTCTTTCCGTTGAGCCGGGATGTCTGCGTTCGCTTCTCTGAAGGTATCGCCCGGAGTGCCCGTGCCGCTTCCGAGCGTTTGAACGCGGCATCTAATCGCCCCTCTAAATCTGTTATCGGTTTAGTCATACGGCTTTGAGGTGTCTCCACAAATCGTCGCGTGTTCTGAATGAAGCAATCGGTTCGTACTGGCGGTTCGCTACTGTGTTGAAATCAGTCCCCTCTGGTACGAGTTTCCACGGGTTGTTGTGGAACATCACGCAAGCAATCGTCTTCCCATCTACCACCTTCACGTTATTCATAATCTTAGTAAGAGTCGTTTCGGCAATCCAATCTGTTTTCTTCATATACAGACATCTTATATCCCGACGTCAGGTTTGTCAAACCCTATAAACAACGCACAACTGTATAACTATTTGTCAACTTTCTCACTCTCTAATCTCTTTATTCGTGCTGCCTCTAGTTCGTTAATGTAGGTTTGTAATTGGTCGCGGATTGTCCAAGGTGTTGAAGAATCATGGATGGATTGGAGTTTCATTATGAGGCGGGTGAGGCCGTCGAGGGGTTGGTTTGTCATAAAAATATTCCCTTCTCTGTTTCGCATTACGCTTTCGCGTATCCGCGCTTCGTAGACAAA
>ERZ869925.301-NODE-301-length-37566-cov-9.076884_pt1 | contig 37566 bp, 50 predicted proteins | sample MGYA00579311_ERZ869925 | MGnify/ENA primary metagenome ERZ869925 (study PRJEB32216, sample SAMN09231817) | wastewater metagenome | place: USA: Maryland | collected 2016-07-30 | study: EMG produced TPA metagenomics assembly of the PRJNA472060 data set (Reclaimed...
CGATGCGGCGATGAAGGATGCGGAGCGGTGGCGGGCTTATCGAGAGTACAGGGCCATGCCGGATCGCGACATGCCGAAGCATTGGCAGGCTTTCCGGACATGGGGGATCGAGGCGGGCAATGACGATTACAGCGTGAGTCAAGGCGCGCTTGACGCCGCCATCGACGACGCCATCGCGGGCAAGGGGGCGGCGTGAGCGACGAACTTTGCGTCGCGCGCAAAGGAACGGCGGCCTCTCATTGCTGGCACGCGACAGGACTCGCGTTGATGACCAATCCTCCGCAGCGGGAAGAGCTTTGCTGTTATTGCGGCCACTATCGCTACGTCGTCCAATGGTCGCGCGTCATTGGTGGATCGCATGGCAAGTATCTCCCCGGCTCCCACTATTCCGCCCCACCCACCGCCACGCGGGCGGGTGAGCCATGAACGACTTTGCCAAGTGGTTTGAGGCGCAGCACGGCAAGCGGCCGGGGCTATCTTCCTTCCCCGACGATCGCCTACTGCAAATGTACAGGGACGGCAAATACGCAGAGCGCGTACTAACCAAGCGCAAAGAGTACGACGCCCGCCGCGAGTCGGCCCTCTACGCATGGCAGGCCAGAGAGAAGGCGGGCGAGTAGGCGTGTTCCTGACCGCCGCCGAACTGGTCACGCTCACTGAGCGGGAGAAGCCGTCACTTCAACGTGCGGAGCTTGAACGTCTTGGCATACCATATATCCCCCGCAGGTCTGGCCGCCCCCTCGTCACCCGCTACGCCGCAGAACGGTATGGGCAGAAAGCGCACGCAGGACTTCAACCTCCCGCCGAGGATGCAACGGAAGGGGACGCGCTACTACTACGTCTGCAACGAGAAGCCGCGGCGGTGGATACCGTTGGGGGCGGACCTCGCCACGGCCAAGCGGCGATGGGCGGAACTCGACGCCGGAACCCCGCAGGGCATGTCCGTGGGTGATCTCGTCCTTCGGTACATCGACCGATCCGACCGCCCGCCGACGACACTGGCTCAGTATATGAGCTACCAACGGGCGTTGGCCGACGCCTTCCCCATCCCCGCGGCACAGCTTCGCTCGCAGCACGTCGCCCTGTGGCGCGAGCTACCGGCGCAGCGGGCGCGGCTCACGTACACGCACGGCTGCATTGGCCTCCTGTCCTCCGCGTTTCGTCTTGGAGCCGAGCAGTGGCTGTGCGAACCGCTGACGGTGCGCCGGGAGCGACTGACGGGGCGGGATAGGGTGTTGGAGCCGGGGGAGTTCCGCGCCATCCGCGCGTGCGCCGTCGAGTGGCTGCAGGTGGCAATGGACATCGGCTACCTGACGAGTCAGAGGCCGAGCGACATCCGCTCCGCGCGGTGGTCGCAGGTCGTCGAGGAGCAACTGCTGTTCACGCAGCAGAAGACCGGGCAGCGACTCGCCGTCACGATCACGTCCGACCTCCGGGGAGTCTTGGAACGGGCGCGGCAGAGGCCCATCCTCGGCCTCTACATCGTCGCTACGGCAAAGGGTAGGCCGGTGAGCAAGGACATGATGTCCGACGCCTGGATCGCTGCCTGCGAGGCCGCAGGGGTGCTAGATGCACAGTTCAGGGACATCCGCGCCATGGCGGCGAAGGCTGCGGAGGAAGGTGGACAGGACTTTCAGGCGCTGCTCGGACACACCACGCGGGCGATGTCGGAGCGGTATCTCAAGGGACGCAGGACGATCAAGGCCGAGCCGGTCAGGAGGAAGTTGTGAGTGATCATCGCGTGAGCGAGTTGTGGGAAATGGTTGCAGAAGCGCGGCGCAGCCTGCGAAGGATGAAGCGCCACTCGCCGCATTTGTTCCCGCAGTGGCAGGAGCTACAACAAGCGAAGGCGGATGTGCGGCGCGCCAAGAGTCGCCTAAAGTCCGCACAGATCGTGTGGGAGGCGCTGGCGAGGGATGGGACAGCATGAGCGACGACATCAACATCTGCGAAGCATTCGACAGGGTCGCGGCGCTCGGAATCGCCCTTGGGGCATTCCCCGTTACGAAGTTTCCTGACTGCTGGGAACATTCCATCGACGAGCGATGGTTTATAGCGGTTAACGGCCACCGCGAGCCCAAGAAGACCAGCGGCGGCGTCGTGGTCAATTCGTTCAATTGCTACGTCGAATACAACGGATGGCCCGCAGGGTCGTTCGATCCACGCGGCGGCGTGATCGCTGCCGGCGATTGCGCAAACGAAGATACGTTCATCGCGGCACTTGACGAGGCGATCAAGAGAGCCGCACCTGCCGCAGAGGGCGAACGAGTTGTAGAAGAATTGGAGAAAACGTAGCGTAAACCGTTGATTCCAAATCGTGCCGCTATAGCATTGAATTCTAGCGTATTTTTGGATTATCGGCTGAATCGTCATCGGGTTACGCTATCCGCGAGTTCTACAAAAACAGGTCGATTACGCACGCCAACTCACTAGCGACCGCAAATGATTGTAGAAGGGGCGCGCGCCTCATGCACCGGACTTGAAATCCGGCCGCGGGATGCGCTTTGCTAGGAGGGCGCCCCGTGAGCCGGCGCCATTTCCCGGCACAACCGGGCACGAAACCGGTCACGCTGGCACGGGTAGGGTACGGAAGCGGTCACACAAACGCAAAAAGCGCCCGGCACCCCATAGCGGGGCGCCGGGCGCGGCGAAGCGTTGATCAGCCGATCAGCTCGGAATGCTCGCGTCCATCGTGAAGTCCGCCTCCTTGCCCGGCCCGACCGACGACTGCGCGACCGACGTGCCGCCGAAGCTCGGCATGCGGTTCTCGACGTTGAAGTACAGGACGTCGCCCGCGTTGACCTGCACGGCGTTCGGCCGCTTGACGCCGAAGCTCACGTAGATCGTCGCGGTGAGGCCGTACGTGCCAGCCGGGTTGCCGAGGCCGGGCGAGAAGTCGCCGACCTCCTTGGTCAGCGTCGCGTGCTTGAACGCGGGCGGATCGCCGTCGAGCGCCGCGTACGCGGAGATCCGCGCGGTCTTACCGTGCCAGCCCTCCGGCAGCGGGTTCGGCACCTGGATCTCGGCGTAGGCGAACTGGTCGCCCGACAACTTGGTCGTCGAGTGGCGGGCGCCGTCGAACTTGATCACGCCGAGTCGTTGCGCGGCGAGGTTGCGGATTGCGTCGGTCATTGTGAATCTCCTGTTGGGTTGGACTACTTGCGGAACAGCCCGCGGACGCGCTCGACGAGCGCTCGCGCGTCGTCCGGATGCGCACGGGCCCACAGCACGATGACGCCGACGATCAGGACGGTCGCGGCGCCGAGGATGAATCCGGTCATGGGTCTGCTCCCTTCGGTTGCGCGGCCTGCAGCGCCGCGTAGAACTCCCGCCACTCGCCCACGCGGGCGCGGCAGGTCTCGTACATCCCGATCAGCGTGACGCCCCACTCGACGACGGCGCCGACGGTAGCGTCGGAATCGTCGGCGGCGGCGGGAGCTTCTCGAGCAGCTGTGCCGGCGGGCTCGGCAGCCGCGGCTGAATCACTGGCGGCGCGGTTGAGCACGCTGACAGCGACGCCAGAGAAATGCCCGCCAGCCACGGCAGGAGGCAGCGCGCGAGCTCGCGCCTGGTTGTCGGCTTGCCGCTGTGCACGTTCACGGTCGCGCTCTCCTATGGCCGTCTCGGCCTCGATGCGTTTCGCGTTCCACTGGTTTGTGATGGCCGTCGTCATGGCGACGCGGCGCTCGGTGTCGGCCTTCCACTCGGCGCGCACCTCGGCGCGGCCCTGCTCGCGGTAGTGCTCGGTGAACACGTGCCACGCGTAGATCAGCGCGGCGGCGGCGGCGGCGATGGCGATGAGCTTCGCCACCAGCATCCACGGACCGGTCAGCGGGAACATCAATCACCTCCGGGCGGCGGCGGCGCGCGCCGGTCGCCCCAGCGATAGACGCCGAGCGCGCCGAGCGCGGTCGCGAAGCCGGCGAAGATCGCGCCGACTGCCACGCCGAGCGGCTGCGGGTCTTTGCCGAGCAGCAGTGCGACGCAGGCGACGGTAACGGCTCCGACGGTCATCGCGATGACGACGGCGACGCCAATGTTTGCGACATCGAAGTCTCCGCTGTCGTCCGTGACGGCATCGCGGAGCCAGTGCGGTTTCGTGGTCATGCGCACCCCAATTTCGCCTTCAGGCGATCAATCTCGCGTTCCTGCGCTTCGATCCGGCGGTCGCGCTCGGACACGGCGTCGTTCAACTCCAGAATCTTGCGGACGATCGCCGCTCGCTCTTGCGGCTGCAGCGTGATCGGGCCGTCGTCGGCCGCGGCGGCGAGGGCGCAGCAGAGCAGAAGGATCACGGTTCGCACGGTTGCGCCCTCGCGAGGTTGGCCGCGCGCACGATGGCATCCTCGTTCGCCGCGCTTTGCTCCTGCGTCATGTAGTCCATCCGACATGCGCAGCAGTGCGTGAACTGTTCGATCGCGCGAAAGCGGAGTCCAAATCGGTTCGTCCAAACCTCATGCGTGCGGTTCGCGGTGCAGCCAAAGGCGCCGCACATCAGACACGGCGCGCTCACGCCGCCCTCCGGTCATCCGCCCACGTCACCCATCGCGACTCACTGTGCTCTGCCGTACGCTGATCGAGGAACACCGGCATGTGCTGCGTGATGCCGTGCTCGTAGTGGTTCATCCACAGCGCCTGCATCGCTGGTTCGTAAGCGAAATTCTTGCTGTTGGCGTACTCGTCGTATCCTTTCAGCGAGCCGTTGCCGATGATCTGGCCGGTCGGGAAATAGGTATGAAAGTGGCCGTGAATCATCGTGTCGAACTCTTGCCCGATGGCCGCGTTCCGGCTTTGCTTCCTCTTCTGCCCACGCAGCACCGGGCCATAGTGTCCGATCATCCCGTCGCCGCCTTGGAACTGGTCGCCGTGCGTGAGCAGGAACCGATGCCCGTACACGCGATAGCGCGCGTCAGGGCCGTCCGGGATCAGGAAGCGCACGCGCTTGTCGTCGGCGAAGGCGCGCGCGAGGAACTGGTAGAGCAGCCAGTCAAAGTTCGTGAAGTTCCGCGACTTCGCGCGCGGCTTGCGCGTGTTGCGCCCGTGATTGCCAGTGACACACGGCACGAAGACGTTGCCGAACCGGTCGGCGAGTGTCTTGACCGCCCAACAGAGCACGCCGAAGATGTCGAGCAGTGCCGGCATGGTCGGCGCCTCGTTGGTCTCGCGCAGCTCGTCGTGGATGTCACCCGAGAGCATGTCGCCACCGAGAGCGAACACGATGCCCGGATACTTCGGGTTCACGATGTGCTGCGTCAGCAGGTACACCGTGCGCTCGATCAGCGCGCGCGCCCGCTGGTGCGCAATGGCGAGGTTGAACTCGTTCACGCCACCGATCTGCTCCGGATAGACGACCTCTCCCCAATGCCAGTCGGAGGCGAAGAGGGTCGGCACGCCGGGGAGCTTCGATGTCTTCGGCGCGGCCAGCGCCCAGCGCGGCGGCTCGGCGGCCTCCATGCTTTCGCTCACGCCGATGATCTTGCGCTTGACCCACTCGTCGGTCAGCGTGTTCGCGCGGACCGTTCGCAATTGCGCTTCGAGCTCGTAGATTCGGTCGCGCACGTCCGGCGGCGCCGGCTCCGGCCCGGACGGCTGCTGGCGCGCGTCTTCGGCGAGATAGCGATCGTGCGCATGCAGGCGCGATTGCAGCGTGGCGCGGGGGATGCCCAACGCGCGCGCCGCGGCGACCTGCGTGCCGTGCATCTCGACGGCCTGCGCCGCCTCCAACGCTATCGCGCGGTCCGTCTGCGGTGCGGGCATCAGCGACGCTCCCTTTGCCTGCGCTTCGTGATCGATTCGAGCGAGATGACCTTCACCGGGCCGCCGCTGCCGCTGTGTATCTCACACGCGACCTCGACCGCCTTTACCGGATCGCAGCCGAGATGCATCGCGGCCAGCGCCGCTTGCGCGCCGCCGCCCAACGCGAAGAACGGATCGATGATCCTGTCCGGCGGGCAGCACCCGGCGAAGTAGAAGAGCCCATCCTTGCTCAACACGAGCGCGGAAAAACTCGACTCGCCGTTCGAGTCGCGGCGCATCTCCGGGCCGCCGTCCGGGCGCCCGGCCTTGAACCAGTCCATGAAGCGCGTCGTGTCGTCGACGAAGCCGGCGGCGCCGACGATGCAGCCGTCGATCACGAAAATCTTCTCGGTGCGATAGCCGGTAGCATCGTCGTCGACCAACGAATCGGCGGCCATGCAGAAGTAATTCGCGGCGATGGTCGTCACAGCGCCGCCCGCACCCGCGCGAGCCACGCCTCGCGCTCGGCTTGACCGTTGTTCCCGCCATTGATGCGCCGCGTGATGGATGCGAACGCGTTTGCGTCGGCAAGATCGTTGCAGCCGTTGCTCTGCCAGAACCATGCGGCCGACAGCGCGGCGCCGAGCGGCTGCTCGAGCAGTTCCGGCTCCGCGAGCAGATCGATGCCGAGCGCGCGTCCGCAGCGGTCGCAATTCGCGCGTCCGGTCAGCTGGATCAGGCCGCGCCCGCGGTAGCGCCACCCGTCGCCGCTCGTCTCGTCGGCGTTGCCCATGCGATTCGCGTAGACCCGGTTTGCAATGCGCTCGGCGTCGTGCGCGAACTCGACCGCTTCGGCGGCCGTGAAGTAGCGCGGGAACGTGGCGAGCAGTCCCTGCGGCGAGTAGTTCAGGTTCTCGACGAGCCGCTTGAAGCCGGCGGACTCGTGCGCGCATTGCGCGATGAACATCGCCTCGCGCGTCGGCGTGTCGATCGCGTGCAGGCCCGTTGCGTCGACGAGTGGCCGCAGCCACGTCGCGGGGTCGATTCCGAGCTTCGTCAGGGCGGCGGCGGTGATCATTCGCGATCCGCCTTCCCGTCGAGCTTGTCGTACATCCGCGCGAAGCCGGCGTCGATCTTCTGCCCCAACTCGCGGATTTCGTCCTTCTTGGCGTAGGTCTCGGCGACCTTCACTTTGTGGTCGGCGTGGTCCGACTTCAGCCGCTCGACCGCGTAATACAGCGTGCGCGCGAACCATCCCAAGACGGCCAGTGCCGTCCCCCCGATCCAGTTCAACGCCGTCTGTGGGTCCATCGCGCTCTCCGGGTCAGATTTCACAGATGCCGCATTGCCGCTGGCCCTTCAGGGCAACGAGGTCGGCGTAGACGTAAGGGATGTTGTGCTGCTTGTGCCAGTCGCTCGGAAACTCCTGCCAGATACGCGCCCCCTGAAACCGCGCCGTGATGCCGGGTACGAAGCGTTGCTGCTGGCGGCGGGTGTAGTACCAGAAGCTGTTAGGGTTCCAACCGCTGCAGTGCGTCGGGTCTTGCCACGCGCCGCGACCATCGGTCGACGGCGTGGCCGAGATCAGCCAGCCTCCCGGCGCGAGCACGCGATAGATTTCGTTCATCAGGCCGACCGCGCAGCCCTTGTGATCACAGCGCGAATCGCGGCAGTGCGGGACGTGTTCAAGGAAGTCGACGGCGCGCACACAGCCGACGGAGCTGTCAGCAAAGGGCAGGCCCTGCGTGATGTCGCAAACGATGTCGGCGTCGCGCAGATCGACGCTGAGATACCCCGCGACCTTGTTCTCCGCGCCGCCCAAGTCGAGCATTGGAAGGCCCTCGCGCCGCGACCACTCCGCGATCAGTTTGTAGACGTACTCGTTGGCGACTTGCTGCTGCTTTTCCTGAATCTCGGCGTTGCGCTGCATGTAGGTTTGCGCGTCGTGCAGCCGATAAAGGTAGAGGCACTCGGGGATGTGGTGGAACTTCGCGCCGGAGAGGTACGTGCGGCAGATGAGATCCTGATCGTCGCAAATCGCGAATGCTGGATCGTGGCCGCCTGCCGCCGCATACGTCGACGCTCGCCATACCCGGACGTGATTCGGCGCGTAGAAGATCTGCGACAGCGAACTCGCGTCCGGCACGAACGAAGCGTTGACCTCGTACTCGCGCCCGCGATACGTGCGTGTATACGCATGCCAGCCCCACGCGCCGCCGTAGACCTCGCACGTGCCGTCGGCGCGGAAGTTCGCGGCGTCCGAGTACAGGAAGTCCGCATCCGTCGCGGCGATCGCGGCGTCGATCTTCGCAAGCGCGTCGTCCGTCAGCAGGTCATCGTGGTCCAACTCGACCAGGAACTCGCCGCGGCAGAGTCCGCACGCGTAGCGCTTCAGCGCGCCCACGCCTTTGATGTCGTCCGGGGCGCGCTCGACGCGCACTCGCGGATCGTTGATCTCGCGCGGGATGAGCGCCGTTCCGTTCGCGAGGATGACCCACTCCCAATCGGCAAACGCTTGTAGGAGCAGCGATTCGTACGCCTCGATCAGATGGTCGGCGCGGTGCGTCGGCGTGAAGATGCTGAAGCGCATCTCAGTAGTCCGGGAACGGCCCTGTCGGCACCGTGTACGAACCGCTGTAGCGGCCGACGCCCTTCGTGATTCGATGCGGGCCGAACCATCCGGAGAATCCTGCGCTCGCCGGATAGTCAAGACCGAACAGCGCGTTGCCCTGCGTGTAAGTATTGCCGTCGGTGTACGTGCTTCCAACCTGCGCTCCGTCGACACCCATCTGCGTCGAGCCGCTGATGCGCGATACGTGCCAGTGCTGCCACGCGCTGCCGGTAATCACCCCCGACGCGGACGTGATGCGCGCACCACCGTTCAGGTAGAAGTTCAGCACCCCTGTCGACGTGAAGTAGATCAACGGGCGGATGCTCGGCTCGCTTGCGAGTCGCATGTCGAGGATCACCTGATTGCCGCCCATGTCGGCCGCAACCACGTAGACCCATCCCTCGATCGTGAAGTCGCCGGTGCCGAAGTTGAAACCCGCGGCCGTCGCCGCAGTTGCTTTGGCGAGCAGTTGCGAGGGCTTGCCGCGCATGCTGTAGCGCGACCATTTCGCTTGCGTGTTGTCGAGGAACCCAGTGCCTACCGTGGCGCTGTTGCTGCCTACGGACGATGTGTCCGGGTAAGCCCCGGACACGCACGACGTGAACTGCCAAAGGCCCGTTGTCGACGAGTAGTACGGATCAGCAGCGATCGGCCATACGTCGCCGTTCGCCACGGCAACGGCGCTGCGTAGCCTAGCGATATCGCTTGGCCGCCACACGCCGGATGCGGCTTTGTACGAAGGGACGACACGCGCCCCGATGACGCCGCCGATGCCGCTCATTACGAGAAGTCCTCGTAGGGCGCAGTGACGACGATTTGCGTGCTCGCGTCGGACAGCCCGGTAAGCGAATCGCCCTCCTTGAGCCATAGCGGCTTGCCGTCGAGCACATTGATCGTGCCGTTCGCCGGCACCGACATCTGGTAGGCGATTTCGTAACTGGTGCCGCTGCGCTTGTGATAGATCGTCACGGGATGGGCGACGGCGGTCTTGTTGGCGCAGAAGCACGCCTGCACATGAAACGCATGCCCGGTAGCGACGGCCGCGATGATGTCGGCCACGCTACCTGTCAACGCCAGCAGCGCGGTGTCGCCATCGATGCGGGTTGGCGACGAGATGTTTGGTGCGGCCATTGATCAACCTCCGAAAATGAGTGCGGGCCAGATTGACGCGCCGGTTCCGGCGCCCGCCGCGCCCTGATTTCCCTGCGAGCCTTGCGAACCTTGCGAACCTTGGCTGCCTTGCGAACCCTGACTACCCTGCGCTCCCGCGGCTCCCTGCGCGCCTTGAGCGCCCTGCGCGCCGCTGCCGGTCAGCCCTTGGAATCCTTGGTTCCCTTGTGCGCCCTGGCTGCCGGTAGTTCCTTGCGTCCCCTGCGCGCCCTGCGCCCCTTGCGCTCCCTGCGGTCCCTGCGGCCCGGCATCGCCGCTGCCGAGCCGATGGTCGGTGTAGCTCGTCACCGCGTTCGCGCCCGCCACCACTGTGTAGAGCGCGATCGCGCCGGCCGCGAGCGGCCCCGGCCAGCCGCTCGGCGTGCCAGCGGGAGAGCCGGTGTTGTCGGCGACGTGCACCGCGCCGGCCGAGTCGCGATAGATGTAGTTCGTCGCGCTCGCCGTGAGTGGGACGGTGCCATTGGCGATCGCCGTCGGCGTGCCGGAGATGTCGACCTTGCCGCCGTAGTAGCCCCATGTGAGGCCGGCAGTGGTCGACGCGCGGCGACCGTAGATCGCGGCCGGGGAATGCGCGTCGAGCTGCGCGTTGACCTGCGCGGCCTTGTTCGCGGCGGACTCGGAGATCGAGTCGAGGTGAGTCGTCGAGTCGCTCATGTGCTGGTGTTGTCCTGGTAAGGCAGCGGAATGATCGTCGGGCCGTCGTTTACGTTCCCGGCGTAGGCGCGCAACGCGGGCGGGCTATTCGGCGACTGGACCCACGGATTTGCGCCGGTGCCGATGATTTGCCCGCCCCACGGCCGCAGCCAGCCAGCGGGCGCGTAGCCGCTGTAGCCGGCCATCGTGTTGAGGATCTTGTTCGCCTCGTCGGACGAGCCGTACTGCGCAATGAACTCGCCTTGCAGCGCCGCGGTAAGCCCGGCGCGCGACGCATACACGTAGCAGAACGACCACGAAGAGCCGTGCTCTTCCATGAGCCAGTTCGCGTTCTTCATCGCGTTGGTGAGCGCGCCGCCGCCGTTCTCAAAGCGGAAGTCGTCGTGCCAGCCGCCGTCGTAGGTTTCGGACGGGTTGGTCGGCTCGCTCGGCGGTTCCGGCGGCTGTTCGTTCGTTTCGACGACGACCGGCGCCCGCCCGAGCGAGTCGTAGCCGGGGCCGAGGCGGCCGACCTGCGCGACGGACCAGTACGGCACTTGCGGCGAGCCGTAGGCGGAGGTGAGTTGCGCCGCGGTGACTGTGAGCGTCGGCGTCGAGCAGGTCAGCGTCGCGAGCTTCGTCTGGTACGTGGAGTTCCAGAGATAGACCTCGTAGGCCTCCGTCGCCTCGTCGAGTGGCACATCGATGAACGGCTGCCACTGCGCATTGATGCGCGCGCGGCGCGTCCACGTCAGCACGTAGCCGCTGGAGCCATCTTCGCCGCAGCCGAGATGGACGGGCGAGTACGGCAGCAGCGAGACGCCGCAATTGCGGAACGAGACGGCGGTTGCGGACTCGACGGTCCTGCCGAACGTGACCGCCTTGAATTTCCGCGTGACGCCGTGATCGTAGGACTTCGAGTCGATCTCGCTGCCAACCGGGAGCGCGACGAAGAGTTCGCCGATTCGGTGCGTGTTCATTGCCCACTCGGTTCCGCGGCGACCGCGGAGCAACCCAGTGAGGTCGTACGTGCGCGTGGCGACGAGCGTGCAGTCGCGGGCTTGCAGGATCTCCGCGCCGAGCAGGAACTCGTTCGCGCCGTTCCACATCTGCTCGAGCGTGACGCTGGCAAGTTCGCCCGCACCGACGTCGAGCTCCACACGCACGATGTTGATCTCGTCGACCATGTTGCCGCCGAGGAACTCTGCGAGCACGGTCGTTGCGCTTCCCATCGTGTCCGGGATGCTCGACGACGTTACCTCGTCGTACGTGGTCCCGCCGTCGGTCGATTCCTGTAGCGACGCGCCGACCCACGAGCGGCGGACCGCACCCGCCATCCCGGCGTGATAGACCCACTGATGCGCGTCGTCCGTGATGTACGGGATATCAAGCAAGGCAAGCGTGGTGGCCTGCGACTTCGTGACCTCTCCGCCGCCGGCCGAAGGGGTTCCCGACAGCCCGCCCTGAATCAGCGTCAGCGAGCGCGACGGCACGCAGGTCCACGTGATGACGCCGTCGGGCGTCTCCGTTTTCGACACGATCCGCAATTGATACCCGCGGGCGCTGACGACGTCGGTAGGTCCGTACTTCGCGTATTTGCGCGAAACGACGAGTTGCAGTTTCGGCCGCTCGTACCAGGCGTTGAACAGCATCGCCCACGCCGCCTGCGTTGCGCGCTGGTCCGTCATCGCGATCGGCGCGTTCACCGTGCGCGCAAGCTCGCTGTTGCACGCCATGCGCTTCGCGATCTGCGTCCCGAGTTGGTAGTCGATCTCAGGATTGATGAACACGAAACTGATCGTCGCCGGCAATTCCTCTTCCGGAGTGCGCGCGATCTCCGCGAGCGCCGGTCCGTCTTGCCCATCGGGGCGCGCGGCCAAGTCGGCGTCGGGGATCGTGACGACAGGTTCTTGCCCGAGATGGCGGAACATGACGACGCCGTCTTCTTCGACCGCGTCGAAGAAGAACGTGTTCTGCAGCGGCTCGATCGCAGCGCGCGGCGTCATCGGCTGCGCGATCAGGTAGCCGTCGACGACCTCGGTCAACTCGGAGACGTCGATCTCTTCGTCCGACAAGCCGGCGCGTCGGCTCTGATCACCGACGATGTCGCCGAGCGTGATCTGCTCGGTGTCCGGGTCGAGCCGGGTCCACAACGCCGTCAGGTCTCCGCCGATCGTTCCGCAGTAGCCGGGCTGCGTGATCGTCAGCGAGCCGCGAACGCCGCCAGTGCGGATCGGCGTGCCGGCGCCGTTCTCTGCGTTCCAGGAAAAATCGTCGCCGTCCTTGATCTTGAACACGAACAACGATCCGAACGGCGTGCCGGTGATGACCTGCGCGTTTCCGACGTAAATCCATCCGTGGATGCCGTCGTTTTCCATCATCCCGACGGCGAACGGGCCCGGCGAGACCGAACTGCTGCCGACGGGAATTGGGAGCGACAGCGTTACGGTGTACCCGAAGACCTGCCCGGTGACCAGAGAGCAGGTGCCGTCAGCGACAACCTCGCCGTTGATGATTTTGTACCAGTGGACGGTCTCGTTAGCGAGCTCGTCCGCGGTCATAAACACCATCAGGATGCGGCCGTTCTGCGACAGCATCGCGCCCTGAATGTGCGTCGAAGGAAGGCCGAACGTTGCCCCCCACGACGTGCCTTGTACCGTGCTGCTTGGTCCGCTGCCGCTAACATGCACACTCGGATCTGTCAGCGCGGGCAATTCGCTGGTGTCGAATACCTCACGGCCTTGCAACAGTTCAAGTTGAATGATGCTACCGTCGTCGAGAACGTGGCCGCCGACGGGAAGGTAGTACGCGCTGCGCGTGCCGCCGGCGTATTCGAGGTAATGCAGTTCGGCCTGCTGCGCGACGCCGGGGCCGGTCATCGTCGGATCGGTTTCCCAATCGGTTTCCCAATCGCCGATGACGAGCGAGTTATCCCAAGGCGGATCTTGATCAAGCGTCCCGACCTGCGTGATCAGACCTTCCTGCTGATCAGGGTAGATCTCGAAATGGAACAGCGGGATCGTGTTGCCGTAAGTTTCGAGGTTGAAGTCTTTGAACACCACCATCGCGCGCCCGCGATACGCCGGCACGTTTCCAGTCCCGAGTTCGTCCTCCATCGTCGGGTCCGGCACCTGGAATTCGTTGCCGTCGTAGAAGGTGAAGGCGAAGTCGTCGCTGTTGCTGCGGTCGTACTTCAGGGCGCCGTTGACCCAGATTTTCCGGATGCCCTTGATCTTGCTTGGCCCATCGACGGACTCGCCAAGCAGAATCGCGAAGCTCGCCGTATAGGTCGTCGTCTTGACCTTGGGGCCGCCCTTGCCGCCAGAGGTCTTCGTGTGCGGCACAAGGTCGGTCTGCCAGATCACGTTGCCGGCGACCCGCATCGACGGATAGATGACCGGGATCGGCTGGCCGTAGCTCGCGCTCTGCAACTTCAGGTCGTTGAGCTTCGGCCCCTCGATCGTAGGCTGGAAGAAGTAGTTCCCGACGCCGCTGCCGATCGCGAAACCGATCGATGCGCCAAGCGGGCCGAAGAGCGACCCGACGGCCGCGCCGGCGACACCGAGAACAAGGGCTCCCATCTATGCCGCCCTGAACGCGTAGGCGCGCATGACCAGCCCGCCCCAGTACGGGTCGACGCGGACCTCGCGCACGCCGCGGCCACGCACGTAGCTGTGCACCATCATGCGCGGCCCGCGCGCGGTCAGGATGCCGAAGTGGCGCGGCTCGCCGGCGACGCGCATGACGAGCACGTCCCCGGGCTGCGCTTCGCCAATCACCAGCGGATCGAGATAGCGCTCGCACGCGGCGAGCAACTTCGACGGGTCCGGCGTCATCGCGTAGCCGCGGAACTGCGTCGTGGCAAAGACATCAGCCCCTGCCAACTTGCAGGCACGCGCCACGCAGACCAGAACGCCGACGCAGTCGCAGCCGACACCCGGGACCGCGGCCTGATGCTGGAACGGCGTGCCGATGAGCGCGAGCGCCGCGGCGACGATGGCGGGGCGATCGATCACGTCTGCTGCCCCACTTGGATCAACTTGTCCGTGCCTTGAATGTGCGGCTCGCCTTGGAAGTTCAGGACGTTGTCGTAGGTGTCGCGGCAGGTCGCAAACGCCTTGTTGCAGCCGCGGATTGCGGTGTACTCGTCGCCCTCGACGCACGGATAGGGCATCGGGAGTTGCAGCACGAACTGGCCCGGGACGTAGCTCTTGATCTCCATCGAAAGCCCGGCGTTCTCGCCTGACGTGAAGGTGATGAGCCCGTAGTCGAACGCGCCCTGCGTGCCGCCGAATGGCGTCACCGTGCCGCCGCCGGTGTAGGCGGGATAGACCGACGTGTCGGAGGTGTCGATGCCGAGCGAGAACGTCGTCGCGCCGGTGTCGCCGCGGAAGACCGTCACGCCGTTGACGAGCGCCGGACCTTCGACGCCGGAAATCGTGACCGCGTCGCCCTTGCGGAAGTCGCCCGGGTCGTCGATCGTGACGATTCCGGGATTCGCGTTGGTCACGTTGGTGACGTTGACTTCCCCGGTCGGCCCCGGCTCCGTGCGCGAGGTGTCGTAGAGCGTCTGATTGTCAGCGTTGACGCCGGTGAGCGCGCCGGTGACCGTGTAGGACGTAAGCGACTTCTTGCAGCGCGAGTCGCCGAACGTCGCACGGCAGGTCGGAGAGGTTACTTCGCCTACGCTGCGAGCGTACGCCTCCATCAACCCCTTCAGCTCCGCGACGAACTGCCCACGCTTCAGCGTCACCCGACCGAGGCGACCGGTGCGCTGTTTGCGCTCGCCCATGGTGAGGTCGGCCCAGTTGACCTCGAAGATCTCCACGCGCGCGTAGTCCCATACACCAGCCGCCAAGTCTGCCTCGGTAATCGACGGGTCGACCATGACGCCGAGCAGCTGCAGGTTGTCGACGTCGAGCGCGTCGGATGTCTCGACGTTGCTCCGGTTGTAGCCGGTCGAGGCGAGATAGGTGACGCCGCCAAACGTGATCGGGCGATCGTGCGACGTGAAGCCGCGCACTTCGGTGCTCTTGAGCGTGAACTTGCAGCAGGTCGCGAGCGTGGTCTTCCGGCCGGCGTAGTGCGCCTGCAGTTCGGTGCTGATGCTGTTAGGCACCGCGCACCTCGACGATCGGAATCGACTGCCAGCCGACCAGAAATTCGCCGCCGCTGCTATCGAGAATGGTGAAGTTCGCGCGGTCGGTGTCGAAGCGGGCGTGCTTGTCGAATTGCCCGGTCCACGCCGTCGGCGTGCCGCTCGAGACCGTGACGATTCCCGTCGACGCCGCGATCGATGCGCCACTGCCGCCGGTTACCGAGACCGTCGCGGAAATCGGCTTCGTCACATCGCGGTCATAGGTCTGCCCGTCGACGGTGTAGCGCCTCTGCATTTGGAAGTGCGTCGAGTCGATCTCCTCGAACACGCCCTCGCCGGCAGCGACTTCGTAGTCGAGCCAGTCTTTGTAGCGCCAACTGTTCGCGCGGCCAGCGGCCTTGCGGAAGAATGCCATCAGGTCCTTCCAGACCTCGGGTCGGCGGGCGTCGTAACTGATCTCCCACTGGCCGAGTTCCTGCTCCCAGTTCTGATTCGTAGATTCGTCGCCGCCGTCGAGACGCACGACGTCGGTCGAGAACGCCGGTCCGCCAGTCGCGCGGAAGCTGATCCGCGGGTCAAGCCGCATGTCAATGAAGGCCATCAGCCGAACCTCGTCACAGCGTCGCGCGCGGCGCGGGCGGAGGACAGCGCCGCCTGTTCGGCGGTCGCGCGCGAGGCGCCGGGCAGGACGTTGATCGTTTGGTGGAGCGTAAGACCTCCGCCGGCACGGCCGGAGCGCAGAGCGTCATTTGGAATGACTTGCGCGCCACGCGGCAGGTTGACGAGTTCCGGCCCGCGCTCGCCGACGAGAGCCAGGCCGCCGGAATGGAAGTCGGTGCCGCCGGCGAACCCGGGGACGATCGCCGCGGCGTATGCATTGGCCGCGTTGGCCCCGAACAATCCGCCGCCGCCCCCGAAGATGGACCCGAAAATTCCACCTATGCCGCTCAATGGCCCATTGCCACCAAACAGCGCGCCGCGAAGTTGGGCTGCGACTATGCGCGACAGGTCTTGCTGAATCGCATTGGCAAACGACTTGAACGCGTCCTTGGCGGATTTTGTCCCAGAAATGAAGTCCGCAAATGCGTTCTCGAATGAGCTACCAAACACGTCGTTGAACTTCTTCGCGACCAGATCGCCCTGCGCGGCGAGCGCTTCGAGCTGCACCTTCAACTGCTCGACGCGCACGAGGTCTTCGCGCCGACCGCTGGCGCGTGCGATTGCTTCGACGGCGGCGAGTTCGGCTTGGAGTTGCGGGATGTACGCGGCGGCGAGGTCGGACTTCTTGCGCAGAAACTCCAACTCGGTGAGCGATCCCGCCGTCACCGCGTTGTCGAGCCGAGCCTGCGCGATTGCCACCTCGTCGACCGATAGCGCGTAGTCCTGCGTCGCCTTGCTGAGTGCGAGTTGATTGATCGTGCGCTGCCGCAGTTCGTCCAGCGCGGCGCCGCCGCGAATTGCGTTCGCGCGCACGACCTCGTCGGTCGACTGCTTTTCGAGCTCGATACGCTGACGCAGTGCGCGGTTCTGCGCATCGAATGCGGCAACGCCGGCGCCGACGGTGTCGCCGCGAGCGTTTGCCACCGCGATTGCCGCCTGCTCGACGCTGTCGGCAAACTGCCTGACCGCGCGCCCCTGTTCGATGTAGTTGTCGATGCCGGCGATGGCTGCATCGCGCTCGACCTTGCTGCGCTTGTCGATCGCCTCTTCGATCTTGTTCTCGGCCTCGATCCGGTCGGCAGGCTTGGCCGTGGCGGCGAACTTCTTGAGCGCCGCGATCTCGTCGTCCAGCGCGCGCGTTTGCTTGCGCGTCGCCTCGTCTTGTGCCGCCTGACGGCGCGCGTAGTAGTCGGCGATCGAGATGAGGTCGTCTTGATAGTACGCGGTGAGAAAGTGGTTGCGATCGCGCAGGATGTCTTGCTCTTCGCGAATCGAGCGCTCAAGCGCCTTCAATTGTCCGTCGAGTAGCTTCTTCGCTGCGGCCTCTGCGCCGGCGTCCGGAAGGCCTGGCGCTTCACGCTTGGGCTTCGGCGCGGTCTGATTGGCCGCGACCACCGCCGTCGTGTTGCGGATGGCGGCGATCAACTTGTCACGCCGCTCGACGAGCGCGTCGACGTCCTTGTTCGCCTCGCCGAGAATGAAGCTCGACGCCTTGGCGTCGCCGCGCGCGAGAGCTGCGATCGCTGCCGCGACGCCCCCAATTGCGGTCCCGGCTTGCTGGAACCCGGACGCGACGTAAACCGCGGCTACCGCAGTGGCTTTGAGGATCTCGGCGAGATCCTGCGCGCCGCTCTTGAACCCGTCGCCCTTCTCCTTCGTCGCCACGAACTCGTTGGCGAGCGCCTGCAGCGAAGGCAGCAGCGCGGCGGCGAGATTGCGAGCGAACGCGCCGGAGAGCAGGTTCAGTTTGGTCAACGTGTCGTTGAACTCGTCGGCCCTGTCCGCCGTCTCCTTGTTGACCCCTCCGTACTTCTTGAAGTAGTCGATGTTCGCCTGCAACTTCTCGCCGCCTTCGTCGAGCAGCGGAATCATCTCCTGATGGGTTCGGCCGAAGAATTTGTTCGCAAGAGCGGCCTTGTTCGGCCCGTCCGCGTATTGCTCAAACTTGGTCGCGATCTCGACCAGTGCGGCCCCGGCGCCCTTGACGTTCCCGCCAGCGTCCCGGACCGAAATACCGAGAGCCTTAAAGGCGGCAAGCGAATCTTCGGAGCCGGCTGCGGCGGCGCCAAGTTGGATGTTCAGGACTTTTGTCGCGCGAGCAACACCATCGATGTCGGTCCCCGACTGTTTTGCCGCGAAGCCAAGACCGCCCAACACGTCGACCGAGATGCCGGTGCTCTTCGACAGATCGTTGAGGCGGTCGGCGGCGTCGATCGCGTTCTTCGTCATCAGGAAGAGCGCCGTGCCGACTGCGGTGGCGTTGATGCCGAGCGCCGCACCGATCTTGCGGGCCTGCGCCTCCATGTTCTTGACGAATTTCTGCGCCTGATACTCCGACTTCGTGAGTCCGTCGACGAATTCGGCGGCGTTCAACCCAAGGGAAACGACGAGGCGTCCGAGCGAGTTTCCGGCCATGCGTTAGCCCCTTTTCCGCTTGCGGCCGAGAACATGCACGCCCGGCCCATCCGCCAACGCGCTGAGCGCGTAGGCTCCCTGCTCTGCCGTCATTTCCGGCGCCTTGACGGCTTCCCTGATCAGGAAGTCGTCGATCGTCTGCGTCGCGCTGCCGTTCATCCGCGCCACCATCAACGCGACCTGCGCGAGGTAGATCTCGGTGCGGCGGGACGGGAGCATCTTCCGCGCCCGGTACGCCGCCCAAAATCGCAACTCGCGTTCGGTCATGCGCCGCTTCAACTCGGCGACGCTCCACCCAAGCTCAAGCGCCAGATCGCCTTGCAAGACCTGGCGCGGCGTCAGTTTCCCGGCTCGGGTTCCTTGGTAAGGTCGGCCGCTTCGTTGATCGCCACGAGCACGCGAATCGGCAGCTTCGCCATCTTCGCGACGTGCTCGGCGTTGTCCGGATCGAGCAGGCGATTGCCGGACTCGTCGCACAGCAGGCGGCACGCGCCGCGAGCAATGCCGCGGCGGTCCTTCTTGTCCGCGGTGTCGGCGATCTGCGCGTCCATCTCGCCGATCGTGATCTCGCGGATGTGCACGTCTCCGAGCCCCTTGATGTGGACGGGGCGCGGAGGTTCGGCGGCCATGCCATCCATGGCCGACAGCAGTTGCTCGAGATTCATCAGGCCGCCAGCACGTAGACTTGGCCGGAGAGCTTGATGGTCGCCGAGGCGGTCCAGACGCCGTTGACCTGACCCTGAAAGCTCGTTTGCTGGACGGTGCCGATCATGATCGCGAAGCCGCCGGTGCCGGGGAACGTGACCTTGAACGCGAGCTTGTCGCCCGAGACCTTCGCCGTGCGCAGTGCCGCCTGGACGGTCTCGTTGCCGGCCCAGTTGAAGTCGAGTTGCAGCGTGCCGGAGTCGGACAGGCCCTGCTCGAATTCCTTGGCGTCGGAGCAGATCGTCGACACCTCAATCTGGTCGGCGCCGGCGTCCTGCTGATTCGCGCCGGTGAGTTCGCAGAACGAGCCGAAGGTGACCGGGCGCGCGATGCCGTCCGCCGGGCTTCCGGCCTCGAACGTGCCGTAGTCGGTTGTGTCGGTTGCGGCGAGTTCGAAGCTGCCGGAGGCCTCGTTGTCGACGGCATAGAGGTTGCCGTTGACCTCGGTCATGCCTTCGATGCTCGACAACTCGACGACATCGCCGGTGACGAAGCCGTGGGCCGTCGACGACACGACGCCGGGGTCGGCGTTCGTGATGCCGGTGACAGTCTTGGATGCGCCGAGTCCGGTCTGCACGCCGAACGTTGACCCGTTGAATTTGTAACGCTTTCCGCTCGACATGAAGCTCTCCTAGAAATGAAAAGGCCCGCTATGCGCGGGCCTCGGGTGGTCGGCTTGCTATCGCCGGCGAGTTGCCTAGCTCGAGCTGCCGTGAAACAGGTATTGCAGAATCACTCGGTGCGTCTTCGTCTCGGCATCGAACGTCAACAGGTCTTGCTCCAGCGTCGCCGGAGGCGTGAACGACCGCATCAACGCCATGACGGACAGTCGAAGGGTGCGAACGGTGTCGAACCTTTCCGCCACGAGATCGAGCTGCGCGCGCACCTCCGAGGTCGAGTCGTCGCCGTCGCCGCCGATGTCGACGATTGGCGTCGTGGTGATCGTGTAGCGGATTGCCGGCCACGTCGGCTTGTCCAGCGGCTGCGGGAAAGCGTTGGGCGACATGCGATTGCCGACCAGCGATTTGAGCGCGGCGAAGAGATCGACTTCGATGGTCATTTCGGACGCACCGCGTCGATGCGCTGCTTCAACTTCTTGGCGATCGCGTCCAGCGCGGAGTTCTTCTCGGTGTTGAACGCCGGTTGCAGGAACGGCTCGGCCGGCATGTTCACTGTCCCGAACTCGACCAGATGCGCGTGCGGCGCTATGGACTGCTTGCGCTTGGTGTTGGTGTGCTTCTTTCCGCGACCGCGAACCGTGACGATGTGCTCGGATGTCAAATCGGTCTGCGACCTCGGCAGCTTCTTGACGATGATCGCGTCGCGAAGGCTGCCGGTATCGACTGACGGGCTCGTCTCGACGTTGTGGATCGCGCGCTTCTTGATGGGGGCCGCGCCCGCCGCGGTGGCCTGTCCGGAGACGCGCAGTGCGATATCGCGCCCAAGCGATCGCATCGCCTCGCCCAGCTCGCGCAGGCCCTCGACCTTTACCGTCGTGCTAGCCACTGTTCAACCCCGAAGCCGCCATGATCTCGATCTCGCGCTGCGCCAGTTCGATGTGCGCGACGCTCTTGATGTTGTAGACAACCGAGCCGAGCCGCGCCCGCCATTTCGCGTTGATGCGATCCGCGTCTGTTGACCAGCGGATGCGAATGCGCGTGTCGATGTCGGCATTGATCTGGCCGGCGACGAGGCGCTCACGGCCGCGCATCGGTTCAACGCTCGCGAACAGGTGCATAGATTCCGTCCAGGTGACGATCTCTTCGCCGGACGTGCTTTGAGAGGTCACCGGCTCGTCGAAGTAGACGCGATGCTTGAGGCGGCCGGCTTGCATTAGCGCCGCTCCACGCGCGCGCCCAGAGCGGCGGCATACGACCGCCACTCGCCTGCGTACTGCGTGTCGGTCCAGTTCGGCATATCGGGCGTGCCTCGCGTGAAGTGCGCGGCCGCCGCATCGAGATCCGGGGACGACGTGCCGTCGAGCCAGTTCCATTCTTCCGGCAGGAACCCGATCTCGGAGTCGTCGAGCCAGCAGAAGCGGTGCAGGTCGCGTTTCGGCGTCTCGTTGACGAGCCCGTACGTCATACGCCGAGTCCCGGCGTGCGCGAGGTTCCACAGCACGAGGCTCGACCAGTTCTTCCGGTCGTACCTCGTCTGCTGCTGTCCGGTCATCTTCACTGTCTCTGTCGGTTCCTGCTTGTGCGGAACCACCATCACTGCGAAGCGGCGATCCGCGAGCGAGAAGAGCTCGTGCACATCGCGCCGCCAAAGGAAGTCGCTGTCGCAGAAAAGCGCCCAGCCGGCGCGCTCGGCGAGCAGCGGCACGAACCACCGCGCGACCGAGAAATCGGTCGAGCACGGCTCGTTCGACAGGTCGTCCCACGGGAATCCGTCGCGCATGCTTTGCGGTCGCGCGTAGAATCCGCGCGCAGCGAGGTCGACGCGGCCAATCGGCGCAACCGGAATCGGCGCGCGAGCGTGCGTCTGCAGCGAGGCCGCGCAGACCTCCCACGCCAGCCGCTCGCCGGCGTCGTAACCGATGAAGGCTTGCACCGCGTCACCCGTCCGTCATCGCATCGATGATGGCGAACCTGTCGGGGCCGACGCGAGCGCCATAACCGCGCCGCGCCTTCTCGGTCCAGAAATCGCGCTGCGATTGTTGCGGGAATTCTTCTGGCTCTCGCTCGCCGAAAGTGCAAACGTCGTCGCACTCATCGGTCCTGCACAATGAACGCCACAGCCCGGCGTGAAAGAACTCCTCGACGACGAAATACTTCGCCACTACGAATCTGAAGTGATGATCCGGCGCCTCGACCAAAGCCGCCACCGCTGCGTCGCTGGAAATGTCGATTGCGCCGTCGTATGTGGTGTCGCCCGGTGCGCTCATGCTCAGCCCGGCACCATGATGTAGTCGCCCGACATCACCGCCGCCGTCTTGTAGCCGAGGCTGATCAGGTAGTCGACCGCCTCCGTCTCGCGGAAGCCGAAGTGCTGCGCGTGTCCCGGCTTCTGCTCGACGATGATGACCGGCATGTCGCGACGGATGGTCTCGACGCCGCCACGCAGAATCGGTAGCTCGTAGCCCTCGGTGTCGATCTTGATGAAGTCGACATCGCGGAGCGCGAAACTGCCGAGCGTGCGCAGCGGGATGTCGCCCTCGCCGCCGATGCGCGAGTCGCCGGAGCTTGTGGGGGCCGTTTCGATGCGGATCGAGCCGGGCGTTTCGCCGAGAGCGCACGCGTGCATCTCGACGCCGCAATCGCCAACGCGCCCGCACCCGCCGATCTGGCGCTCTTCATCGTCGACGAGCTCCCACTTCGAAGCAAGCCCCGGCACGTTCAGGTAGAAGCATTGACGGTGCGCCTCTACAGGCTCGAACGCGTGCAGCGTCGAGAACCGCTTGACCAACTGCATCGACCACAGCCCGCAGTGCGCCCCGACGTCGACCGCCGTCCTGAAGTCGCGACAGAACGACAGCGCCTTGCGCAGTTTGGCGACCTGATACGTGCCGCGGCCGTCGACGATCTCGCCCGCCTTGTCCATCCACGCGGGCAGATGGGTTTCGCCGTCTGGCAAGTAGACACCTTGGTGCAAGATCACAGAATCGCCTCCGATGAACGCGCGAGCGTCAATACATCTGCCATCAACGACCGTGGGCGGAGCCGCATATCAACCGGGATCACTCATCCCATCCCACCACGCGGGGCGCGGAATCAAGCCAGCCGACCACGCGGCTAGGTCGGCTTGTTGGCTCGCTGTGAACGTCCATGAGCGAGTACCACCCCACCATCCCGACTCAATTGCGTACACGCTGGCGCCCGACTTGAAGTGTCTGCGCAGGAGCACGAACCGATCACCATCCGGCGTCGTCAGTCCGACGAGATTTATCCGCCCCGCTATCACCACAGCGCCTCCAGTGCGCCCATGCCAGCGGTCGCGGTCACGCGGGGAAGGCTCGATCGCGTGGAACCACGCGCCTTGCCGGTTGCAAAACCACAGGTCGATCTCGTGGCCGTCGCTCGACTCCCAGCACCAGCCGCCGCTGTTGCATGGCGGGCGCGATGCCGAATTGCGTCCTCCCCGCGGCGTGTGGCGCCTTTCGTATGCGTCGAACACGTGACACGGAACCATCCCAGCCGCGATCGGCCGATACCTTGGCTTCCCGCTTGCGACGGCAGTCATTCAAGCGCCTCCATCAATTCGCGCGCCACTTCCTCGACGCTGATTCGCCGCATGGACTCCGCGCACTCGGCGCACTGCACGCGCGACCCGCACCATCCGTCGGCGTGCCGCAGGTTCGTCTGCGTCTCGTAGCCCGTGAAGCGCGGGTCGATAAAGTGCGACCACAGCACAACCGCCGGCGTGCCGACGGCAGCCGCGACGTGGTGCAGCGCGCCCTCGGTCACGACCGCGGCCGCGCTCTCTGCAACGACCGCCGCGGCCTGCATGAACGTCGTCTCGACGAACCGCACGCCGCGCAGTCGTCGCGCGCCCATCGGCCCGAGCTGCACGTACTGCAGCCCGGTTTCGTCGACCAGTCGCTGCCACCGCTCGAACGGCCATGCCTTGTTGCCGCCGGCGATCTTCGTGTTCGGCTCGATGACGATGTAGCCGCCGTGCTCGACGCCGAACGCGCGGTCGGCGTCCGACAGCCAGACCTCGCCGACCACCTTGTCCCACTCCTTCCACGTCCAGCGATTCGCCGTCTTGCCCGCGATGTAAGGCCGGACGTGCGGCCCGTTGACCACGCGCAGGAAGTCGCCGGTCTCGCCCGGGCGCGCGATCCGGGGATTGCCTTCCCACGCCTGATGCCACCGGGGCATGCCGAAGCGGTCGAGAATCTGCACCCGCCGCTCGCTTCCGCCCTGCGCCCGCCTCGCCTGCCCGGCGGCGATCAGTTCATCGCCCCAACCCATGACCCGGCGGATAGAAGTGGTGCGGGCCGGACAGCTTCTCGCTTCCCACGAGCAGCAACAGGTTGCACAGCGGGGCGAGGCAATCGCCGTCCACGCGCCCCGCTCTGACGTACGCCGATTCCCGGCGCGCCCGCGTGCGGAGGAACGCTTCGACTGCCGCCTTCTGTAGACCGTAAGCGGTCGACGGCATGTGCTCCACCGCGTCGGAACTCATGAAGACCACAAACGACCCCTGCTCAAGCAGCGTGTCGATCAGGGCAATCGTGCCGTCGACGTTGACCCGCCACGACTCGGCGTTCCCCTCGCAGTGCTTGTATCCAACGATGCCGGCGCAGATGAATGCGACATCAGCCTTCGGCGGCGCGAACGTCTTGCGCACCAGATCGAGGTAGGCGAGACCATTCACGCGCCACCCGATTCGATCGAGCCCCGAGACTCGCCGCGTGGTGCCGACAACGTCGAGTTCCTGCCGTTTCGCTTCGGCGTAGAGCGCCGACCCGATCATTCCGTCGACACCGACGATCAGGTTGCGTCCCATCGCCTCGATTCCTCGGCCTGCTGCCAACCCGCTAGCATCCAGCGCTTCCGTGGACCGCGGTAGTGAACGGCGAGCGCTCCGTCGCAAGGGTCGGACGCGGACGCCGGCACGTAGCTGTACACGCTCCCCGGCAAGCGCCGCACACGGTGCCGGCCGGAGTCGATCTCGGCCCCGTAGTTCGCGAGCCACGCGTCGAGGCCGGAGGCGCCGTTTTCAGCCAGTGCCGCGCAGAACTGGCGCGACCGGCAGAACACGATGCCGGCGTCGTAGCGCACGCGCGGGTCGCGGATCACCGGGACCATCACGTCGGCCGTGTCATCGAACACATGGCGGACATCGCCGCGGAACACGATGTCGGTGTTCGCGCAAATCACGTCGCCGTCGAGCTCGGCATAGGCGCTCCAATGCCGCCGCCAGAAGTCGCCCTCCAGCCTCAGCCGCACCACGGTGTCGGCGCCGAGCAGGCCCGGCGTCTCGTGGTCGGTCAGGTGCACGATCTCGATGCCGGGCATGTGCTGACGCGCCGATGCCGCCGAGATCACGCCGAGCGGAAGATGCTCCGCGCTGCAGCAGAAGTACGCGATCCTCATGCGCGCCGCCAGTATTGGACCCACTCGCCGCGCGGACCCGGCTCCGCGCGCTCAAGCGTGAAACCCAGCGGCGGAAGAATCTCTCGGATGTCCGAGCTGCGCCGCTTGTCGTGCTTGTAGCCGATGATGCCCGTCGAGCCGATCGGCAGCCGCACGACGATCAACCGCCGCGCCGACTCCGCGCAGAAGCGGATTCCGGCCGCCGGGTCGCCCAACTTGTGCAGCACCGCGAGCGCCAGGACGATGTCGTATTGCGGGCGCTCCGGACGCTTCGCCACTTCGACGATGTCGGAATGCTCGAAGGTAACCGGCAGGATGGCCATGCTCGCAGCCTCGCGCTTCGCCGCGATCCACAACTGCTGATTGCTCTCGATGCCGTGCACCGCCGTCGCGCCGGCCTTTGCGAACTCGATCGCGATCAACCCTTCCGCGCAGCCGAGGTCGAGCACCGTCTTTCCTGCAGCCTCCGCGAGCGCCGCACCGAGTCCGAGCATCTGCTCTTGCAGCGTGCGCGGCCCGTCGTTGTCGCCAAGGCGGAACCAGCCCTTAGCGGTCATTCAGCATCCGCCAGCACAGCCCCGAGCGCATTTCGTCGAGCGTCCATTGATTGTCTGCGACCACGCTCGCCCATTCGCGCCGACCGTCCGGCTTCGTCGGCGCCTCAACGTCGGCGAGGCGTCCGGCGAGCGGTCGCGCAATCGAATCCTCCGCGGTGACGATCGCCGGAACGCCGGCCAGCATTGCCGTGATCGCCGACGCGCTGGAGTACGTCACCAACGCCCAGCAGTCGGCAAGGTCTTCGGGCAAGGTTCTGTACCAGTCGCGCTTGTTGCCGGTCCACGGCCGCACGCGAAGTTCGCGATCGGTCAGCCCGCGCAGTGCGGCAAGCGTGTCCTGCGTCCAGTTGCCCGGGTACTTCGCGACGTCGCGCATGAACGAGTCAGACTGCGGGCAGAGCAGTACATGCGACCCGGACTCTCGCCACGGTTTGATTGGGATGCCGAGCGCGTCGAAGCGCTTGCCGTCCGAAGCGCCGCAGCCGTCGTGCTGCAGCCGGCCGCGTGTCGCCCTGAAGTAGACCTCGCGCGTCGGGTCGAAGTAAGCATTGTCGAGGTAGTAGACGTCGCGCCCTTCCGCGATCGCGCGCTCGTAGATCCGCAACGTCCCCGGGACGACGCCGTAGAACGCTGCGGCGCCGTCGCGCAACCGCGTGATATCGGTCGACACCTTGCCGCCCGCTCCGACGCAGAACGCGTCGAGAATCACCGTCGCCTTCCGTTTCCCGGGCGTCGGGTATCCGACCACGCTCAACTCGTCAGCCTCACAAACGGTTCCCCGCTTTCGATCTCGGCGAGGGTCCATTGCGCCCACGCCATCCGGCGCATCGCCGCGAGCCGCGCGTCGTCGTCCAGCAGTGGACGCTCAATGTCGTCCGGACGCGTCGCAGCGCCTTCGCAGATCCAGTGCGGCGCCGCGTAGAACACCGGCACGCCAGCGGCGAGCGCCTTGACGCCGACGCTTGACGACCAGATCACCAGCGCGTGCGCGCCGGCGATGTATTCCTCGTGCGAGCGGTCAGCTTCCGCGCCCTTACCGGGGTGCGCGACAACCTGAATCGGTCGGCCGCAAGCCCGCAGCCGATCGGCCATTGCGTTGTGCCACCCAAGCGGCGACGCCATCGTCGGCGACCCGATGCCGCGCTGCCCGCGGATGACGATCTTGTCGCCGCGCTCGCGCCATGGCATCAACTCGACGCCCAGCGCATCGAAGCGTTCCGACCCGCCTTCCGGCCACCATCCGCTGCCGTTGTGGCCGCCGCGCGCCAGTGCGTACAACTGATGCCCATTCGCATCGCGCCCGATGTAGCCGTTCTCGGCGACGATCACGGTGCCGCCCTTGGCCTCGAACGCCGTGGCGATCTCGTCGTAATGCCAGTAGCGGTTCCAGATCAGCAGGACGTCACCGGGCGCACCCTTCGGATCACCCGGCGGCAACGTGAACCCCGCCGCCTTCAAGCCGGCATTGAACGACTCGTGCCGGTAGTGCACCTCGCGCCGCGTCAGGTTATAGGCGCAGGGCATCGGCCAGTTCCATCTTGCGGAAGCTCTCGATATGGCTTCGCGCGCTGCAGTTCACGACGTCGACGCCGAGCGCTGCGATCGCGCCCTCCGCCGCCGAGTACGAGCGCCGCACCGCTTCCCACGTCGCCGCGCTGATCGCTTCGCCGTGGCCGCCGTGGTGATGCGTCGCGCCGTCGATCGGCCCGCCGTCGCAGCCCAGCAGCAGGACGCGCGCGGCTCCGGCGCGGATGGCGAGGTTCAGCGCCTGGTGCGCGCCGTTGCGGCCAGCGACTAGTTCCGTCGATCCTGCGCCCGGCATCGTCAGCGCGTTGCGGATGGGGAAGTAGCCAGCGCCGAGCACGTGCACGTCGGCGGCGAGTCCCCCGTTCTGCTGCACCGAGCAGCGCAGGCCCGCGAACGCCGCGTAGCGCGCCCGCACATCCTCAGCGGACAACCCGAGCTCGGGCTTCGGTTTCCCGGCGCGGTGCGCCGCGTGCCACGCCGCATCGGCTCCGAACATCACCTCGGCGTATGGCGCCCGCAGGTACGAATCATTGACCGCGATGCAGCGCAGCCGCTTTGTCTCGTGCGCGGCTGCGACCATCGCGAACTGCGCCGCCGTCAGACTCGGCCCGCCGGCGAGGATTGCTACCGTTTCACCTTCCCACGCCAGCACGATCTCGCTGAAGCGCGAGCCTTCCAGCCGGCGGAGGATCACGCCAGCGACAACTCCGCGCGCTCGCCGCGAATCAGGTTCTCCGCCGCGCCGATCAGCATTGTCATCATCTTCTCGTCGCGGTCGTAGTTCGACTCGATCCAGAGCTTCATCGCCTGCTTGTAGCGCTCCGGCACGTCGGCCGCGCTCCCGGTCGGGCTGCCGGTCATGTCGGCGTAGCCGGCGCGGAAGGTGATGCGATGCTCGACGTTGCCGATGTACGACGGCCACGTCGCGCCGCTCAAGGCGACGAGGCGCGGGAACTTCGACAGCGCGCCGCGGACCTCGTAACCGTCGGCGTCGATCGCGGTCTCCGCGCCGTCGGTGCCGACGGATGCGAACGAGACGACATCGATGATCGGCGAGCGCCGCAGCCAGATCTCGCCGCGCCAATCCCAATAGCCACACACCGAGACCGGCGCGAGCGGGACGATCGGCGTCCACGCGTCGTTGGCGATGGTGAGGCGCCACATCTGATCGACGAGCGCGCGGCCGGTGAAGTCCTCTGCCCACTCGCGCGCGCCGGTGATCAGCGCCGTGATCTCGTCGTCGTGCGCATCATCGTCCTCGCGCAGATGCAGCTTCGCCTGCGTGAGGGTAACGGGCTCGATCGACGGCTCCGAAAGCCGTTCCAGCGCGAACCTCACCGCAGCCTCACCGGCGCCGCCGGCGCGGAGCTGCCGCCGCCGCCATCCTTGCCGTCGCGACCACGCTTCACCGCCAGCCGCCACGCGTCGCAACCGGGCATGCCGGGCGTCTCGTCGGTGTCGCGCTGCGCGATCCACCAGCTGCCGCCGTGCGTGACGCCGTCGCCGCGCTGGTAGGTGATGCCATCCTTGTGCACGCCGCAGTCGAGCGGCACCGGGACACGGAACGTTTTCAGAACCGCGTCGCCGCCGGTCATGCGCAGGCCGACGCCGAACTGCCGCGGGTCGTCGCCTTGGTCGACCACGAACTCGGCGATGCCGCGCACGATGATTGCCCAGCCGGCGCGCTCGAGGCCGTCGGTTACCGGGTCCGTGCCGCGGGTGGCGCGGATCAATCCGCCGTCGTGCGCCGCGAACGTGCCGCGCGCGTAGCTGCGCGTTGCGTCGATTCCGTCGAGCACTTCGATCTCGAGCGCGTCGCGGCCGGCGGGGCCTGGCTCGCCATCCTGCCCATCCTGTCCGGGGATACCGCGCTCGCCTTGCGCGCCGCGTTCACCGGGGGCGCCATCCTTGCCCGTGGCTCCCGTCACTCCGTCAGTGCCGCGCTCGCCCTTCTCGCCGGCCGGCCCGACTTCGCCGCGCTCGCCCTTTTCGCCGCGCTCGCCAGGCGCGCCGTCTTTGCCATCCGCGCCGTCGCGGCCGTCGCGTCCGGGTTCGCCTTTCTCGCCGCGCTCGCCAGCGTCGCCCTTTTCGCCGCGCTCGCCAGGCGCGCCGTCTTTGCCATCCGCGCCGTCCTTTCCGGGCGCGCCGTCCTTCGCGACCGGCAGCGCGTCGATGCGCGCCGCCACCGCATCGACATCCTTGCGCAGCGCAGCCGTCGCCGCGGAAACGTACTCGCGGAACATGGCCGACATGCGACCCGCCAGCGCTTCGAAGTGTTCAGTCGCCGACATAGGCGGCTCCGGTTGTGGTAGCCATTAGCCCTGCGCGTACTCTTTTTCGGCAACGGTCATTTGCTTCTTTTGCGGCTCAATCTTCGCCGCCTTCGCCTCGGCCAGTTCCGCGCGCGCCAAGCGCAACTCCACTTGCAGATTGATGATCTGATCCATCGCGGCGTTGCGTTGCTGTTGGCAGGCGGCGAGTGCGAGTTGCGTGGCTTGCAGGGTCTGTTCGGGCGTCACCGCTTGACCCCCACCGCAATGACGTCGACTTCCTTCGCCGCGCGCTTTGCCTCGATCGCCGGCTCCAATTCAGCGAGATCGGCGTAAGGCAGTGCCGCCACTTTGGCGACGAGCGCTTCCTTCGCCGCGCCCTCCCACTGCCGCGCAACGTGCGCGAACTCGTTGGCCGCGTATTCCTCAGCCGTTAGGTTGTCGGTGTCGCCCTGCCGCGCGTTGAATGCGGCGACGACAACAGCGAGGCCGGATTCCTGCTCTGGCGTCAGATCGATGGTAATTTTCATCATCCTGAACTCTTGGTTAGTGTTCCGGCGTTATCCCACCAGCGCCCTGCGATGTGCGGGTCCGATGTCGGGAAAGACAGCCCGCCCACTCCGACATCGACACCGCCGGTATTGATCGTCGCGCCCGTCGTCGCGGTCTGTGCGCCGGTTCCGCTAGCCACCGCGACGTAGCTTTGCAGGATCAGCGTGGACGGCGTAGCGTTGCCGGTTCCTGCACCGCTGCGGATGGTGTAGTTCGCGCCAGCGACGTTGGTGTCTGTGCCGCTGCGAGAGCCCTGCGCTTGCAGGGTTTGGGCGACGGGGGATGCGGCGTTGGCGGCGCCCTGTTGGAGCGTGGCGGCGGCAGAGCGAACAAGGAACAGATCGCCGGTATTGTTCGACAGCCCCATGATGGTGAGGGACCCGACGCCACAACTAACGTAATTGCTCTGACTGCTATTCAGCACCGCACAATTAGCCGCGCCGCTACTCAATCCGCCGAGAATCACGAAATTTGTTTCGTCGGTGTAGGACAGCGCCCGCAGCGAAGACGCTTTCATTGGGATGAATACCGCCCCATCGCCACGGATTGCCTCGATCACCGTCGCGTTGCGCCGTAGCGCTGGATGCGTGGAGTCGGCGGTGCCAAACAACAGCGCAATGGTGGTGTCGGTTGCCAGCAACGCCAAAGCCGACGAAAAAGTCTGCGTCCCCGTGAACGTCTGCGCCGCGTCCGTGCGCGCGATCGTCGCGCTCGTACTCGGGAACGTCATCGTGGTCGAGTCGGTCCCGGCGAGCGTCAGCGTGTTCGATGCCGTCAGCGTTTTGCCGTCAGCAATCGTCAGCGTGGCACCCGTTGCCGGGGCGGTGATCGCAACTTTGTTGACGCTCGTAGCCGTTGCGACACCGATATTCGGCGTCACCAGCGTCGGTGTATCGGCAAACACCGCCGCGCCGCTGCCCGTCTCGTCCGTGAGCGCCGCTGCGAGGTTGGCGCTCGTCGGGGTTTCGAGGAACGTCTGCACGTTCGCGTCAAATGTCCCGCCAGACACCGTCGCCCACGAACCGTCGCCGCGCAGATACGTCGTCGCCGACGGCGTGCCGGTAGCGCTGATCGCGCCGACCGGGATGCTGACCTCGCCGGCCCCAAGGCCCCATGACGATCCGCCGCCATTACCCGATCGACCCGCGGGGCCGCGCAGGTCGACCGCCTCACCCCACCCGCCGGATGGCACTTGGAATCGCAGTTTGGTGCCTAGCCATTCGTGCGCCGGAATGGGCCCGATGTCGCCCTTGTCTCCCTTGTCGCCCTTCGGGCCGCGCGTCCCGTCCTTGCCGTTGAGTGGGCGCGGGATCTTCGCCACCTCTTCAGCAGCCGCGATTGCGGAAGCTGCGGCGATAGCGGCGCCAGCCACCTGCGGCAGATTCTTGGCGACCTCTTCAACGGTGACGGCGGCGATCAGGCGCGGATCGACAATGCCGTCGCGGCCGTCCTTGCCGTCGATGCCGTCCTTCCCATCCTTGCCGTCCTTGCCGTCAATGCCATCGCGACCGTTCTTACCGTCGATGCCGTGGCGGCCGTCGCGACCATCGCGCCCGTGCCGGCCGTGCTTGCCGTGATGGACCAGCGGCTCGTCAGCCATGCATCGCCTCGATCTCGTCGCGCATCTTGCGCGTGAGCGCGAGCTCGAACTCGGCCATATCCGCGAGGAACTTCGCGCCGGCGTCGGCGGGCGGTGCGGGCGGTTCTGCAGGCGCCGGCGCGGCCGGCTTCGCGGTGCCGAACGGGTCGGCCTGCGCGTCGCGCTTCGCGAGCGCCGCAAGGGAGTAGTTCTGCTGCTGGAGGTACGGCGTATTGCCGCCGGCGACCGCGGGAAGGTTGCGCTTCGCGCGCGCCTCGTCGGGCGCCATCCAGCCGTCTTTCACCGCTTGGCCGAGCGCCGTGACCTGACTCATGGTGTCCATCCGCGCGAGGTTCTCGACTTCGAACTCGACGCAGTAGCCCTCCGGCAATTCGAGCCCGGATTCAAGGCACTCTTCGGCCGCCTCGATCAGCACTTGCAGGCAGTCGGCGTAGTACATGAGGTTGAGCGCTTCGATCGTCGAGCCGACCGGGATCGGGCCGCCGACTTTGAACAGAGGCATGTGGAACGCTGCCGCGGTGTCGCGCGCCGCCCACTCGAGCTGCTCGATCAACTGCGCCTGCTCGGCGGGGATCGTCATCGCCTCGTACTTGAGCGAGTCGCCGAGCACCGCAAGTTTGCCGAGGTTGTCGCCCGAGAAGTTTTCCTCGAACTCGCGCTTCAAGCGCGTCGCGACCTCGTCGGAGATCTTGGCGGGAGCCGTCAACATGCCGCTCGGTCGCGACATGTTGCGGAAGAACTTCACGCTGTTGGCCTGAATCTTCCGGCCCATCGTCGCCGACAGCGCCGCCGAATAGAGCGGCGACACGCCGACCAGAGGATGCCAGAGGCAGTTCCAGCGGTCGTGAATGATCTCGGTGGCTGGAACCTTTACCGCAGAAGCCAACTCGGACAACGGGTCGGCGGCAAGCTCGTAGAAGACGTCGCCGCTGTCGGCGATCATCGTCTTCACGCGGCGCACGTCGAGGATGTAGAGCTGCGCGACCATCGTGCGCGACTCGCGCACTTTGAGAATGTACGTGTTGCCGTAGAGCAGCTTCGACAACATCCACTGTTCCACGAACTGCAGCCAGTTCTGGTAATGGTTCGGCCGCTTGATGGCGCGCCAGAACGGCGAGACCTTGGGTGCCTTTTTCTTTATGCCGCTCTCGCTTTCCACCAGCAGGCTGGCGCCGATCTTGGCGATGTCGCTCGCGATCAGCGTCAACGGGGCGAACACGCCCGAGAACGACAGGATGTCGCGCGGACCGTCCAGCACGATGTTCGACTGCCACGCGCCGGAGAACGACTCGCCGATGCTGCCGAGCCAGCCGATCAGGCCGGAGCTATTCGCGGGCGTCATGGGCTCGACGCTGGCCTTGGTGAACCAGCGCGAGATGATGCTCGGCAACTTCACGCCGTGACCAACCCGCGCGCGCGCCGACCGCGGCCGGCGACCATCTGCCGCGTCGCGTAACCGTCCGGCTCTTCGACGTAGCCCGGCTCGCCGCGCTCCGGCTCGATGCGGCCGAGCACGAGGAGCAGATGCACGTCTTTCGGCTCGACGGCGAACGTCTTGCCCGGGGCAATCTGGCGATCGGCGTAGACCTGCGCGATCTTCGCGGTGCGTTGCTGCATGCGCTTACCTCCAACGAAAAAGCGCGAGCCCCGTAAGAGGCCCGCGCTTGACTGCTACCGCGCCGCTTAGTTGTACGCGGTGGTGCGGATGAGACCAACCGCCGTACGAGTGCCGCGCGCCTTCCAGTTGATGTAGCGCAGCGCCTTGATCGCGATCGAGTTGGTCTGGAACATCGAGACCATCGACGTCGCGGTGGTGCCGCTGGTCGACGCGTTCGTCGGGTTGTCGAGCATCTGCACCGACGCCTGATTGCTGATCTCGACCGAAGCCGAGCCGTCGTCCGCAAGGAAGATCTCGCGCGGGAACAGCAGCACGATCATGTTGCCGTAGTCCGGCGAGCCGGTGATGTACGCCGCCTGCGACGTGACCACCGGAGCGCCGAGGAACTGGCCGCCGGTCGGCGTCATGCCCGGGAACTGCTGCTGCCCGAGCGAGTTCTGCATCAGCGAGAGCGCGAGCGCGGTCGTCTCGCTCATCACCCACACGGCGTTCGCGATGCCCTGGTTCGCGGTGATAGCGCCCGAGAACGCCGCCTTCACGTCGGTCTTGATCGCCGCGTAATCGGTGCCGGAAGCCTGGTTCGCCGTGATGCCGTAGGTGATCGACGCCGGCTGCACGGTCGACGTGCCGCCCTGGTTCGGGTCGAGGAACGACGTGTCGCCGAGGTAGACGATCGCTTCCGCGAGGTCGTCGCGCACCAGCATCTCGACCGACGGGCTCGACAGGCGCAGCAGTTCGTCGGTCACGACCGTCATGCCGGCGAGCTTGGTGATGCCCAGCGTGTCGCTCGAGGTCGTCGGCTTGCTGACCGGGACCGGAGAGCCTTGACCGACCCAGTACGCCGTCGTGCCACCGGTCATCGAGCCGGTGCGGAAGTTGAACGGCACACGGCGGAACGGCACCAGCGCGCCGACGCGACCGATCACCGTCTTCGGGCGGAGGTATTCGATGAACTCGGACTCGATGTTCTGCGCGTAGGCGAGTTGCGAGGCCCAGCCGGAGGTCGTCGAGTCGCCGGCAGCGATCGCCGTCTTCTGCACGCCGAAGTGCTGCGTGAAGTCGGCGGTGCCGATCGACGCGGCCATCTTCGAGACCTGCGCGAGCCGGCTGTCCTTCCAGCGCGACTGAACGATCGAGTTGGCCTCGCTCACGCTGCCCTTGGCGAGCGCCATGGCGAGCGCCCAGCGGCCGAATTCCTGGCCGGGTTCGAGGCGCGAGCGCATGTCGGTGATGACCGGGCCGCGGCTGTTCGCGTCGACGATCGGCGGGTCGGTGTCGACCGTGCGCTGCACCGGCGCCGCGGTGGCGACGGCCTGCTTCTCCATGATGCGGAGATCCCTCAGTTCTTCGTCGATCGCGTCGATCTCGTCGGAGAACGCCTTGAACTGCTCGCGCTCCTCGGCGGTCTTCGAGCGGCCCTCTTCGACGGCCTTTTGCTGCACGGCCTCGCGGGCGGCGACGGTTGCGGCGCGCTTCTCTTCGAACGCGCGGATCTGTTCTGCGATGGTCTTCATGTCGTTTCCCTTGTCTCGGGTCGAAAAAAAACCGGCCGGAGCCGGTTTGTTTGCTGTTCCCGTAGCGCCGGGAGGTGGATTCAGCCGCACGACGCCGGCAGCGCTGCGGCCGTGCGCGGCCCGCTGCTTGGAGTCGAACGACTTGATTGAGGTGAGCGTGGCTTCCGCGTTCGCGGGGATGCTGACGAGCGATAGCTCCATCCACTCCCACGCAGTGAAGTGGACGCCGCCGCTGTCTTTGATGTATGCGTACTCGAGCGGGCGGAAGCCGATGGAAAGGCCACGGATCAAGCCGGCCTTCATTTCCGCCCATGCGACGTCGAGGCGTTCCTTCAGTGCGTCTGGAGCGTCGGGCAGGTTCTCGATGTGGCCGGCGACTTCGATGCCGTTCTTGCCAACCGTCGCCGCCGTGATCCAGCCGATAGGTTTGCGGCTGTCGTGCTGGTAGAGGAAGGTGATCGGGAGCTTGAACTGTGCGCCCTTCGACTCGACGATGTCGCCGTAGCGATCGGCGCTGACGGTGGTCGCGATGCCGGTGAAGGTCCGCTTCGTTTCGTCGAAGGACTTGAGCTCGACGAGCCCGTAGGCCCGCTGCATCGTAGAGAGGTCGCGTGCGACAGGCGCCATAAACGCAAACGGCCCGCTTCACGCGAGCCGCTCCGGTAAGTGGTGGTGCGTCAGACGAAGAACGTCTGGAAGGTTGGTTGCTCTTCTTCAGGGCCAATCGACACGCCAATCGCCATCAGCAGAGCGACCATGTCGTCGATCTTTTCCGGCGAGCGCTTCTTGTCGGGCGCCATGTTCAAGTTCTGGTCCGTGCGCGCGATGATGTTGGACGCGCACCAGGCTAGCACCGGATCGCCGCCGGTGCGAAGGTTGCCGGCGATGTAGGCCGACTCCAGTTCACGCATCGCCGGGTGAAAGCTCTTCGGCCCCTGGATGAACGGGACCATCGGCACGTCGGCCTCAGCCAACAGCGGAAGGAGTTGGCTGCTGTTCCACGTGTCGTAGCCGACTGCGCGCAGATCGAAAATGGATCGCGCTTCGATGATCGCCGCCGCGACCGCTCCGTAGTCGGTTACCTCGTCGCCGGCCTCGATCAACGCTCCGGAGTCGACCCACGCCCGATACGGAACAAGCCCGCGCTCGGTGCGCGCGGCAACCGCGGCTGCCGGCACGAAGCGCCATCCCTTCGTGTACCAAATGCCGTCGAGCTTCCACGTCAACCGGAACGACGTCAGGTCGCGCGTGCTCGCGAGGTCGAGACCGCCCCAGCACGGAACACCCTTCAGCCGCTCGAGATTTAACGGGCCTTCGCAGGCTCGCCACTTCACCAAGTTGATCCAGCCGCCGGACACGCTCGACGGGCGGTTCAGCCGTTTGATCCGGAACTCGGCGAGCCGGCCCGGCATCTGCTTCGCCTCGATCGCCTCCTTGCGCATCTCGCGCAGGATGATCGGGTTCACCGCCATCAAGGGGTTGGCCTTGATCCACGTCGACTCGTCGAAGTCGCCGTCGGGTTCGATGCCCTCGGACTTATCCTCGTCGTCGACCGCGTAGTAGACCGCGAGGAAGTGGTCGGCCTCCACCACGCCCTGCAGCACCTGTTTCGCGAAGTGCCGCAGCTCCGGCCACGGACCCGGGCTCTCGTAGCCCTCGGTCGTCGTGAAGAGGAACAGCGGGTTGCCGCGGGCTCCGGCGGCGGAGCGCAGCACGTTGAGGAGATCGTGCGTCTTGTGCGCGTGGATCTCGTCGAGGATCACCGCCGACGGGTTGAGACCGTCCTGCGTCGACGCCTTGCTGTTGATCGGCTTGAACGTGCCGCCGTTGCCGTAGCACGCGATCGCGTTCGCGAACGGTTCGAGGTGAAACGCCTCGCGCAGGTCGGAAGTCTGCTCGACCATTCGCTTCGCGATGTTGAAGACGATGCGCGCCTGGCCCCCGGTCGTGGCGCCGGTGATGACCTGCGGCCCGACCTCGCCTTCGCAGGTTTCGCAGTACAGGCCGATCCCCGCGGCCACCGTCGACTTCGCATTCTTCCGCGCGATGGCCTTGAGCGCAGAGGTGAACCTACGGCTACCGTCGGCGCGGCGGAATCCGAACAGGTTGACGATGAAGAAGACGTCGCTCTCGTGCAGATCGATCGTCTTCTGAATCTCGCCGGCCGCGTTCTTCCACTGGCCCTCGACGTGCGGCAACTTCTCGATGAAGTCGCAGGGGTCGCCAGCGTGCCAGTTGCTGAACACGAACGGCGCGTCGGGCGCCGCGGCGCGGTCGAGGTCGTCGAGGAAGCGCTTCGCCGCCAGCCGCATCCAGCGGCCGAACTCCCTTCGCCCGGTGTCGGCTACCGCGCGCTCCGCGTAGGCGCGCGCGATGCCGGCGTAGTCACGTGACCAGCTTGGGGCGTCCGTTTTTGGCGAACGCGTTGCCTTGCGGCTTTTCGCCAACGGGTTTCACCTTTCCCTGCGCGACCGGCGTCAGGCCGAAATCGTTGATGAGGTTGCGGTATTGGGCGACCATGTGCCCGGTCGGCGACTCGCCGGCGGACCAGAGTTGCACCAACTTCCCATGCAGCGAGCACAGCATCCCGAACGCGGAGAGACCCCCGTCGGTCAGTAGCCCGTTGGCCACCAGAATCGGCCCCAACCGCTGCCACTCCTTCTTTGCGTGCGCGTTGGGCAGCCAGTTGGGCGCCGGCGGGAGTTCGCCGAGCGGATCGAGCGCGACCGATCCCTCGGTCTTGCGGTCGGGCCGGTCAGTGCCGGCGATCGACTTCAGGCTCGAGGGTTTACGTCCGGGACCGGGCATGGTTGGCTCGAAATGGGGTTCCTGAACTTGGCGGTGTGAAAATTTGGC
>ERZ869925.304-NODE-304-length-37485-cov-15.945952_pt1 | contig 37485 bp, 55 predicted proteins | sample MGYA00579311_ERZ869925 | MGnify/ENA primary metagenome ERZ869925 (study PRJEB32216, sample SAMN09231817) | wastewater metagenome | place: USA: Maryland | collected 2016-07-30 | study: EMG produced TPA metagenomics assembly of the PRJNA472060 data set (Reclaimed...
TAGCCGTTGCCGTTGCCGTAGCCGTTGCCGTCGCCGTCGCCGTCGCCGTTGCCGTAGCCGTCGCCGTCGCCGTAGCCGTGCTGCAATCCCATTGTCTGTGTTTCTTCGACCTGAAATGTTGTTTGCATAATATTATTTCCAATTAGCTTCATTTACATCCATTCGTGCGACCATTGTCATTTTATGGAAATGCACATTTGGGCAAGCATCTAGTACAGTATCTGGTAATTTTCCTTTTTCTGCCAGTTCACCAAGACCATTTGTAGTTCCCCATTTACGGATAACACTTGCATCTGTTAGTGTACAATCATCACCCTTTTCATAGTAATTTCCTATTACTACCCATCCTCGGTTTAATACTACAATTTGTCGTGTACTGGGTTTGATATTCTTTTTTGATAATTCTTTTTTTACATCGCTTTCTGCGATAAATACTTCATTATTAATTGTGATTTTTTTCATAAAAATAGTTAATTAGTTTTTAATCTCTCTGTTAGCTTTTTCAATAGCACTATCCACTACATAGCTTGAAAATGATTGTTTACCTTTTGCTTTTGTAATTAGTTTGTACTTGTCTTCTGTGACATATATTTCTTTTCGTGGTCTGTATTGTTTCATGTGTTTAATATTACTTCGTTTACTAATTGGAAGAATTTTTTACTGAAGAATAGATTAGTGTATATTCCATCTTGTTCTATTTTTTCTACAGCGAACAGGTATTTAATATACTCATTGAATGAAACATCATCTGGTTCAATTAGATTGACGATTACTATATCGCCCTGTTTTTTGTTTATATCGCCTAGTTTTACTTTTGAATATTGGAATATACCATCTAATGACTTGGCGATATCTTTCGTGTTGTGTTGTTTTACAAATCCATTTCTCCAGTATTTATATTGGACATTATTCATGAATTTATTTCTACCAGTTTTTCTTGCTCTAATAAATCTTTGTTTTCCTGGTCGTATCCTTGTGTGAATAGTCTTATCTCCCTATCAAGTGTGCAAACATCTTTTAACAGTTCCAGCATTGTTTCTTTTGATATTCCTTCAAATGTTTGTGGGAATTGGTCTAGGATTGCTTTACGCATCAATCTGTAGCGGTTCTTTACCAATCTAGCTTCTGGATTAGATAGTATTGTTTCAGATAATACTGTTCTGTATCTTTTTAGTTTTTGTGTTCTGTAATTCATTGTTGCATACCCCATTCGTTATCTTTCATGCGGGCTTGGAGTTTAGATATTCTTACAAGTTCCTCGACCTGTTCTATGAACGCTTTTTGTTTGCAGTATGTTTTATAGATGTCTGTTGTTTCGATAAATGCGTTTGCTTGGTTTACTTTGCTACCTTTGGTGATTTGTTCATACTTCATCTTTGCGATTTCTTGTTGTAGTTCAAGTAGTTTGTCATGCTCTTCCCCAATAAGAACGGTTAGGTAGAGACTTGCTTCAAGCCAGTGTCCTGCTGGGATAGATTCCTTGTTAGAAACCTTTTGCATGAAACTATTTACTATTGTTGAGCATGTTCTTTCCATATATTAAAATGGAATATCTGCTGGATTTAGTATCCCATCATCTCCCTCCACTGGATAATCATTACCTAGTGGACTGTTTTGTTTAGCTGATAGTTTTGAAATAAGGTCGTCTAATTCTTTTTCGTTTACAATACAGAAACCTTCGTATATTTTTTCATTGTATGTTTGAGTATCTGACATTTTACCTGATAAGAATTTTCCGTATGTACTTTCTTTTGTCCAAAGTTTTCCTGCGGTCTGTTTGTTTTGATAATTTGCATCAGTAATCACTAAATTGTGTGATGGTGATTTGTCGCTTTTCTTTGCATCATCACTTAGTTTAGATACTGTAATGTTTTTCCATTTTGTAATCATATTAGATAAAGTCGTCATCGTTAGTTGTTAATTCTTTCTTTGGTGCTTCTTCACCGTCTGGCAAGTCTTCACCTGCATAGATGTAAAGACCAAGACCAAACATTGCTAAATTCTTTACAAGACATCGCATGATTGCTGTGTTGATGTCGAACATTGTTGCTGGCTTGATTGTGCGTGACCCTTTTCCAGTTGTTACTTCGTATGCAATATGTCGCATTGCCTGATTAGTATTGTCCATGACTGGTAACTGCATTGGTAGTGTCTTTTCGCCAATGGTTACTTTGGTTGATACCATGTATCCTAGATTTTCATCGAATAGATATGGTTTACCATCGTACATGTCTACTGACCATTCTACATTTGCATCGTTTTCGATTGCTACTTTCCAAGCATTTGCCCAAGAAAGGTATGTCAATCCATTTTTCTTTTCTGTAAATTCATTTACATTGATTTTGAGTAATTCTGTCATAGTGATTTTGTTTCTTTAGTGTCGTAATAAAACTCCTTGTCTCCCCAAATTACTTTATCAATTATTTTGTCACCTATGTTTTTGTCTCTTGGTTCTAATTCTGTATCTTCTATCATTCCTGTTTTTGGATTGAAATATGCCATATTAGTATTGATAACCGATATTTGGGTTATTTAGGTGGTTAGAATCCTGTGATTGATAATTTGGATATTTATGACCGTCTTTTGCTATTGATGCTCGATAATGATTTGTTGTTTCTTCTTGTGCTTTTTTTACTTCTTCTGGTGTGTATTTTCGATATGTTGTTTCCATATTATTTAGAAAATTCAAATGTTTTATCTGATAATATTTGGTATCCATTGTTTCGTACATATTCTCGTACTTCATCTGGTGTTACATTGTTTGTTAGTGCTGTTAGGTGAATCCGTGCTTCTAGAATATCTGATGGTGATTTATCACTATTGCGTACAAATGTGTTTAAGTCGTTGTAATATTCTTCCTGTGCATTTAGTTCTCTATAATCATAGTTCATAGTGTTTGGTGCAAGGGGGTTATTACCTTACATTCTTATTTTATACCCGTACCCGTATGTATGCAAGTGGTGTTTATAATACAACTGTGGATAGTCTATTTGTCAAGTTTAGGTTTAATACTTCCATAAACATATTTAGCAAAAGGTTTACCTGTTCGTTTACGATAATCTTTTCCTTGCGACAAAATGAAATAAAGGTCTTTGGTTGGTATGTGTGCCAATTTAATTGCTAATAATTTACTATTTATCTTTCCGCCGTTTTCCATTTCTATAATATCTTGTATTTCTTTAATTGCAGATTGTCTTTCGTTTGTTATACCTCTTTTCTTTTCTTTAATAGGTTTCTGGTATTTAACAAGTGCGTAACTTCCTATCTGTAGTATTGGTTTTATGTCTGCTGTGTTGTATTCCTCAAAGAGTGATTCCATATTATTTTCTATTCCAATAAATTCTACTATCTGTAATATGTACTCTATCCTTATCAAGCCATTCATCTTCATAATCGTCATCTTCTTTTTTTGCAGCATAAATTTCATACGGTTTTCCATCTTCAGTCCTCAATATAATCTCACCGTCACCACAATAACTTGAAACAATACTAGGTACACCTGCGTGATAAACTTTTCGACCGATTATTTCTGTTTTCCAATTTCTCATGAAATCAATTCCAAATAATTCAAAGTGACACTTTAGTTCATGTAAATGTTTGCTCAATAAGACAATCGCCATATTTTCTGTTCTACAAAATTCATTCAACACACATTCTCCATCCATGTAAATTTTTACACTTCCACCTTTTCTATATTCATCGCCTGATAATTGACTCGATTTCAAGTAGGTCTTAGGGATATACTCCAATTTCCATTCAACGAAATGTCCATCAAAATCAACTTCATTTATCTGATGTCTTCCTACTTCATTATTATATTTCGGTAGTTCTTTTTCCATATTAGAAAGGTCTTGAGATTAGTCTAGTAGATATATTCCATGCTAACATTTCTAATGTATCTTTTTTAATCTTCAAATCATTTTCTTGATTGTCAAATTTTAGACTTTCAAAAACTTCCTTTTTCATATAATCAAACCTCTTCTTATTTATAAAATCTAATTTACCATTTATATTTGGATATTTCATATTAGTTTGCAATTATATAAGACTGCTTATAATCGTCATGGTGATACTTTAGCCAGAACTTAATCATATTACTATCGTCTGCCATAATCTTTTTAATTACTCTATTCTCACATTCATCATTTAATGCTTCAATAGCATCCTTTCGTGCGTTGAATAGGTCTGTCTTAAATTTCTTATCTTCTTCTAACCATCGGTAGATTGTCTGTCTTGACAGTCCAAGTTTCTTACATACATTCTTAATTGTTAATTCATTTTGAATTTCTCTCAATACATCTTCTTTTTGATATGTTTTCATATATTACTTCTTATTTACTAATTCTAATAAAAACTTATTCCATGATACACCACCTCTCTTTGCTTGTAACTTTTCCCATGTTTCATCATGAGCTCTAACTGTTCTAACTCTATAACTTTGTTTTTCTTTTTGTTCTTTCATGTTTTTAAAAATTACCAATAGACAATAAAGTCTTACCATCTTCTGCAATAGAATAATAACTTTTGTGATAACTCTCTTCATCAACCGATACTTGGTATTTTAATTCTCTTACAACTCCATATTTATCTAAAACTCTTTTTTGTTCTTCATTTGCAATAGTTATGCATTTTGATTTCGCATCTTCTAAACTATCAAATTCTCCAATATCTACAAATTCTTTTTTTGAATTGTATGGTTTAAATCTTACTTTGTATTTCATATTAATGTATTACTATATTGTATTACTAAACACCAACCACACAGAACATTTCAATTTCAAGGGTAAAGTGATTTTATTCTTTACTGTTTGATACCTTTGGGACTTGTTATGGTCTTGTTAGGTCTGTATTTTGTTAAGTAGAGTATTGTTCAAAGAACAATCTACCTTACCCCGTCAATCGTTAACGCCTGTGACTACTGCCCCTACCTTTTAATGTCCGTAGGTCTCCATAGTGGGAGCTGGTTAGACAAAATAAAAAATCCTTTCAGTGTCCACCCAGGGTTTCCCCTGCGAAGACTTTGAAAAGATTGTTTAGGTCTTCTTTTCAAGTGTACACTGGTAGACAAAACATCTACCTAATAATTATACACCCATGATTTTTTATTTGCAAGCAATATACAACTGTGGATAAGTCTCCAAACAAAATACCCTGCGTCCAGGGATTAATGTTACATGTGTGGATTATGATAGCATATTAAATTATATAAATAGTAACATCACATCTTGGATTATCCTTGTCAATACCTCCATAGGTTAGGCATAGTTCTGGTACAACTTCGTAATTATCATCCAACAAAATACCAGCATCCACCAATAAATCCATGATACTTTCTGCCTTGTTAGAAAGGTCAAATTTACGCTTGTTTTCACCATAGAAGCACAAATGTACTGCTCGCACCTTTTCGATTGATTTAGGTACCATTTTGGCGGTTTTAAGGACATTTAAAGCACCTTCATGCCATGATTTATAGTCCTTAGATGGCAATATCAACATCCTTCCACGAACATGGACAATTTGTTTACTATTCTTCTTTGATGGGGTTCTTCCATGCACCACCAAATTTATCATTGAGTCTGGTTCTTTCGTAGACATAATTGTTTGCTTTAGAATAATAGTTGATTTGATAATCTGTTGCTCTGTTCCACATAATCCAATCTAGTTTCTCTTTGAACTCTTTATTGCGTGCATTTTCATGACACTCTGGACATAGTGGTAATATACAGAACTCTTCGTTTTCCTGGCGACCTGCATAGATTAAGTTGTGATGCCATTGCACACCTATCACTCCACATATACAGCACCTTTGATAGAATTTCTTAGCCGATAAATCATTTCTTAGTTTTATTGGCATTGGTCTCACCAAAATATTATACCATAGAAAATAAAAAACCAGTACAAGTCATTGACAAAAAGTACGGGTTCATGCTATATTGTATAGGTAACAACTACGGTTACTAACCCTGGCGAGGGATTTCACGCCTGAATATATATATCAAACTAGCCTTAATGATTTCGCGGTCTGTAAGGCTTTTTTGTTTCTATCTTTTCTCCACTTAGCAAATGGGTCTGGGTTTTCTTTTAGCTTTTGTCTAACGAGTTTTTTCTTTGGAAAACAATTATCGCACAAACCATTGTTCATGATGCAGTAATAGTTGTTAATGTCATCTGTTTCTTTGTGGCAAACAGGACAAAAATTAGAAAAGTCTCGTTCCATGAATATATTATTGCACACAAACCAGTATGTGCAAAATATGCAATAACTGAAAAACCGCCACCCTGTCCTGGGGTGGCGGCAACTGACGGAAATCAGATTAATGTTATAAGTGCATACTTACCATTACTGTAAAGGATTCCATGTGCATTGAGCCATGATGATGCTCCTTTGGTGTAGTCAAGTTTTAACTTAGTAGATGTTCCTACCACCATTCCATTCTGGTAAAGTTTAGGGCTGTGTTCGTGTCCTGTAATCATTTTAAGATTAAGTTTATCGAACTGACCTGAAGTACCTCGTGAACCATTGGCTCCACGATGTCCATGATAGAGAAGTTCTACACCACGAACTCGGTAACTTTGGTCTTCTTTACCAAACATAAAATTAAGTGGAAGTGTTCCAACTTGTGATAGTGCTACTTCTAGCGTTGGTCGTTCACCTTTGATAATCTCTGGTAACATTTGGCAAACAAACATGAAGTTTTCTGGGTGATACATGAAGTCTTTAGACCTGATGTAACGCTCCAGGAAAATATCATGGTTTGATTCTGCTACCAAGAAATCAATCTCTGGGAATGTTGTTGCAAAGAACTGAATTTCTTTTAGGACTTTTTCAAGTTCAACATGTAAGGAAAGCTTGTTAGTTGCTACCCTTCTTAGCTCTTGAATTAGGTCACCCTTTTCATGTGGGTTGATACTGTGACCATTAAAGATGTCGTGAAATACTACACGCTTAGGTTTTAGGTCCTTGAGCATTGCAATAGTCTTTGTACGAATCTTTGGTTCAGTATCACCTGTGTGCCAGTCCCCTAGGATAATAGCTTCTGGTTGTTCAAATGAAACCTTACCAGAGTGATATTTCTCACGCATAAACTGAAAGTCACCTTGCTTGGTGGCTTCTATTTGGTGCGCATTAAATATCGTATTACTCTCTGTAGAGACATAAACGAAACCAAACTGATGCTGTTGGTTAGCTTTTCTACCTTGTGCGGTGTGCATCTTGTAGTTAGGCTTAGTAATTGAGCCTGTTGTCAATAATGCACGCGGATACTTAGATGTGTTGGCAAGAGACTGATATCTGATTTTAGAACTTGGTAGGATGTAAGAAAAATCTCGGTCTAGCTTTTGGTTCATCCCAGTGAATGGGTTGATTTGTTGGGCTAGGATTTTCATATCCTTTAAACGCAAGTTAGCATTTAGTTTGAGGCTATCAACTAAAATAAAACCAGCATCGAATATTCTCTTATCAATGATATCATCTTCTTTGTATTGACCGTTTTGTACGAACAAGTATAGATTTTCTACGCTATGCTTTTTAGCAAAGAGTAGGATGTTTTGCAGCAGGTTTACATTAACCGCTGCGTTAAACTGGCAAGTGGCGATAATGTATTTCATGATGATGGTTTTATTTAGTTAAAAGAATTGATTAGTTACATTATACCATACAGATTTGTTGTGAAGCAAATTTGGGTGTATAATTAATAGTAAGAATGTACAAGCCAGTTATCTAGTAGGTGGCATATACCTAGCCTACAGGGAAGCGGGTCCTTCGGTGGACTAATTGGCACTAAAACCAAATACTATGAAAACAATCAACAAAATCACGCTGTTTATTCTATTTACACTGTCTTTTATCTTATCTGTGCCTATCATCGTTGGTGAATTGGTATCAGCAGAAGATGCAAGGGAGGTTTCATTTATCTTTTGGATGTTTGTGATAGCTGTTTCGGTTGTGGTTTGCATAATTGCATTAATCTTTAACTACAGTTATGTATCAAACTACTTCATCATTTATTTTCACGAGCTTTGCTCTAAACTTACTTGGACATGAAAAAGCTACCAGCAAAAACAGTAACGCTTCTTACTCGTGTTATGTTCTGCCAAGCCTGTTTTGATAACAAACGCCCACAAAAAGGTGGAATGTTTTTAACAATAGGCAGAGGTAGACAGAAATACGAAGTACACCAAGTTACCTGCAATGGTCGCATGGGATACACACCACACATCATCGAAAAGACACATACCGCTAACGGTGAAGTAACATTTGGTGCTACCTGCGCTATCCATGGATGCGAATCATTCATAGAACTAAACGAAGATACAGGTAAATATTCTATTGCACTACTTACTGCTACAGTACACAAAATCCCAACTAGAGATTGGAATGCCCTCGTGCTTTACACACGGGACAACGATTACTGGTTAGGGTAGCTAATGGTTACCATGTTGATTCTTACCGTCTGTATTCCATGGATTGTGCGTAAGTACAAAGATTGGAAGCACAAAAAAGACCCCATTGAATAATAAGGGTCTTTTTCTTTACATATAATCCAACCGTTTATTTATCGTCTACACATCAAAATAAACTTCAGCCTACTGTGGACCACTAACATTGCAGTCAGCGTCAGAATAACATCATAGGCGCACAGATGATATTCTCTAGCCTTACTACCCAATGTGTAGCACCGATAGTTAGCTTGTTATTTACATGTGGGGAAGTGTATTTTCCAGCAATGGCTGACTACTTGCCCTACTACACCGCAAAAGGATTGCAATATGCTCCCCCATAAATAAATAACTTAGTATATTCTATCACAAAAAATACACTGGCAACAGTGTTTCTTTGTCTTGTTATCAGTTGATACCGAGTAGGGTCTTCCGACCACAAGAAGCGTTTCGATGTTCCCAGGTGATGCTCCATAGATACACTCCTATAGCAGTTATATCTTGTGCCGTAGCGCAGGAAGTCGTAACTATAAAATAATTCGGCGGAGACAGGTTTAAAAGTTTTGTTCTCTGCACTCGTTACTTCAATACTTACATTATCGCACAAATAAAATTATTAATATATTTTTTTAGGATTTATCTGTGGATAAGTCTGGTGTTGGTGGTAAACCTACGCCCTTTTTAGTAACGCTTGTGTACCAATTACGCCAACCATTCTTTTCGTGTTTAATAATGTTTCTTGTTACTTCTTTTTGTGCTTCGCAGTCCATGATTTCTGCATCTACACCGTATTTCTTTGAGTAGTAATTCCATGTAGCCATTTGATACTGTAAACATCCATAGGAATATTTATTGTTTGTATCTAGGATTACTAACATGTCATGTCCACCAGATTCTTCTGTGCGGATATTTTCAATCCACTGGTTTAGTTTCTGGTCATAAGTCATTGCAGGGCTTTCAGCATGTGCTGTTCCTATGGTTAAAAGGATAGCAATAATGATAAGCGCAATTACTAATATTCTAAGTAAGATATGTTTCATATTTGTGGTTGTTATGCGCTACAACCAAACTCTTGTCCGATAATCCATTTTACCATGTTTAAATGTATTTTTGGACCAAAAAACGCCGTTTTGGGCGTAGTTGGGGATAACTTATTTTACTGCTTCTGTAGTAACAATACGCAATACCATGTCCAATACTGATTTTAATATTGCAATACCACCAACGGTCTGCAATTCAGGATATTGGGTTGTAAAGATAACAACGATACCGATTGCTGCCTGTAAACAAGCTAGCCAAAATGTCTTTGATTTAAATAATGATTTCATATAGTTAATCGTCCATACTCCATTGGGTCTGACCTAGTTTATGATTTGCTGTACTAATATCTATGTGGATATGAGATTTGCAGATTTCAATAAATAGGTCACTTCCACAATTGTATAAACCTTTTAGAATTAAAGTCCTTTTAAAATTATCTGTACAAGCTAGGTCTACTGCCAGACCAGAAAGGTGACTGGAATTAGATACGCCCCCTACAGATTTGTTTGCCTCTGGCGTTCTAAAACCAGAAGTAATAACGAATGATGTTCCTGCTATACCGCGCGCCTTATCAAGAATAGTTACAAGCTCTGGTTTCAATCCAACGATTTCATTTGGTTTAAAATATTTGTAAGCAGTAGTATTCTTTGGTTGTGAAGTTGGTACTAATATATTCTTTATAGTCTGAACAATACTAGGTGTTTTTATAGTGTCTAGTTCGTTCCAATATGGAAATAACTCACTTAATGCAATGGTTCGATTTGATTCTTTGCATGTCCAGCATGTATCGTTGTAATAACCAATTCCTTTACCGTTTACGATAGCAACATCCATTGGGTCGTATAGATTAATTCCACGACGAGATAGTTTTTTAAAAAATACATGGAACATTTCATGGTTGAATGTTTTACCATTGTCATCTGCTTCTTTATAGGCAATCATTTCAGTGTCCTGATAAAGCGGTACTGATTCGGTAATTGCTACTCTGATACCTGGTGCATCATTGTCATAAACAAGCACTACAGCGCCATATTTGCCCTCTGGGACGATTTTACGAAGGTTATCGTAGTATCCAGTAGGAACAACACCAGAAAAGGTTGCATTGCCAACTATTCTAAAATTTAAATCAAAATCTGTTTCCATTTCTTCTATCTCTATTGGAATGGGGATATTTTTTTTGAAGTAATCAATACCAGTTTTCCATTTTATTTTCTTATGGTAGCGATTCTTTATGATTAGGACTTTCATGTTATTTTTCGTCTCTTATTTCTTTTAAACGACCTAATAATTTCTGTGGGATAACATATCCCATATCGCCAACATTTTCCATTATTGAAACAAGTTCTGTTACCGCAATGAATGTAGCCATTATTTCTGTCACTGGTAGATTAAATGCCTTGATTCCGATAACTGCCTCTGTGATATATGATGCTGATATAAGCAATCCATAAACAAATAGTTTTACTGCTGTTTTGATTATTTTTCGTGATTCAATTTTTCTACCTAGTTTATACTCACGCATTATAGCTGTTATAAAATCAAAGACAGTTAATGCTCCAACACCAACTAATACTGCTGAATCAACATCACCAAATACAATGTTGGCACAAATAACTAAAAACACTGATACACACTTCATTGTTGTTATCGTGCAAGCATTTTGTAAGGCTTGATATGTAGTTGTTAGATATTGGTTAATCATAATCTATTAACAGTCTTTGCGAGACTGATAGGAACCAGTTATCCTGGATTTACGGATAACTGAACCCTACAGTGTTACAAACTATTCCTCAATCAATACATCTGGCATATCTCCAACTACTACATCAATGTTATTCTTTTCTATCATTGTCTGATAGGCGAACTTTTTAGATGAGAAATTTGCCCAGTAATCTATTGCATCCTGACCAGAATATTCATCTGGGATAATTCCTACAATAGCACCAGTTTCATTCTTGATATTTGTTAGAACACTAATTGTTCCTGTAACAAAATCAATCTTGATTTGGTTAATTTCAAATGTTTGTGTTTCTGCAATTGTAATTGGTTTGTTTATGGTAATCATATATTTGTTTAGTTAGTTGTTAAGCTGCTACCCAGTTAGTTCCATCATAGAAAACTGGCGAAACTACCGCACCTCCTCCGACAATAGCTGTTAAGAACACGGGGGCTAGGGCATCTATTACGAACGCTGTATCTCCCTGTGTTCCTGCTGGCAGTGTTGCAACGGTGTACCCCTTTAGTCTCACCTGTGCACCAGCTGATATAACTCCATCAAACTTACTTGTACCTCCCTGAACCCATAATGAGTAACTGTTTGTTATTGTTGCATTTGTACCAGCTACAGGAGCACCAGAGATTGCTACCGTTGCAGCATCTGTAATGGTACTTGCTCCAACAAATCCGTAAGTAGGTGCTTGGATAAGCATTGCTCGCTGTGTAGTCAATGCACCTGTTGCAAATTGTACTGTTCGTGCAAGGTTGAGGTTTATGTCTGTTGCTTCGGTTGAGGCTGTAAGTGTTGTATGAGCTGGACCTGTAATGGTAAACAATTTCGGTGAACCAGTGGTTCGCACAATAGGAGCGATTGTAACATCCCCTTGGTCAGCAATTGTGAATACTACTGTTCCGTTGTCTCTACCGAGGAAAATAGGCTGTGCTTCAGTACCATTATCAGCTATGAGTGCACTAGAAACAAATGTAGGAGTTGCGCTATGTAAACCAAAGTATCCGCCAACTTCAATAGGGCTTGTTCCTAGGTTTAATCCAACACCCATTACTCCTATGTTAGTTCCGCTGTTTTTAAGTGTTGTCGCAAATCCAATAACTCCGATATTTGTAGTAGCTAATTGTGCTGAACCAGAAACACCTAAATTTATAGCCGTAGCATTTGAGGAAGTAACACCTGATATTCCTGAATTTCCTGTTATTCCGTTTGAGATATTAAATGAATTGAAGTTATTTCCTTGTCCTGCAACTTGATTTACAAAAGATGCTGCATTAGTAGCAGAACTTCCTGTGTATCCTCCCAAATAATCTATACGCATTGCTTGTGAGACTTGCGAAGAAGAACCAGCACTGGTTATTTGAATGTTTACTCCGTAAGTGGTTGCAGACATTACGGTAGGCATCGTTCCTGTAATATTCAAGAAGTTACTTGTAGTAGAAGAACCTTTAAGTGTACCTCCAGCCAATGCAAGTTGCGATGTTGGAGTAGTAGTACCAATACCAACATTCCCTGCTGCAACAATGAGACCATAATTATTAGTTCCTGCCGATGCAGTGAAATATCCACCAATATTTGTTCCAGCACTTGCACCAGTAGCAGTGAAATATCCACCATAATTAGTTGTAGAAACACCAACAGAAGACCCGTCACCTCGTACACCAACATTAAAATTAGAAGCAGCTGCGGCAGTTGAAATAGCATAAACACCATAACTAAAACCACCATTTAACCTCCCATTATTGGTAAAGTACCCCGCAATTCTTGCTGAATTATCAGTTGAAGCATATACACCATAGTTAGTCCCAATATTATTTGCTGCGTTAGAAAAATATCCAGCGTATGACCTGTTACTTGAACTAAATAGTCCAGTAGTAATTTCTCCATATACTCCGTAAGCATTGTGAACAGAACTACCCCCATTCGTTGTTATTGATACTGAAAATTTACCACCATAAACACTACCACTTGCAAAGTTTTGGTTGTTTGTGAAAGTCATGCTTCCGTTTACAGCAGCAGAACTATATCCACTTGTTGTCGTTGAGATAGTTGAGCTTACAGCTAGAACATTTCCATTTTGAGTATTACTTGTTGATGTAATATTGAATAGGTTTCCTGTTGTAATTGAAGATGATGAAAGTTTTAATGCTGTTTGTGTTGTCAAAGAGTTCCACTGCCATTCCTGCGCATAGTTTGCATTGTTGATTGTATTTGTTCCTGTAGCTGCAATTAGGTTGTTTATATGAAGTCCTGTTGTTGTTCCTGTACCACCATTTGCCAATGCTAAAGTACCAGCAAGAGTAAGTGTTCCCGAAGTTGTAATAGGGCCACCTGAGAATGAAAGTCCTGTTGTACCACCAGAAGCATCAACACTGGTCACACTACCTACTCCAACAGTAGCCCATGACAAAACTCCTGAACCATCTGATACGAGTGCCTGTGTTCCTGTTGAATCAACTTGCGGCCATAACCATAATCCTGCTACACCATTGTACAAAACAAGACCATTAACACTTGCCTCTACTCCAGCCACGATTGTTGGAGTAGTTGCAATGAATTTCATTGAAATCAAATCCTTAGAGGTATAGAATTGACTTTGTGTAGTAGCACCATAAACACCAATATTGATAGTATCAGTATCTGCACTTGTTGTGATTCTATAAGTTCCAGCAGATGGTTTTAGGGTAAGTTGATCTGCAACAAAACGAGCCTGTTCAACAGAGTTTCGTTTAAATACTAGGTCTATAGCATCAGTAGTTCCTAGGAAGTTAGTACCTGCAGTTGTCCCAGAGTTTCCAGTGAGTGACCATGCACCTGGATTTGCTACCCATGACATTACCCCAGTCGTAGTTGAAACTAGGGCATATCCATCACCAGCAGGGCCAGCAGCAGGAAGTGTATAATTTATAGAAGCGGTTGTAGTCCCGTTTGCAGAAATACCTGTGTAATGGGAATTGTCTGTATCATAAAATCTAATAGCATCACCTGCCAAAATATGAGTACGAGTAAACACATTGACTGAACCAGCAATGTCGTTATAGAAACCGTATGTATTTGTTCCTGAAAGGAATAATGTCTTAAAACCGTATGCGTTTGTTAGTGTTCCTGAATTGTTTGCTACAAAGGCAGCATGACCTATTCCGTTTGTAATAGTACCTCCTCCTGTATTGTTTAGTGACCCAACTGCTCCAGCAATCAGTGCTACTGTACCTGCACCAGAATTTTCAGCAGAACTAACTGATGCTGCATAATTTCCAAGTAAGTGGTCTTGGCTATCGGCAATTTCAAGTCTATCAATAGTACCAAAAATATTAACAGCAGTATCTGCTGCAGACAAATTAATTGTTGTAATAGAATTAGAGGCACTGTCATTAGATGCTGAAGATGTAATTGTCTTCAATATAGACTTAGTACCAGTCCATGACTGATTTCCTACACTTACTAATCCTGGAACAGTAGTAGATGCACTCTGCATATAGAGTTCAGTACCAACAATAACAGCACCGTTTGCAGAAGGTGTTTGAGAGTCTATTGTACCTATGGTTGTAACACCACCCGATGCAGCACCTGGAATCCATTTACTTATTGTGGAATCCCAAATCAATGCCTGACCATTTGTTTGTGAACCAATCTTAACATCTTCCATTTCTGTAAGTGCGTATGTTTTTGTTGCTTTTTGAGAAACTATTTGAGCAATTTGTGCAATATCAGGGAGGTTATCTAGACTTTCATAATCAAGTCCAACTTTAAGAGACTCAAGCTTCTTTTTGATTTCTTTTGCTGTATCTTTTTTAGCAACTTCTTTAATCTCGTTGCTTACGATTGGCTGTTTTTCAATTATCTTTTCAACAATAGGAACATCAATAAGTGATGCAATTTCCTTCTTGTCGTCTTCACTGAGAACATACGAATCACCCTTGTCTCCTTTTAGTTTTTCACGAGTTACATTATCAATCTGTAAATCGTATGTTTCTTCGTCTTTTTTTTTTACCTCATCCATAAGTTCGGTGAGTAGCTGGTTTGTCTCTGTCATGTCTACTGGTACAGTAATATTATCCACCTTGATTTTACCTGTTTTTTGGCTAATTTCATCAAGTTTAAGTAAAACACCCTCCATGATAGGTTCAAGATTATCTACTGAATCAATCATTTTCTGACCTTGAAGTAACGCCATTTCTGTATTCTGGTCAATTTGTCCTAGTAGGTCTATATGTTCTTGCTTGTTGTTTTTATCCATATGTTATGGGTTATATACCCTATATGAAGCACCGAGTGATGCTTCATAAGGAAATGTAACTATTTTTTGTTTGCTTTTTTTGTAAATGTAGTGTCTATCGAATTATATTCCAATTCAATCCTGTTGATAACTTACTTGCTTTAGTTGCAGATTTGTTTGATACTTTAGGTATGCCAATTTTAGTGGGGTTTTTAATAGGAATAGTAGTCTTCTGGGGCTGTAAAGCAATCCGAGGAGACTTATAGATAGGTTCGGTTCGTGCTGGTAAATTAATTACTGGACCAGAACCAACAACACTTCTAAATTCATCTCTTGGTGCAGGTAATCCTAACCGAGGTGATTTTCCTGTTGCTACAGCTTTTTCTAATACTGGAGACCTAGGAATTTCTTTTGGTGTTACACCTCCTAATGTTCCAGCAAGTGAACGACCCTTTATTGCTCCAGCAACTTCTCCACCAACAATAGTACCGACCGCACTTCCTGGTAGTCCACCAATAGCACCTCCAGCAGCACCTCCTACAATATTTCCTGTAATTTGTGCTGTATATTTTCCAAGTTTTCCACCTTTAACTTTTCTACCGTTCAAAGATTCAAGATATTTAATATCTTGCAAATATGGGGCAAGACTATCATTTACTTCTTTTACATTAAATGATGAATTATTTTCAACAGCAGTCTTTAGTCCACTTGCGATAGCTTTTCTATATGTCGCTACTTCTGGTGGTGTATTGAAATTGATTCCTTTTGTTGTACTAATTTTTGCATCATGAACAAGTATTAGTGGAATTTTTCCAGTGACATTATCTGCTTTTAATCTATATCCAGCAATTTCTTTTTTTACATTATTTAATGCGTTTCGTAAGTCTGCACCCTCTAATCCACTAGCATAAACTGCCTGTACAAGTTCTTTTTCTATTACAGATGGGTCTACTGTTTCTCCAAGTCTTGCAAGATTCTGACGGACAACATTTTCTGTATTATTTATCGGACTAACTTGTTTATATTTCTCAATAATATTATCTGTTTTAATAGTTCCTGTTTCATCAACAGCACTATTCAATACTCCACTTTCTACAACTCGTTTTCTTGAACCAGCATTTGCATCCTTAGAAAACTTCTGATTCTTGCGTAGCTTTTCGTAATTGTTTTCTATTTGTTTTAATTCTTTTGTTACACGAGAAACATTTCCTGCTTCACGACCAGACTGTGTAAATTTATTTGCATATACTTCTTTTCCTTTACTAGCAACACCACTGATAACTTTAGGTGCTACTTGTGAAACTCCGACATCTAATGCTCCACCAAGTGCTGCAGATTTTACTGTCTGCATTGGATTGTATTTTTCACCAGATGCTAACTGCGCTCCTACATCGTACAATGCACCTGGTACAGCACCACGAACAAATGATTTTCCAGCACCAATAGCAGCCTGTTTGGCTGTTTGTTTTAATCCTTGACCAGCAAGAGCTTTAACAGTATTTACCGCCGTACTTTCTGCAGCTCCACCAACGGGAATTAAACTAGCTACATCTGCTGTATTTAATGCTGCCTGACCTAATACTCCTGCAATAGCGCGTCCTTTTGAAATCTGACCAGTATTTACTTTATTAGCTAATACATCTACCTGATTATTCATTTTCTTAGCCAAATCAGATGTTTTTCCTATGTAGTCTGATTGTACTGTAATTCCTTTTTCTCCAGCAAATGCTGCAGGTATTGATAGCAGTGTTGAACCTGCTGCACCAATAGCTCCACGAATAAGACCACCAGCTAATGTTGGTGCTACTCGGTCTTTATTTACTGATACAGGTAATCCTTGTGCGATTCGTTCTGCTCGTTGCTGTTCTACTGTTTTTACCAATGGCTTAGCACCAAGGTTTTTTAGTTCTTCAATGGTATATTTTTTCTTTGGTACAGCAACACCACCTGCAACTGTTTGAGGTGTTACTTTTTGAACAGGTTTAGCACCCATTGCTTGAAGTTGTGCTAGTGTATATCCCATAGTTTTATTCGTAAGTTCCGTCTGGTTGTAGTGTTAGAACTGTTCCATCAGGTAATGTTACCTGCTCTTCTTGCCCAGTTATTACAGTGTCTTCAGTTGAAGTATCACTACTTGTATCCCCAACAAATCCTTGTGAGATAAGTGTCTGTCTTCGTTTATTCAAGATTCCTTTTACTTTATCAAGTTCTGCACGGACTGCTGAAGCTGGTAAGTTTCTACCAAGGGCTGACTGTGCATCTTTCAATACTTTAAATTCAAAGTCTGAAATGGCTCCTGACCCCTTGAGTTTACTTCGTCCTTCCAATGCAAGAACTCCTTGAAGTTGGTTATAGATATTTTTAGCAACCGCTGCTTGACCAAATACTCCACCTGTAAACTGGTCAATTGGACCAGTAATATTGTCGAGTTTCTTATTTGAAGATAGTTCGTCAATAAGGTTAATTACTTGGTCAAGTTCCTGTACTTTCTGACTTGGTAATTGCATCAATGCAGTAGCAACTTCTGCTCTCATTGCTGATGGAACATTTTGAAGTGTTGCAGCTCCTGATTGAATTTGTTTAGCAAAGTTTAATGCTGCTTCGCTTACTGATGAAGTACCGCCAGTTCCTGTACCACCACTTCCCTTGTAAGTCTTAGCTCGTGATGCGATAAGGTTACCATTTGCATCATATCGTGCCTGACCTTCTGAAAGGTTAAACTGTCCTTTTAATACAGCAGCAGCTAATTCTGCCTGTTTATTCGCGTATGCAATCTTGATTTGCTGTGGTGAAACACCTGCTTTTTTAGCAATAGAATCAATCTGTTCTGGATTTAGTTCATCAACAGTTACATTCGCCGTAATCATTCCATCTGCGATGTTACTTGCAATAGCATCTTTAGCAGCTCCAGCATTTTTAATACTTGCAACATAAGATTCCAAACCTGCTTCTTTAGCAGCTTTTTTGGCTTCGTAATATTTATTACCAAGTTCACGCGCCTGATTTTCAATAGTAGAAATAGTCTGTAATTTCTGTGCCTGTACATCACCCTCAATACCAGCATTGTATTGCTGTACTTTTTCCTGTGCAGCATTTCCAAAAGATGAATTGACTGCTCCAGCATTAAAGTTTTCTGCACGAGTAGTACCAAGTCGTGATTGTCCCTGCGATTTAGCTTCTGCTAATTTCTGCGCGTAGATTTGATTTGCAGCATCAATTTCACCCTGAAACTGTGCCAATGTGTCCTGATAGATATTATTTTGATTTAAATCCTGACTAGATTGCTGGTCTGCATAATCCTGCTGTCGCTGAACTGCATCCTGATATGCTTTCTGTTCTGGTGTTAAATTATAATCAAATTGTGTATTTCCAGTAACAAGGTCACCAGCAGTTGCCTGTGGTGCTGTTCCTGGTGTTACACCGCCATATTTTGTTGTCAGTTTAGCTGAAGCCGTCTGTGCTGCCGTTGGTGCAGTAGTTGTTGTTTTTGCAACAGGTGTTACTTTTGGCTGAATTGTATCAGTGTTATATGTAACATCATTTGTTGCAGAATCTGTTGGTGCTGTGTACCCAGTGTCTTGATTATAGTTTTTTGAATAATCTAATTTACCACCTGGGATTGGTGTGTATGACAAAGCACCTCCTGGAACTGGCGTATAATTTACTCCAGCAGATGTTTTTGGTTTAACTGATTGAATACCAGTTGCCATTACTGATTTTGGTGCAACTTTTTTATATGCCTGTACTTGCTGATTAGCAGTTAAACCTGCTCCAACAGGAAAAACCATCGGACCAGTTTTTGATGGTTTTGTTGTTAGTTTTAATCCTGATGATGTTTTCTTAAAAAGTGCCATATAATTAGAAATAAGTTATTACTCGTACAACACCTGCACCACCAACACCTCCAGCTCCTGATGGAAATGTGTTTGCGTTCCCACCTCCTCCACCTCCTCCACCTCCGCCTGCTCCACCAGCTCCACCAGCAAAAGCTCCTGCTGCACCACCACCTCCACCAGCTGCGCCGTAACCTCTTTTAATTGATGTATTACTTCCACCAGCAGTTCCAGCGCTTGAAATTCCTCCTGCACCACCACCTCCTGCTGTGTATGAACCACTTGTTCCACCAGCTCCACCAGTTCCAACACTACTTCCACCTCCACCACCACCTGCGCCAGAAGCATATATGGATGAACCACCAGCAGTACCACCATCACTAGCACCTGCTCCACCACCGCCTCCACCAAATTCTGCATTGTTTCCAAGTACAGTTGCACCTTTTTTTGCTCCTTGTTCTGAAATTCCATCTGTGGTTGCAACAACAAATCCTCCACCATCTCCACCTGCCCCATATTGTGTTGATGATGCTGCAACAACTCCACCAGAACCACCTTTTCCACCGTATGCCAACAACCATCCACCGAATGATGAGTTTCCACCATTAGAACCAGCTAATCCATTATCAGCACTTGTAATAGATGCACCTCCTGCTCCACCTGCTCCAACAACAACTGCCTCCGTTGCATTTAATGCATCAGCCTGCATTAGTATTCTTTTTACAGAACCTCCGCCTCCTCCACCACCGCCTGCATATACCCCACCAGCAACACTTCGTGAACCACCACTACCTCCGCCTCCACCAGCACCAATAGCAATAATTTCAACTAATTTTGCACCAGTTGGCTTTGTCCATGTTCTATCATATTTAAATACCTCCATTACTGTAGTTCCTGCAATATTTACCTGCCCAATTACTCCCTGTAATGTCTTGAAGTAAATATCAATAGTTGCAACCGCAACCCAACTATCTGTTGAGTTTTTATATTTTACTGAACCTGAACCATAGCCACCAGCAGAGTTTGTTCCAATATTAATATGATTTGATGTATCTGATGTAGATGTCTCAGCAACAATCCAGTATGTTGAACTTGGTGTCATTGAATATTCTGCTGAAAATAGCACCTCGAAATCACCGACTGGAATTTTTAACCAGTTTGCATTTGTTATTGTTTGTGTAGCCAAAGCACTTCCACTTGGACTTCCAGTAGAATCTGCTTGAATTGATACAGTGACAGTACCCGTAAATGTACCAGTATCTGCAGATTTATAAAGATTTACACCACGAATCTTTGATTTTGTTGGAACAAATGATTGTGCAATTTTATTCTTTTTACCAGTTGTATCTGCTTCACCAATCTCAATTGTTGCATCTTGTGTTGTCTGTGTCTGGTCTGTGTTTGAGCTGTAAGCATTATCACTTGTTACATAAGTATTTGCTGATGATGGTGTTCCCTGTGAACCAGCCAACGCTTCTTTTTCTTTTTGTGTTGGGAGTGTCTGTGGAATTGGGTTGAATAATAAGATTGTTGCAGACAAAGCCCATCCAACGAATACTGAATAAGTTCCAGTCGATGTTGAAATAGCACCAGCAGTATTTGATAGGTAGTATTTAGAACCAACAGAAAGCCCTGAAAATCCACCAACTGGACCAGAAATCGCAATCTGAACTGTTGCATTACTTGAAACTGTTGACTGCGCAACTCCTAGTTGTAATTTATCAAATGTAGCCGTCAAATCTGCGTCTGCCTTGTACCATTTAGCATCTGCTTCTTTGAAATATACAATGTCGTTTGCCGTAAGTGCTTCACCAGATGTTTGCCCTGAAATTACCTGTTTATCAAATGTTACTGTACCACCGTTCACTACACCTAAAACATAAGCAACGGTTGCTAATTGGTTTCCAGTCAATGATGATGGCGCTCCATCATATCCAAGTGGTGTTACTGAATTTAAACTTGTTGCACCAGAAATAAGGTCATTGATGAATTTAATATGACCAAAATCTGTCAACGAAACAGGTGCACCGATGCGGTGTTTTCGTACTGCTCCAGTTGTTTCAACACCCTGTCGTGATAGTGATTTAAGATTTGTAAGTGCTGTACCTACCAAATCACACGAAAAGTGTTCCTTATTTGTACTTGTTCCGTTTACAGTAAAGAAGTATCTTCCAGACGGTAACGCAACACCATCATCATCTGTTGCTGTTGCTAATGTTGCTGTTGTACCACCTACAGAAATTTCCGTAGACAAAGAAGTGGTGAAATCAGCTAAAATTGTTCCTAGTTTAGTTGCCATTTTGAGTTTCCCCAACTCTTTAATTTTTACCTAATAATTATAACACAATTCATATCCATTCCGCAAATTAAAATTCAGGATTTGCGTTGTCTGTAGTCGTACCCGCGATATTTACATTCTGTTTCTGTCTGTATTTACTTGGCATTTTTCCTTCGTAGCTATCAATATCTACATCTAAATGTGAATCAATATCTACATAACCAATTCCAAGCGCCTTATAGCTAATTGTTCTGTTTCTGAATTTTGGCATCTTTTTCAATCGTATTTCTGCATAATATGGGTATATATCAGACATATCGTTTCCACCAATCTGTGATTCACCAATCATATTTGAGCCAATTGTCTGTGGTGATGATGTATCTACATAGCTTCCAGTTCCTAAAATGGTACCTACAAGCTGTTTTCCTGAATTATCGTAGTCAATGTACACCTCGAAACTTTGCGCTGGCTGTATACGACCTTTTATGCGTAATTTACGATACTTTTTTAGGTTTTCACTTCCCCATGTTTCTGATTTTCCTGTCCATAAGTTATCAATACTCAAACCATCATCATCATATCCATTATATAACTGATATACATCTTGTGATACTGATGAACCCATAAATAAATCACCATTATTTCTAGCAAATGTACGAGCATCGAACGATGTAATGTCTACTGATGAATTATCTAAGTCACATAAAAGAATAGTATCATTAAATGATGCTCCTTGTGTCTTACATGCAACTAAAATATAGCGTTCGTAGGTATCAATCGTACAGTCATCATAGTCATAGTTTGCAAATGAAAAGTGCGGGAATATTGTAAACGGTTCGATATTATCTCCAGTGGCATTTTTCTGTAGGATAGTCATCTCTGGCTTTTCTGGGTTTGCGGTATTAATAAACACGATACCTTTTCCAGTAGAAATAGCACCACGATATGATGGCAAACCTAATTCTTTACGATAAATATTATTAGTCAGAACCAAGTCTGTAGTATCAATTGAGAATAGATATGACGATTGACTTTTCATTGAATAGTAACCATTTGTACCAATAAGGATACTAAGAATTGCATCACCTCCTTCATCCTGTGGAATACGGAAACCTTCACCAGCCAATCGTGTTGCGCTGTGTGTGAAGTCTGTAATACCGTGTACATTTGTGTTTTGGTGAACATAGGTTGCTAATACCTGAACTGCTAATGCTGGTGCCGTAGAGTAGGTGATTGAATATGCACCTGTCATGTAATTGATTGTACCAGTGATTCCAGTTCCAATAATTACACCAACATTATTATCTTGTCCGCTAATAGCACCAGCAACAATAGCAATATCGTACGCTGTGTTTTTAGGGTTTCCAGCTTTAAAAGCCAATGTTCCACTAAACACTGTTGTCGTTCCATCTCCAGTTCCTAAAACTTCATTGGTTACTGTTGTATCGGTTGTATTATCAATATATGACCCACGAACCGCTGTTGTATCATTAGCCAAATCCCACATTAACATACGACCCTTATCTACAATTGATTTTCCCTTGAAATTCTTTGTAGCATCATACATATCAACATAACTACCTGGATTTGCTGTGTGAATTTTATATAGACCATCTACTCCACAAGCAAATGTAAAAGTACCAGCCAAAGAAGCGTAATTTGCAAATGAATAATCTGCTGTGCTTGTAAGACCAGTAATAATATCAGTCCATGTAGAACCGTTTAGATATTGAATTTTTGCTCCAATCTTTCGGAAATGAACCTTTGTACCATCTGCTTTGTATCCAAATATTTCTCCAGTAGCATTTCCAACTACTCCAGCATCACCAATTCTAACTTTCCCATTAACAAGTTTAATACGCCCTGATTGTGTAAACCAGTTATTAGATGTTGATGCAGCATCTGTAGGAATAATTTCACTATCCAACATATTATGCACGCCGCTTTTAAAAAGTTGAATTTGCTTTTCCATGTTAGTTTAATTGAAGTCGAGCGTTCCAAAGAGCCATATCATCCATGTACTGGTTATACAGGTTTAGGTTTTCTGGGGCATAACTTTTAGCTTTTGGAGATAACTGCATGATTTCATTTTCTACAGCCATACCATAAACAAGAATATCTTGAAATCGTGTTGGGATAACTGGTGTAAGACCAGCGGTAAGTGTTGCTGGAATTTTAATATAGTCCATTGAGTATGTTGTTGATACTGGTGTACCACAAAATACAATCTTACTGTTTCCATAATCCAAATAACAATAACCAGTAGAACCTAAGTATTGCTGTCGGTCTGAATAGTTAATTATATAGTATGCACTCTTTGGGTTTCCAACAAAGATAACCATTGGCGCTCTATTTATTTGTGTTGAATAACTATTATCTGTCCAATTAAAATTTTCGTAAAAATAACCAAAATCAGATGGAATTGTGATGTAGTAACCATCTACCCCAGAACCTGACATTGTTCCAGTTACATTTGTTTTTAAAAATTCCCATGGTCTTGTATCACAAACACGCTGGTAAACACGATTAAGCACCATCAATTCCTCTGATGAAGAAAGTTCTGTAACATCATTCACCTGTAATTCAAATTTTGCAATTATTTCTGTTGCTGTTGCCATAATTATTGTGATTATTTGATAATGTTCACATCACAATCCCCATAAGAGATTGAGTGTATTCACTATGCTGCTGCCCTGAACACTAGAACATACGATGTGTCTGCTGGGTCTGCTGGAAGTGTATCTGGTGTTACTACTGTACCAACTGTTACAGTTCCATCTGCAACAATCGTTACAACTAAGTCACCTGCAACTACTCCAGTAAGCGTTGTTCCCGTAATAGTGCTTCCTAGTTTAAAGAATTTTAGAATATGTGATGGTGTAATTCCTGAAGCTAATTTAGCTAATGTAACTGCACCGTCTACAATTTCTGATGTAACAATACTATTTACATCTTGAAAATCAGCTGCTGCAGATGACAATGCCTGGTTTGTATATAATTTACCATCGTTACCAATCAATTCACATCCGTATGAAAACTTGTTTGCATCTGTAGGAATTGCAACAGTAAATTCACCACGCTTAATCATTCCATGTTCATCTACTTCTAATATAACTATTCCTGTTTCGTCTTTTGTTGACATAGTTTTAATAAATAATTTGATAATTTCAAGTTTGAGAACTTGTACCCACCCACCATATAGATGGGGAGGGCAAGTCCTGAAACCAATCTTAGTTAGGCAACCAAGATTTTAACATCCAAGAACTTTTTAGCTCCATCGGCGAAGGTTTTGATACCAGCCAAGTATGAACTAAAGATGTTGTTTCCACGGCGGTCTGCTGTAGGTCGAACATCAACTTCTTTTGAATCCTGTACAACAAGGTCAATAGCACCTTTTTTACCGTAGTAGCAGTTCAAGTAGTTAAGTGTCCAAGCATCAGTTCCATCTGTAAGAGTTTCAGATACAAGAGTTCGTCCTGTTCCTGTTCCTACTACAGTCATTGTGTTAGCTGAAGCGTTATCTGTAGCAACATACTGTGCCATGATGATTTGGTTAGCTGCAGAAAGTGCAACCTGTCCAGCATCAGTAACATCTGGGTCGTTAATCAATTCTGACAAGTTAAGTCGTGCTGCATCTGCAGAACCTCCAATCGCAACATTTCCTGCTGTTGAACCAAGAGTTGTTTTGAATGTAAATACTACACCTGCAATAGTAACTGTGTCACCATCTGTAGGCTGTGTAGCGATTGACAATACTGATGTTGATGAAAGGTTTTCAGAAACATACATTTGTGCTGATGAAACATCTCCAACATATCCGTTTTTGAATGTAGCACCTGCCAAGTCAATGTTCTTTGAGATGATGAACTGTGAGATGTCTGAAGCTGCGTAACTGTCTACAACCAAAGCCATGTTTGTCATAACTTCCTGGTTGTTTTTGTTTCGCAATTTAGCACCCAAACGAGTTGCCATCTGTGGAACTGTTGTTGCTGACAATGTGATTGGTGTTCCTGATGATGAACCTGTTGTAAGGTCACCATTGTCGAATGAGTATGAAGCGTTCAATACTTCTGCGAAGCATCGTCCGTCCAAGTCAATAGCCAATTTTCGAGCTAATTCTTTTCCAGCAAACTGCATAGCTTTCAAAGGACCTGTCTGTGTAACTTCTCCATCTGAAAGGTGAAATGCGATTTCTTTTTCAAGGTTAATTGTCAAAGATTCTGCTGTGTCGGTGATAGCGTCAATTGTTGAAGCTGAACCTCGTGTAACTGTTCGTACCAATGCGTTTGAAAGGTCCAAAGCAACTCGTGTTACTGAACCTCCGTATGTCAACATAGGTTCCAAACGCATATTCATAATATCCTTAGCTACCAATGTCTTCTGGAAAATTTCCTGATAACTATTGTCAAAAGCCGCTTTGTAATCTGTAAGTGCCATAAAATTCTAATTGTGTCAATTTATTTAATCCCCAACTCATAACAATTAGAATCCCTTGGATAGCATGTGGTTGTTATATTGTTCTTTTTTCTTAGGGTCACTCATGACTTCCTTAAAGTATTCAATATCTTTTTCAGCACGCTTCATATCCAAAGGTTCTGGGTCTTTGCCACCCCCTGGTTTTGTTGTCTCTATGGTTCGCTTACCAGTTAAAGCATTACCATAAGTATCTTCCAATATCTGAGAAATAGTCTTCTTTGCATTTTGTGGCAATAAGGCAAGTTGTTTGATTACTTCAGGATTAGCGATTGCAGAAAATTCTGGTCCTCGGTCTAATGCTTCTGTATATGCTTTAGAAAAAGCATTTTCAAACTTCTCTGCTTTCTGTTGTGCAATCTGCTTAGATGACATCTCTTGCTCTAAGTCCTTCTTGGCTTGAGCCTTGATGGTTGATGAGAGTTCTTCTAGAAAGCCTTTATCAACTTCGTATTTATCTGCGATATGATTTATATCAGAATTGATTTCACCTTGCGATGCACCATCTTCAATAGACTTTTTAAGTGCTTTTAATTCCTTTTCTGCATTTTGTAGTGCTTTTTTTTGAGCAACAAATACATGTTCTGGAACTGTTCGAGCATCCACTTCTGGCTGTTCGTCTGCACTCATATCTGCGATAGTTTGTTGAGTTTCCTCTACAGTTGTCTCTGTTTGGTCACTTGCCTCTGACTCCGAAGGAATAATGGTTTCTTCGTTTTCCATTTTGTAACCTTTTTACAATGTGGCTCATTGTGGTTTTTTACCGCTACCAAGGCGTAATAGATTTTGGAAGTCTCCCGACTTTCCCACTTGTAATAATTATAACACATTCAGCAAATAATATGCAAATAATGTGTCATGTTCTACACCTGGTCCCGCCGAGTGGGGGTTAGCAGGTAGGTGCAGAACACGAAACACTATTCTGTTTCGTTTAGTGTTTCTTCTAACAGTTCTTCTAGAAACTTCTTATTTGAATTTGCTTTAGATAGAACTCGTATCATTTCCAAATTTGTTTTCAATGAAGCTCCTATTCCTATAAATTCCTGCAATGTGTATGTTGAGAAATTACTACTTAGCTTGTTTATATCTGTAATAACATCTTGTGCCAGGCTTTTAATCAAAACTACACCTCCCTCCGAAGATGATAGTGCATCTATTGCGCTGACTTTTTTAAGGTCAGTAACAATACCTTTCACTAATTCTTCTTTTTTAGTCTTGGCTTTAGGCATAAAGTTATTTAGATTCGTCAGTTAATATGATTTCATCATTAACAACATCAGCACTCTTCTTTAATCCTAATTCTGGAATCTGTTTAATGATTTCATCAATCTCTTTTTTATCTGCTTCAAGCTGTGCATCTAGTTTTGCAATATTTTCTTTGCAAAGTTCTACATGACCCTTTGATTGCTTGTACATCCAAACAGTTAGTAAGTCCTGTTCTGACATATCTTTTACGAAAGGATGATGATGTTCAATATTTTCCATGACAACTTTTTCATAGTCATGCTTTGCCTGTAACTCTTTCTTGCGTTTAATCATTTCTGCATCTGCAGATTCAATATCAGCAAGTGAAAATTCTACAACATCACCGAACTTCTGAATTACTCGGTCTTTTAATTCTGGGAAATCTATATTTTCAACTTTATCTGCATCAATATTAACTGGTAACAATTTATATATTAGTTCATTCATGTTATTGCATTTGCGGAGATACTTCCCCATTAGTATTTGTAAAGTCAGTCGTCTTATTCACATCAACAGTTTTCACATTCCCTGTTGGACTAGGTCCAACCATAGGCTGTGGTCCCTGCTGTTTGAGTGCTTCCATTTGCTGTTTGAATAGGAAATCATTTGCCTGTCTTGCCATGTTTCGCATGATAATAGGGTCAAGTTTTAGTACATATTCAGCTAGCATTGTGAACTGTTCAAATGATAAGTTTTCTTTTTGGTCCTGCATATAAATAACAAATCGCTGTTTATATGCAGTGTTTGCTGCTTCATTTGGTTCAATCTTTTCACCGTCTAGGATTGCTTCAATATCTCGTTCTGCTTCTGACATAACTCCAGCAGTAGCATAATCTGATGTATCCATAAGCTGTCGGATTGTATCTTCTTCAAACCCAGCAATAGATGCTTGAATTTCGTAAGCCTTCTTAGGATTCTGTGTTGGATTATTCACCTGATTATTTAGGAACGCAATCTTTGTTCGTTTTTCTACTTCTGAAAGTGCTGTTTCTGCATTTGATGATTCAACCATACAACCAAACTTGTCATTCTTACGGAATATATCTCGTCTTGAAATTTCAACAATTTCTACTCCATCAGGTCCTAGAATATCTACTGATTCTTTCTTGATAAGATGTTCTCGTACTCCCCATTCATATAGTGCTGCAAATCGTTTATAACCAAATGAGTATGATTTGTTTAAGAAACCGAATCGGTCTGCTGCGTTAGCTTGGTTACCTTCATAGATTCCTACCTTGTCTTCATCTGATAGTCCCTTAGCTCCTGCAGTAACTCCTGATGCTTTCTCTTGGATTCCTTCAAGTAGGTTAAATACTTCGATTGGTGTCTGGATTGATGGAACTGAGACTGTTTGTAATGCTTTATTTACATCTACTCCTGACTTTACCTTGATATATCCATCTCGTCTGTATTTAAGTTCTGCTAGGTTTGCAATTGCTCCAACATCTACAACCTTTTGAGGTTTGTTAATCTGCTCTGCGTTATCTAGCATCTGGTTGATTGATACTGCTTGTGCCATGAATATTTCTCGGACATAATCACAGAATGATGGTGTCCAAAATTCTGTAAGGTCTGGGAACGCTGCCCAGGTCCAAAAAGGAAACATGTTTGATTCAAATAATTCTTTTAATGGAACTACTCGAACTGCTACACTTCCTTGTTCCTGCAATAGTAGGTAATACCGCTCTCCTTCATAAGTCGTGTACCATTCCCAGAATTTGAATTTGTCTGAACCACTGATTTCTTTTTGCTGTGTATAAACACTTGTATCGTAAGTTCGATTTTGTTTGTTTACCTGCTCCTGTGGCATCTCTGTAGCGTTGCTACTTCCTTCGATAAGATTATTGGTTTCTGTTCGTAGATAGATTCCATCTTTTACTCCTTTTTTGAGTTCTGTTTTTGTCTTCACTACTCCATAACGACCCATGTAAAATGCTCGTTCAATATCAATACCTCCAGCACTTGGGTCAATCAGGTAATCGTACACATCAACATTGTCTAGGTTTGCTCGGTATCCATCGTATGATTCTGCTGTGTATGAATAGATAGCACGACCATAAATAACAGCTTGTTTCTTTCCTACAACATCTTTGATGTCCCAGTTATCTTTATCCTGGTCAATTGCTCTAAGTGCATTCAAAAGTTGCACACGCTTGAGTTGTGATTCTTTACGCTTGGTGAATTTAAATGTGAGTGGGTTATCAATCTTAGAAAGCAGTGTATGAACGAATGATGACATTTGTCCTAGGTCTACATTTGAGCGTGATTCCAATGATACTGGTTTACGAGAATAGTAAAGGTCTTCATTGGTTTTCCAATTTTTAACCTTTCCTTGCTTGTATTTACGAGCAAATTGAAGTTCCTGGATAGCTTGGTCGGTGATTTTTTGTCGTGTTTCAAATGAAATTTGTGCCATGTTGAGTTCCCCAACTCATTTTATTTAATAATATGAATAATTATAACATATTTCTTGAATGTCTAGCAAATTTTATATGCCAATGTCTGGATATAATGGCTTTTCTTCTTCAAAAACATCAAAAGTTGTCTCATCATGCGGTTTAAATGCTACATCTTCCTGATAAGCAAAGGAATCTATGATGTCATCGTGTTGACCACGAGGGAATACGCGCATTTCTTGCTCCAAATCGTTCGTATCACCAATAAAGAATACTGACTTGCTTTCCATTCGAGGGATTAATGCACGAATACGAGTCTCCTTCTTAGTTCCGTGATGTTTGAGTGGTGTAATAGTAAAGAATTTATTACGCTTTCTCATCTCTTCTTCCATAAACGGTTTAATGACTAGCAAAAATACTGTTTCTTCTACACCTAGAACTTCTGGATGATAGGTTTCGTGTAGATAGAATAAGTGCTCTATAAGTTCTGTAGGGTTTATCTTTAGCTTATACGCCTTGATGTACCATTTGTTTGCCTGTGATACTCGGTTGATTGTGATACCAGTAAAGTCCGCACTGTCCTTTTGAGATACTGCGGTGTCAATCGTAATGAAAGTATTTACTTGTAGGTGAGTTAGGTCTTCTTCTGTAGCTCGCTGAATCCACTCTTTCTTGAACTCTGCAATCGTATCGTCAATAGGCATGTTCATCATTTCATAACTAAATACCTGTGACCCTAATTGGCGTTGTTTATCCTCAATGGATACTTTACCCGTAATCTTTGCTTCTTCGTCTGTAAGGGCGTATTTTGCGCTCCAGGTGGGCAATCCATTGATGATTACTGGGATGTTTCTAACTCGAATACCACTGTCGTTTTTAGCACGAACGAATAGGTTGTTAATATTTCCATATTCGGTAATGTAGTTACCCAAATAAAGCATGAATCCATCGGGTGACATACCTGCCATAGCTTCCGAGATATGGTCTGCTACTTGCTTAGTATAAGCCTGACTATCTTTGGTCTTGTTGGTTTCAATATCGTCTAGGATAAGACAGTCTGGTCGTTGGTGACCATGCAATCGTCCTCGTACTGATTCCTGTGTACTATGTGCTTCTACTCGTACTCCGTTTTCACATACGAAGTTGTTGATACGATTCTGTTTAATATCTTTAATCCCTCGCTCCTTAGAGAATAGAACACCAAAGTCTGCTTGTAGCCGTTTGTTATTAGTCATCTCAAAGGCAACATCGAACAAGATGCGTTCTGCGTTTTCTTTATCAAATGAGTCTAGGTTTATATACTTTCGTTTCCTTGTAGCAATGAGCCATATAACAAATAGCTTTGCTATAGAGGTCTTGCCTGATTCACGAAATGCAATCCATGCTACTTCTCGTATCTTGTTGTCAGCTAGGTCATGACAGTCCTGAAAGAAGTCATAATGGTAATCTGCAAGGGAGTATTTGAAGTAGTCCTTGAAGTAATACACACAAAAAAGCCCAAAAGAGTGTTCAGCTAAGAACTTCCTTTCTTCGGGTGTTCCTTCTAACATTTTCTTTAGAGCTTCTTTGGTTGGCATATTATTTGTAGAGCTTGTTTATTGCCTTTTCAATCATAGTGAGGACATTATTTATATCCTTTGACTCTTCTGTGCTTATGTAGAACACTGCTTCAGCAATATCGTTGTTTATTGATATAAAGTAACCATCAAGGTCAATAGCACCTTTATCTACTGCTTTTGTAATGTATGTTTTTATCATAACTTATTTAAGTCTAAGTTTTATCTGGCCTAGCATACATATCAATCCAGTATCAAAATGATTCCTTGTATCTTTTACTCTCATTTTCCATATACTCTTCTAACTCTTTGATGATTTGTTCATAGATTATTTAAGTAGTAACAATAATGCTTCTTTCTCTTCTTGAGTTAGTCCATCATTTACTGTTAGCTCTCCATCAAGGTTGATTGTCTGTTCTGCTTTACCATCTACTCTATCAAATACAATGTCCATTGCTTTTAGGTCTCCTTCTTTAGCTTTCTTTGCTAGTTTTTTAACAATAAGTATGTCTGTAGGCTCTGCATCTCCTTCTGCTACTTTCTGTATAGCTTCTCGTATCAATGTGCTGAAGTGTCTTGCTCCTTTAGGTTTACCAGCTAGGTTTCTTCGAGCATCATGTCCCTTTTGGAATTGATTCGGCTTCAACACTTTCTCTACAGTATTTTGTGTAGTAGTATCTTGACTTAATTCATTTGGTAATGTGTCGTTCATATAGCTTGGGTGTTACTTTCTCTTTATTGATTTAGTAACAGTCTTAGTCTGTTTCCCGTAATAGTTTATTGGTGAGAATGATTTTACTTTGGTTACTGTCTTCTTAGGTGTTTCTATTACTACAGTCTTTGTTTTCTTGATAGGGATGTTTTTGTTTGCATAGGTAACAGCTCCCATTCCTGCCTTGTAGTTCTTTGGGTCGGATTCTTTAGTAACTGTTCTCTTGTAACCTCCTAGTTTTAGTGTTTTTGTTTTTATCATATAGTTTATTATACCACACTACTGCTAATGTCCATAGTATAGCTCCCATAAAGGAGCTATGTACAGGCACTAAGCTACTTCTTGTTCAACTGATGATTCAGGAGCGATTTCTGCTTCCAAAACTTCATCTAGTACCTCATCAGATACTTCGGTTGCTTCGGTTGGTTTTTTTACCAACGGTGCAACTGTACCGTCTTCTAAAGTAACTTCTACTGGCAATACTTCTTCGATTGGGTTGATTGATTCGTTTTCCATAATGGTTATAGGTTTAATTGTTAAGACTTTTTAGATACTCCAGCTTTCGACAAGGAAATTGCTAAAATTTGTTAATAATATTAATTATTATACTATAATTTTGAAAATTCTACAATACTTGTACATATATTTATAAATTCTTTCTGATTCAAATCAGTTTTCATTATATTAATAACTCGTAAAATAATTTGAACATTGTCTTTCGTATATCCTTTTTTACTGTCTATTCTATCAATTGATGGGGTATAGTATTTATTAGTTTTTTCAAAAATAAATTCGATATTGCTTATATTACATCTTCCATGTTGTTTTATAAGCAGATTTTCTATAAAATTTTCATCTATTTCATATGCAATATTCTTTTTTATTGCTCTATTTTTACAACCCCTAACAATATTTCGAAACCAGTATTTTTTATCCCACTCTCTACTTCTTTTCCTATTACATATGTTACATCTTGGTTTTTTGCAATTTATATTGCTAAAATCTTTATGTTCACCATGATGTTTACAAAATGATACACCAAGTTCAATAAATTTTTTATATTCTTTATTTATTCCATCAGAATCTATATATTGTTTTATGTTTTGGCAATTGCGTGAACAAAACTTACTATTATGTAATCTATGTCTTTTAACATAATAATTATTCCCACATGATATACATGTATTATACTTTCCCTTTTTTTGGTTTTGCATTAGATAATTTTAACGCAATAGCCAATATTTGTCTAGCTTCACGAGGTTTACCATTTGCACCTTTTGCTTTACCTGATTTTTTATTATCAGCTTTTAGCTCCTTGATGTTGTAACCTATGTTTTTCTTACCAGATTTTAATGGCATATATGTAATTATAGCACAATTAGTCTGTGAATACAAAATCAACGATATGCTTGGCCTCCACCTCTGTATCTCCTAGAAATTCTGATGGAATAGGTGTGATGTCTACTTCTTCTTCTACTTCTAGTATTTCGTTTATTTTTTCCATAAACAGTTTAATCTTTTCTGGGTCAGTTACTGACATGTTTCCTGATACTTCATCTTTTTCTCCGTATTCTTTGATTAATTCGTTACGCTTTTCGTTGTATGTTTTTAGGATTGGTTCTAATTTGTCTACGATTCGTTTTAATCGGTAAGATACTTTGACTGGGAACTTAGTATCTACTAATACATTTAGTGACTCGATTGAGTTCACGATCTGCGATAATTTTAGTTTCATATGGTTTATTAGTTATTTTTTAAAGTATAGTAGGCATTTCTTTTATGCCATCTTGGTCTTAAGTATTTTTCAAATCTATAATAGAAAATATGATTTCCGTATGTCCTGTGAAAGTATGTAGTTTTTGCAATCCACGGCTTTATATCATAAGTCCAAAACATCCAAAATGTACCTCTTAAACTATTCGTCCATATTTCATTTCTATTAAATACTCCTCTTCTGAATATTCTGTTTAGAAGTGGTATTTTACTATCTGCAAGGTAGTATTTCACTCTTTTAAATTTCATATAGTTAATTATACATTAATTGTTAATCTTGTTCAACCTTTTTACCTACTTGTTTTGTATACTGATTAAGTGGTCTTAATAATTCAAAATATGAATGAACTATTTCTGAGTTTTCCTTAGCAAGATTATCACGCATAATCTGTGCAAACATTTCTGATAGTGCTACATACTTTTCATCTCTTTTTTTGGCATCCTCAATCATTTTCTCTAGTCGTTGTATTCCAATATAAGCAAACAATCCATGATGTGATTCTATTGATGCTTGTCTAACAATACGAGGCATCATTTCTTCTAGGGATTCCCATATAACCTGTTTTAGTAATTTTTTAATATATTTCATAGTGTTTATATTAGAGCTGTATGTACCTGTGAAAAGGGTGGATAAAAGGTCATCTTTATTATCCCTTACGCCAACAATTCTATAGACCCTAGGCAGACCCTTTTCAACGATACACAAGCTCTTTTGGTTGTTTACTCTGACTTCTTAGATATGCTGGTAATAGAAGATATAAATCTTTCTCTACAATCATTGAATCCATGGGCGTATATATTCTGCTCATCCTGCTGTTCTTTGGTTGCCCAAGGCTCTACATCTCCTGTTGCCTCTCTTGGAATCATTGCACGAATCGACTTCCTCTCCTGTGCTATAGCGTATTGGATTTCTGTTTCTATGAAGTCTAAAAACTGTAGTCTTTCTTCTTTCGGTACGATTTCGCCGTTTGCATCATTTTCCAAAGAATAACCTGCCTTAACGATACATTCATCATTCTCATGGATAAATTTGAAACAATTATCAAATCTGTCCATCATGTCTTGTTTGTTCAGCATAAATCATTTAGTCTCTTTATCTGTTAATGGGGTGGGTTAGAAAGGATTTCTAATTTTTAATGTCTTGAACCAGAACCACTTATTTCCTCCTCCCCATCGACCGTTAAAATAAGCGTGATACCAGCACCAGTTCCAACCGCACCAGTCTTGAAACCATGCAGTCTTTTTGCAATTTGGTGACCAACATTTTCGCTTACTTTCTTTCAAATCCTCTTTAGTTGCCTGTGCTACATATGGGTCATTCATATTATTTCATCATCTCTTAATCGCTTTTCGGAAGCGGGGGTGTTACTTAGTAAATAATCTTTCTACTCCTTTCTTTGAACCAGTGTCCTTTGTTAGGGAATTGTTTACTTGCTTTTCCCAAATACATTCCCAGCCTTCGGGTGCATTGTATTCTGAAACAAATACTTTATGTCCTTTTGCTACTTGTTCATCGCACCATAACCAGAAAGCTGTATGGTCAAATCCGTCTTTGTATTTTGTAGTTCCTGCGTATGGTGGGTCACAGTAAATAATCGTGTCACATTCTGGTATTTCCATTTCTTGGTAATTGCCACAGGTAAACTTTACATTTTCTATGTCTTGTTTCAATAGATTATTCTTACTTTCAAGGCAATAATTTCTTGGTTTTCCTTTATTATCATTTCCACGAGCATATCCTCCAAAAAACTTTCCTGAATATGAGCAACCTATACCTACAAAGCCAATCATTGCCATATGGTTTTCTGGGAAATTTGAAATTTTACTATCTCTCATAAGCCCTTTGTATTCATGCTCTGTAACATTATCTGGTGGAATCCAACCTTTTTGAATCTGACTGAACATTGCAATTACAAACGGGTTTATATCATTCCCGTATCTGTTCGCAATCTTGGAAACCTTATCAATCATGTTTGCCCCCCCCTACGAACGGCTCTACCCAGTTATATCTACTGTTTGGATATGGTAAATGTTCCATAATCGCATCGAGTATTTCTTTTCCATGTCTTGCCTTGCTACCCATGTATTTCATACTTATATTCAATCAGTTACGCTAATAATTGTACTATTAAGTAAATCAAGCAAGGTAATATAACAGCAATACCAACCACACCAAGCTCAACTAATCCATTTTTGAAGTTGTATACTGTAGGAAAAATGAATATTAGTATTAAAAGTATCGATAAAATTATTTGTGGTTTCATAAGTGTTTAATCAGTTACGCTTTTCGAGGGCGGTTAGTCTACTAGATTTTGATAATTTCTTTTATCTTTTGTATACCATTTACTGTATTTGTTTTTCTCCCAATCAAAATGTTTTTTGAGAGTAAAGTGAATATCCGTATATAGTTTTTCCATATAAGAATCAAGGCAATCGTTTTCAGGGTGATAACCATCTTGTTTTGCACCATCAATAGTTGCCTCTGTAAGTCTTAGTGCATGACACGTTGCTGCACATAGTTTTTCTGCTTCGTCTACGGTTAAATGTAGTGTTATATATTTTACGTTTTCTGAAATCATAGTTAAATTTATTGTGTTATCTTTAACATATATTCTTTTATAGTTAAAGTTATTTCGTCTAATAATTTTTTTGCAATTTCTTCTCTCGGAGTTTCTTCTGGTGCATATATTAACTCATTGCAAATATCATCCTTAATTAAATCTCTTAAAGTTGTCATATATTGTTTTCAATCAGCTAGAGGGAGGGTGATATTAGGCGGGGGCTAAGACCCACCAATAGGACGCGGAATGTAAGCTCTCCGCGGGTATGAGCAATTGTCTTACGTTTACCCCTATTGATGAATCAACCGTCCAATACCACCTTCCCCATAGCCGATTGTGTGGGGGTTAGTTAAATAAAATAATTAATACAATAACCAATATTGACCAAAATCCTGCAAAAAAGAACCCTTCTATTCTCCCCAAATCTCTACCTCTTTGGTGTCCAAGTGCAATTTGTCTGTTTAATTCTTTCATTTCTTCCATATAATTTGTTTGTTACTTGTTAATGTGTTTATCGAGGATAATAGTAACAGATTGCAATCCTAGATTATAACCGTACCCTTGAAACCAGTCTGGGTCTGATTCGGTTTTGAGATTTGTTTGCTGGTTAGATATTACCTCCTCTCTTATCATCTCCAGTTCTGCTTTATGCTCTTGGTCTTTTTTGGTGAGTAGGTTTGAGATGAAGCTTTCAAGTTTTTCCTCTCTATTCTTTGGTAAAGCCCAACCAGTTTCTCTAAAACTATCAAAGATTGTTTTTAATTCTTCAATCCAATTATTGTTTGTCATTTGTTTGTATCATGTTTTAATTACTAAACTGTTTCTTCTCCCACTCTTCATCTAAATGAATCAAAATAGCCTCAATAATACTAATATCTTTTCTATCAATAAGTTTATGCTCATTAATTATTGCTTGTATTTTTTCTGATGGTTTCATAGTGTGTATTCAGTCCTCTTGTTCTACCCCCGATGAATTTTTACCACGCCGTGTTTTTGTGAATCTAAGTATAATTATTACTTTTAATTCAAACAGTGAAGCCTGATGCAATCTCGGTGAATAGAACAAGAGGACTGAAAGTTAGTTATTAGTAGCCGTAGCCGTAGCCGTAGCCGTTGCCGTTGCCGTAGCCGTTGCCGTTGCCGTAGCCGTTGCCGTCGCCGTCGCCGTCGCCGTTGCCGTTGCCGTAGCCGTTGCCGTTGCCGTAGCCGTTGCCGTTGCCGTAGCCGTTGCCGTCG
>ERZ869925.305-NODE-305-length-37485-cov-7.843334_pt1 | contig 37485 bp, 56 predicted proteins | sample MGYA00579311_ERZ869925 | MGnify/ENA primary metagenome ERZ869925 (study PRJEB32216, sample SAMN09231817) | wastewater metagenome | place: USA: Maryland | collected 2016-07-30 | study: EMG produced TPA metagenomics assembly of the PRJNA472060 data set (Reclaimed...
GCTCTTCCGATCTGCACCTCTGCAGCGCCCGCGAAATGGGCGAGTTGCGAAACACCCCAGCGACACCCGCGAAATGGACGAAACGGCGTGTCACCCCATCGGAGGTGCAGCCGATGCCGATGGCGCCGGGGTCTCGTTGCCGGCACTGCCGGCGCAAGTGCCGGGGGTCGGTGTGCTCGACCTGCGAGGCAGCGAAGCGTGCGCAGCTCCGCCGTGAGAAGCCGGTGTCGGGCCGGGGTGGGTATGACTCGGCGTGGCGGAAGCTGGCCAAGGCGGCGATCGCTGCGCAGCCGTGGTGCTCGTGGTGTGGTGCGACCGAGGATCTGCAGGGCGATCACATCGACCCGACCAAGCGCGAGGGCCTGACCCTCGACGACGTCGCCGTTCTTTGTGGCCCCTGCAACCGCCGGAAGGGAGGGCGTCGATGAACTCGCTCGTGCTCCTGGGTGGTGTGTCCTGATGGCCGGCCGGAAGGCGAAGCCGACGGCCTTGAAGCTGCTCGACGGGAACCCGGGGAAGCGTGCGGCGAACCGTGCGGAGCCGAAGCCGTCCCCGGGTGCGCCGCGGCCGCCGACGTGGTTGAGCCGTGACGCGAAGGCGGAGTGGCGTCGGGTCGTCCCGGCGCTCGACCGGATCGGGATGCTCGACCAGGTCGACCGGGCGTCGCTTGCGGCGTACTGCTCGGCGTGGTCGGACTACGTCGAGGCGGATCGGGCGATCCGCGAGCACGGGGTGTTGATGACGGTCGAGAAGGCCCGCTACTCGCGCTCGGGTGACCTGCTCGGGGTCGACGAGGTGACGGTGAAGAACCCGGCGGTGCAGATCAAGCGGGAAGTCGAGCGGAACCTGCGGGGCATGTGCACCGACTTCGGGATGAACCCCTCGGCGCGTGGACGGATGGCTCTCCCAGCGGTGGACGAAGAGGATCTGACGGGGATCCTCTCGCCGGTGCGTGAGCGTGGCGCGTGACCTGCGGTTCAACGACGTCGAGGCTGACCGGGTCGTTTCGTTCTTCGAGCGGGTCCTGCGGCACACGAAGGGCGTGTACGCCAACACACCGTTCCTGCTGACCGACTGGCAGCGCGACGACATCATCCGGCCGCTCTACGGCACCCAGCGCTACGACGAGCAGTTCGATCTGTGGGTGCGGGCCTACTCGACGGCGTGGATCGAGCTCGCCCGAGGGAACGGGAAGTCCGGGATCGCAGCGGGCATGGCGCTCGAGGGGTTCTTCGACGGCGAGGAAGGCGCCGAGATCTACGGGGCTGCGGAGGACAAGGACCAGGCGACGATCGTGTTCCGCTTCGCGAAGCGGATGGTCGAGATGTCGCCGGTGCTGTCGAAGCGGCTCCGGGTGATCGACTCGCAGAAGCGGATCATCGACCCGAAGACCGACAGCTTCTACCAGGTGCTCCCCCGCGATGCCCTGGGGGAGGGGTCGCAGGGGTTCGCTCCGCACGTCGTGGTCTTCGATGAGGTCCACGTCCAGAAGACGAAGGACATGATCGACGCGCTCCGCAAGGGGTTCGGCAAGCGGGTCCAGCCGCTGATGATCATGCTCACCACCGCGGGCGACAACCTCACGGGCCCCGCCGGCGAAGAGCACGAGCTGTCCCGCCAGATGGTCGAGGGCAAGATTGAGATCCCTCACCGGTTCGTGTACATGCGGAACACCCCGCCCGACGCTGACCCGTTCGACGAGGCGAACTGGGGTCACGCGAACCCGGCGCTCGGCGACTTCTTGTCGATCGAGACGCTCCGCCAGGAGGCCGAGGAGGCCAAGGCGAAGCCGTCGGAGGAGAATCTGTTCCGCCGGTATCGGCTCAACCAGTGGGTGCAGTCGTCGGTGAAGTGGCTGCGTCACGGGACCTGGGACGCGAACGCCGGCCTGGTCGACGAGGCGAAGCTGGCTGACCGGGAGTGCTGGTCGGGTCTCGACGTGGCGTCGACGTCGGACTTCACGGCGCTCGTCCACGTGTTCCCCATCGACGACGTGTTCGAGGTCGTCGCCCGGTTCTTCCTGCCACAGGCGGCGATCGACAACCGGCCGCACATGCGCCGCCAGCTCGAGGCGTGGGTGAAGCAGGGGTGGATCACCGTCACCGACGGCGACGTCGTCGATGACGAGGCGATCATCGCCCAAGCCCGCCGAGACGCCGACCTGTTCCTGATCCGTGGCCTCGGCTACGACCCGTTCGACGCACGGTCGCTGGTGCAGAAACTCCAAGACGACGTCGGGATCACCTGCGAGAAGGTCCCTCAGACGATGGGCCGGCTGTCCGGTCCGACCAAGGAGCTCGAGCGTCTCCTCGGTGACGTCGACCCTGACACGAAGATGGGCCGGCTCCGCCACGGCGGGAACCCGGTGCTGCGGTGGATGGCCGACAACGTGGTCCTCCGCCAGGACGGCGAGGGCCGGGTGAAGCCGGACAAGCGGAAGAGCTCGGAGAAGATCGACGGGGTCGTGGCGCTCGTCATGGCGCTCGGCACCGCGATGGCGGTCGAGGTCGACGAGGGATCGAAGTCCGCAGCGTTCCTGTCGTCGCTCGTCGTCACGTGCGGGCAGTGCGGCCACATCCAACCAGCGACCGCCGAGCAGTGCAGTCGGTGCGGGTCGGTTCTACGCGGCGCAGCCGCAGCGGGGTGAGGTGATCCATGGGCCTGTTCCGTCGTCGCGACATCACCGGTGAGGTGCGTGCTGCGGTCGCGGCGGAACTGGCCGAGTCCGGCAAGGCGCTCGCACTGCCGGCCGGGGCGGTCACGACCGACATGGCGGCACTCGCTCACGCTCTCAGCGCACCTCGAGGAGAGCAGGCCACCCTGCTGCCCCGCACCGACCCGTCCGTGCCGTTCGGTCCTGGTGTCCCGATCGCACCGTCGTCGATCGATCCGCGTCTCCCCGGCTCGGGCCGGCCGGCACCTCGGGTGTCGGAGTTCCCGGTGTCGGTCAACCTCCAGTTCCAACGGGACCGGCTCATCCCGTTCAAGACGCTGCGCGACGTCGCTGACCACGTCGACGTGTTCCGCCGGTGCATCGAGGTACGCAAGGCCGAGCTCACGTCGCTCGAGTGGGACATCGTCGTGCCGCCCTCGACGATCGAGAAGGTCATGGTCGAGTCGGGTGAGACGTCGCCGGGCAAGGCCGCCCGGATGGCACGCGAACGGTTCGCCCCGGAGATCTCACGGTGCGCCGAGTTCTTCGAGATGCCCGACCGGCTGAACGGCCTCGGGTTCTCGTCGTGGATGTCGATGCTCCTCGAGGAGATGTTCGTCATCGACGCCGTGGCGATCTACCCGCACCACACCTTCGGCGGTGAGATCCACAGCTTCGAGATCATCGACGGCGCAACGATCAAGCCGCTCCGCAACCACCGTGGCGGGCTGCCCCAGCCACCCCAGCCCGCCTACCAGCAGGTGCTCCACGGGTTCCCCCGCGGTGAGTTCACCGCGTCGACCGTCGCCGACGGCGAGTTCGCCGGTGACCAGCTCCTCTACGCACGCCGTGTCGAGCGCACCTGGACGCCGTACGGGTACTCGAACGTCGAGCAGGCGCTGTCGGTCGCTGACCTGTACCTCAAGCGGATCGGGTGGATGCGCTCCGAGTTCGACGACGGCACCACCCCCGACCAGTGGATCAAGACCGACAAGGCGATGAGCTCCGACGAGCTCGCCGCGTACGAGCAGGCGATGAACGACCTCCTCGGTGGGAGCGCCGCCGAACGGCACCGGGTCCACCTGCTGCCCGCCGGCATGGAACCAGTCGAGTCCGAGGGGTTCGCCGACAAGTACGACCCTGCGTTCGACGAGTTCCTCATCAAGCTGTCATGCGCGTGCTTCGACGTCATGCCCACCGAGCTCGGCTACCCACCGCAGTCGGGCATCGGCGGGAAGGGCCACCAGGACGGCGAAGCGAACACCGTCTACCGCAAGGCCATGCGCCCCACCGCGACGTGGCTGATGGGCATCCTCAACACGCTCGCCTGGCACCACCTCGGGATGCCCCGCGAGCTGGCGTTCCAGTTCATCGGGTACCAGGTCGAGGACCATGAGTCCGCCGAGCGGGTGTGGGACACCAAGACCCGCGGTGGCCGAGCGACCCTCAACGAGGCCCGCGCTGCGCAGGGGCTCCCGCTCTACGACTGGCCCGAAGCCGACACCCCGTTCATCGTCACCGGCGCCGGGATCCAGTTCCTCCCCGGCGCGCTCGCCGCCGCAGAAGCCGCCGCCGGAGTCGCTGGCGCCCCCACCGCTGTCGCCACCGACATCCCCGCCGTCGCCCCACCCGACGAGGACCTCGGCGACGAGGACGCAGACGAGGAGCTCGCCAAGTTCGCGAGGTACGTCGCGAAGCCACGCAAGAAGTGGCGGCCCTTCGAGTTCGCCGCGGTCCCCGCCGCGCAGGCGGGCCGGCTCAACAAGCTCGCCGCCGAGGGCCGCATCGACGACGCCCGCCACCTCGCGAAGGCGAAGAAGGGGACCGTCCCCACCGCGACCCGCTCCAGCCTCGTCGCCGAGCACGGCCAGGCGCTCGCCGCCGCTCTCGCTGCGGCACTCCCCGACGTCGAGACGCTCGCCGCGGAGTGGGACGCCGTCGCGCTCACGAAGTCGGTCGACGCCCGCACCATCCTCCTCCGGCTCGTCGGATCGAGCGCCGACCTCGCTGTCGTCCTCGAGGCACTCAAGCGGGCCGGGTTCACCGCTGGCGCCATCGCGGCCGCTGGACTCCTCGACGCCGACCCTGCTGGCGACGACCTCGATTCCACCGCCGGCCGTACCCGGCTCGGTGCCCTCATCGACTCCATTCCCGAGCTCGCCGCCAGCGTGCTGGCCGCCGCAACCGAGAAGGTCGTCGCCGCGCTCGCCTCCGGCTCGGACCCGGCCGCGGCGCTCGACCTCGGCGGGTGGGCTGAACGGCTCGCCGACTCCGAGCTCACCGACCCTCTCACCCAGGGTTCGCTCGCGACCTACGAGACGAACGCCATCCAGTACGTGCGGCTCACCGCCAGCGCCGGGGAGTGCACGTTCTGCGAGGGCTACGACGGACGGATCCTCAAGATCGGCGAGGACGAGGGCGGCATGCCACCCCTCCACGCCTACTGCACCTGCGACATCGACCCCCTCACCGACTGAGGAGCACCATGACCATCACCAACCTGTTCGCCCCGATCGTGAAGTCGGCCAAGAACGCCGACGGGACCCTCACCGTCATCGGCAAGGCGTCCGGGCCCGACCTCGACCTCGATCAGCAGATCGCTGATCCCGAGTGGCTCTCCGCCGAGATGCCCGAGTGGTTCGAGACCGGGAACATCCGCGAGATGCACCTCGCGAACGCCATCGGCAAGGCGACCGAGATGAACGTCGACGGCGACGACTACCTCGTCACCTCGACGATCGTCGACCCGGTCGCCGTCGCGAAGGTCGAGGCCGGCATCCTCGGCGGGTACTCGATCGGCATCAAGGCGCCCCGCGTCGTGAAGGACGCCGGCGCGCCCGGCGGGCGGATCGTCGGCGGGAAGATCATCGAGGTCTCCCTCGTCGACCGGCCTTGCAACGAGTCGTGCAAGGTCACCCTCGCGAAGTCGGTCGACGCCGTCCTCGTCAAGGCCGAGGACGTCGACACCCACGCCGGGATCACCGCCGAGCTCGGCAAGTTCCTCGACGCTGACCTCGTCAAGGCCGACGAGCTCGAGCTGATCCAGACCGTCGTCGCCGCGCTCGCCGAACTCATCCAGGTCGAGGCCGCGGAGCTGCCGACCGACTCCGGTGGGGTGTGGAACATCGAGTCGCTGCTGTGCGCGCTCCGGGCGCTGCGCGAGTACTGGTGGGACAAGTCCTACCAGGGCGACCTCCCCGACCCGACCACCGTCGCTCAGCTCGACGAGCTGACCGACTCCGAGGAGGAGCAGCCCATGGAGCTGACCCTGTCCGCCGTCGCCGACCTGGTGAAGACCGCCAGCGCCGACGACGCCACCACCGACCAGCGCGACGAGCTCGCCGAGCTGCACAAGGCGCTCGGCATCGCCGACCTGGTCGAGACCGCCACGACAGAGGCGACGAAGGCCGCAGAGGAGCGCATCGCTGCGCTCGAGGCCGACCTCGCGAAGGTCAAGGAGATGGCGGTCCCCGACGGCCCCGCGCTCTCGCGCGGTGTCGCCGACCCCGAGGTCGTCGCGCAACGCGACGAGCTCCTGGCCAAGGTCGCCGAGTGCGACCACCTGGCCGAGACCGTGAACGACCGTTCACTGGCCGACGGGTACCGGCAGATCGCTGCCGACGCCCGCGCCCAGCTCGCCACCATCATCCCTGGAGGGACCCGATGAGCCTGTCCGCACCCCCCGTCGAAGACCTGTTCTCCGACACCGTCAACTCCGCGGAGCGCGCCGAACGCTTCGAGGCCTACAAGGCCGCCCTCAACAAGTCGGCCGAACGCACCCACCGTGGCGAGTTCGTGTTCCGGCCGGGCGAGGACGCCGGCACCTACGTCGAGTCGCCCGCGTCGGCGCTCGAGCGGGTCACTGCCGACCTCGGCAAGACCCTGACCGCCGACCAGCTCGCCAGCCTCGCCACCTCGGTCGAGGCAGCGAAGGCCGCGACCGCCGACCTCGGCAAGGACATCACCCTCACCTCGCCGCTGTCGACGGGGCTCGTCCCCTACGACCTCGAGGCCCCGGCCAAGATGCTCGTCCCCCGCGCCACCCCGCTCCGGAACCGGATCCCCCGGAAGAAGGGGCAGGGCACCGCGAAGCGGTTCAAGCGGATCACCGGCTACTCGAACTCGGGTGCCGGTGGAGTCGCTGCGCTCCGGCCCGGGATCACCGACGCCTCCACGGAGTCGTTCGGGTCGCTCACCCTGCGGCGCGGCCCGAAGATCAGCTACGCCAGCGACGAGAAGGCCGTGCTCTACAAGCAGTTCGGCCTGTCGGACATGGTCACCTGGTCCGCCGAGTTCTCCGGGCAGGGCTTCCAGGACATCCGCCAGCTGTCCCAGACCGCCCTCCTGTGGGCGTCGATGATCGCCGACGAGAAGATGATCCTCGGTGGCCGCGGGACCGACACCGGCTACGTCGGTGCGCTCGCCGCGCCCGCCGCGGCGACGGTCACGGCCCGCAACGCCGGCACCGGTGAGACGGGGAACTCGGCGAACATCGCCAACCTCTTCATCTACATCACCGCCGTCGGCCTCTGGGGCGAGTCGGCCCCGTCGACCGTCCTCAACTCGACGGCACTCGCGGCCGCGACCGGCAAGGTCCTCGACGTCGCGATCACCCCGGTCACCGGTGCGCTCGGCTACAAGATCTACGCCGGGCTCACCACGGGCATCGCGAACGCGTTCCTCTACGGGTCCACAGCGATCTCGGGGACCGGCACCGGGCTCGGCACGGCGCCGTTCTCGATCCAGTTCACCGGTGGCGGCACCGGTGGAGCGCTCGCCGCCGGCACCCAGACCACGGCGTCGGACACGTCGGCGACCGCGAACGAGTTCGATGGGTTCCTCACCGTGCTCGCCGACCCGACCCAGTCCGGCTACGTCGGCCGGGTCAACGGGCTGCTCTCGACGACCAACCCCGGCATCGAGTACCAGAACGCCTTCGCGGACCTCTACGACCCGCTCCTCGCGGACCCCGACGAGGTCCTCATGAACGGCTACGACCGCAAGCAGCTGTCGGAGGCGATCAAGGGCGGGTCGACGACCCCGGGCTACCGGCTCCAGATCAACCAGGACGAGGCCTCCGGCGTCGTCCTCGGTTCGATGGTCACCGCGATGGTCAACGAGGTCACCGGCAAGATGGTCGACGTCGCCGTCCACCCCTACATGCCGCAGGGGAACTCGCTGGTGCTCTCCCACTCGCTGCCGATCTCCGACAGCGAGGTCGCCGACCCGACGTTCTACGCGCTCGTGCAGGACTACATGGCCATCAACTGGCCGGTCATCCAGCACACCTACGACACGAGCTCGTACTGGTACGGCGCGCTCGTCCACCAGGCCCCCGCGTTCTCGGGGTTCGTCGGCGGCATCAAGGCCGCCTGAGCCGAGGAGAGCCCGGATGAAGCTGAACGTCCCGACCAAGGCATGCCGCGGGATCGACGTCGGGGGCACCCGATACGACGCCCGCGGCGGCCAGGTCACCGTCGACAACCCGGCCCACGCCCGGGCTCTCCTCGATCACGCCGAATGCTTCCCAGCCTCGGCCACCCCACGCGCCACGGGGCGGACCTGCACCAGCTGCGGGTTCGCCACGTGGTTCGCCACCTGCGGGCGTTGCGGCGCCCCAACCGAGAAGGAGGGCTGACATGGCCCGACGCCCCGCCACCGAGGCGACCGACACCCCCGACCCCGAGGTCCCAGACCCCGAGGCGACCGACACCCCCGACCCCGAGGTGGGTGGTTTGCCCACCGACCCGCGCATCGGCGTCGTGATCGACGGTGGTGCCGCGGCGGGAACGGAGTCGATCCAGTTCCCCGACGGTGCGCTGTACACCGTCGTCGACGGGGTCATCACCGAGCTCGTCGAGATCGCCCCGCAGGGCGACTGAGGCCGGGACCGGTGGGCGCCTACCTCACGCTCGACGAGTACAGGGCGGCGCCCACCGCGACGGGCCTCTACGCGCTGTCGCCCTCGGGGGGCAGCGACGAAGCGGTCGAGGCCGAAGCCCGGCGCGTCATCGCCCGCGCCGGAGCGTGGATCGACTCGTACTGCGACCAGCCGCTGTGCGCGACGTCGTACACCCAGACCCAGCGTGCCAGGTCCTCGCGGCGCGGCGACTTCGTGTTCTCCGCCGAGCGGAACCCGGTGATTGCGGTCACCGCGTTCGGGTACGGCGCCCACCCCGCCTCGCTCACCGTGGCCGACGCGACGATGGCGTGGGTCGAGCGCCGATCGATCCACGTCCCAGGCGGGGGTGCGACCCTCGGACTGGAGTCCCTCCAGTTCGGTGCCCGACCTGGTGCCGAGTGGGTGATCTCGTGCACCTACATCCACGGTTGGGCGAGCTCGGTCACCACCACTGCGGTCGACGCCGGCGACCACGACCTGCCGCTCGACCCGACCGGCTACGTCGCCGGGCGCACCTACACGATCTTCGACGGCTCCTCGACCGAGCAGGTCACCGTCACTGCGGTCGGGGGGTCATCGATCACCGTCGCCGAGACACTCCTCGCGCACGGCGCCGGGGTGCGGGTGTCGGACATGCCCGAGGACATCACCGAGGCCTCGATCCTCGCGACCACGGCGTTCATCACCACGCGAGGGAACGAGGCAATGGTGATGGGCAACGCCCAGACCCCGGGCCCCGTCACCGACCTCGACCCGTCGACCGCCGCGACGCTCCGCCTGGCGAAGAACCTGCTCTGGCCCTACCGGCGGACCCGGTGAGCCGCTCGAGCGTCCGGCGAGCGACCGGCGAGTGGTTCACCGGGACCGTCGAGGGGCTCGTCACCGTCTACACCGCGTTCCCGACCCAGATCCCCGCCGCCGCGTTCGGGCCCGGTCCCCACGGCGCGGTCGCGGTCGTGCGGATCGCCGCGGACTCCGAGCGTCGCATCGCCTACGGCGGCGAGCACGACGGCCGCAAGGAGACGACCCACACCGTCGAGCTCCAGATCTTCCACCGTTCGGTGTCAGGCGACGGGGAAGCCGCAACCGACCACCTCGACACCCTCCTCGACTCGCTCCGCGACCGGATCCGAGCCGACCGCCGCTTCGCTGACGCGTCGATCTTCCAGGCCGGCGAAGGGCAGACCCCGATCACCGGCACCTACGGCGAACCGAAGCTCAACGGGTCGGTCATCGAGCAGTGGTGCTCGCTGCGGTTCCCCGTCCAAGAGATCACCCAGACCTGAGGAGGCCCCGTGACCTACCGCTACCGCTTCGCCGGCGAGGTCGAGACGACGTTCTCGTCGATCTCGCTCAGCGACCCCGACACCGGCGCGCACCGAACCCTCGTGTGCCAGCCAGGTGACACCGTCGACCTCGACGACCCCGTCACCCACCCCGACCTCGCCCCCGCGAACGCGGCCGCCAAGAAGGCCGCCCGCGGCACGCCGGACGACACCCCCGCCGAGTCCCCCGATGGGCTCGAGGAGCCCACCGACCCACCGGCCGACGCGGCCGACACCCCCAAGGAGTGACCATGGCTGCTGTCGCATCCGCACTGTCCCAGCTCGGCGTCGGCAAGGAGAGCTCCAAGCTCACCGCCGTCGCGCCGAGCATCTGGATCCCGTTCTCCGGCTCGCTCGATGTGCAGGACAAGGTCGCCAAGCTGCCCGACGAAGGCATCCGCGGGTCCGCGGTGCAGACCTACGGCATGACGGAGGGCCCGAAGTACTCCGAGATCGGCTGGTCGGGCGCGGTGTTCCCCGACAGCCTCGGGTACCTCCTCGCGTCGCTCCTCGGTGAGGTCGCCACCACCGGTGCGTCGGCGCCGTACACCCACGCGATCAACATCAAGAACTCCGCTGACGCGCAGGGCCCGGCGCTGTCGGTCACCGACTTCTACGGCGGCACCTGGACGAACCCGGCCCGCCGCTTCGCCGGCTGCCAGGTCGCCGAGCTCGGCCTGAAGTGGAACGCCGACGGGAAGCTCGAGTACTCCGTCAAGCTCGTCGGCGCCGCGTCCGCCGTGGCGGCCAAGCCGTCGGCGTCGTGGACGTCGGTGCCCGAGACCCCGACGTGGGTGGGGACCACGACGATCGGCGGTGCCGCGAAGACGTACTGCGAGATGGGTGAGGTCACCCTCAAGCGGAACACCACCGCACAGATGAACGTCGACGGCACCCAGGGTCCCTACGGCATCTTCGCCGGACCGTTGCAGGTCACCGGGAAGATGACGCTCATCCACGAGGACGACACCGAGCTCACCCGGTACCTCACCGGCGCCGAGACGACCCTCGCCATCGACTTCACCCAGGGAGCCGCCGCGGCGCTGACCCAGGTGCTGCTCACGATGTCGAAGGTCGAGTACACCGAGGGGAAGAAGGTGACCGGCAAGGACTGGGTCGAGACCGAGATCGGGTTCGAGGCGTGCGCGAACACCACCGACGTCGGCGCGTCCGCGGGGTTCTCGCCGATCAAGGTCACGCTCCAGAACGCCATCGCGTCGGGCGTGTACGTCTGATGGCCCGCCACGACCTCCCCTCGGGCGGCTGGGTCGAGCTCCGCACCCCCGACCAGGTCCCCGAGCGTGCACGCCGAGCGGTGTCGGTCGCCTCCGCGAAGCTGTCCACCGAGTCGGTCGCCGCGATTGCGTCGCAGCAGTCGGCCGACGCCAGCGAGGACGCCGTCCAGCTCGCAGTCCTCAGCAGCATGCAGCCCGGCGACCTCGAGACGATGCTGCAGATCCAGGACTTCCTCATCGTGGCGCTCGTCGCCGCGTGGTCGTACCCGTTCGACCCGTCGGCCGACTCGCTGCTCGACCTCCCCGGCAGCGACTACGACCACCTGCAGGTCATCACCGCCCCGTTCGTCGAAGCGGTCCGGGGAGGTGTGAACACCGGGCCGTCGCCGGATCCGTCGTCCCCTACCGTGCCCTCCAACGCCTGAGGTGGGTGCTGGAGGGCGGACAGCCTGACGAGCGGTACCGGGAACCTCCATCGGAGTGGCGGACCTACCGGCTGTGCAAGCTCTACCGGTGCACCCCGCTCGAGCTCGACGACATCCCCGCCGAGACGAACGACTGGATGCTCGCGATGGCCGACATCGAGGAGCGGGCGCTGGCGACGCTGCGGGAGCGAGCCAACAGGGGGTGAGCGATGGCGAACGCATCGGTCACCCTCGCCGGCGAGGACGAGTTCGGTGTCGCGATGAAGGCGATGGTCGCCCGCATGGATGCTGCGGCGGGCGCAGCGACGAGCCTCGTGTGGGAAGAGGTCCGGGGCACGATCCGCCCCGACCACGAGGTGACCGGCCGCCTCGGTGACTCGCTGCAGGTCGACGGCCCCCACCGGGTCGGGTTCGGCAGCTACGAGTCGAGTGGCGGCCCGACCGCCCCCTACGCCCGGGTCATCGAGCTCGGCAAGCGCGGTAGCCGCTACCGCAAGGGTCACCCGTGGTTCATCCCGCAGTTCAAGGCCGCCGCCGCGACGTTCCACGAGACGTACTGGCGGACGTGGGCCGCAGCCCAAGGAGGTGTCGGTGTCTGAGCTCCTCCCACCAGTCGTCGCGTTCCTCGGAGCGAACACCACCGAGTACACCGCGGCGATGGGCGCCGCGCAGGGCCAGATGGTCGCGCTCGAGGCGACGTCGAAGAAGTCGATGGGCGGCGTCGCGACCGCGATCGGCACGGCGACGAAGGGGGCGATGGTCGGCGTCGCGGCGCTCGGGATCGCGGCGACCGCCGTCGCACTGAAGTCGGCCGACACGTTCACGAGTGTCGGCAAGGACGTCCTCAAGCTCCAGCGCTACACCGGCGAGTCCGCCGAGGAGATGTCGATCCTCCGGTTCGCGGCCCAGCAGACCGGCATCGACGTCGACAAGGTCGCCAAGGGCTTCGGGCTGCTCTCGAAGAAGCTCGAGTCGGGGATCGACACATACGCCGAGTGGGGTGTCGTGTCCCGTGACACCCGCGGCGAGATGCTCCCCATGTCAGACCTGTTGGGCAACCTCGCCGAACGGTTCGAGAAGATGCCCAACGGGCCCGAGAAGACCGCGCTCGCGATGCAGATCTTCGGGCGCGCCGGCGCCGACCTGATCCCGCTCCTCAACAAGGGCCGCGACGGGCTCGCCGAGCTGTCCGCCGAAGCCGAGAAGTACGGGCTCGTGCTCTCCCAGGACAACCTCGACGCGGTCAAGGCCTCCACCGCTGCGGCCCGCGACCAGGAAGCCGCCTGGCAGGGCCTGCAGGTCCAGATCGGCCAGTACGTCTTGCCGGTACTCACGACGGTCACCCAGTGGTTCGCGACGCACCTGCCACCCGCGATCCAGTTCGTGTCGAAGATCATGCGCGACGACGTCGGCCCCGTCCTCGAGTTCGTGTCGGGGTGGTTCACCAAGATCGCCGACGTCGCCGGCGCCTACCTCGTGCCCGTGCTCGGCATGCTCGCCGGTGGCGCCGGGATCATGGCCGTCGTCGGTGCCGTCTCCGCTCTCGTCGCGGTCCTCATGACGCCCGCCACGCTCATCGCGCTCCTCGTCGGCGGCCTCATCTACGCCTACAACCACTTCACGGCGTTCCGTGACGTCGTCGACGGTGTCGTGGCGTGGCTGTGGGCCCGGGCCCTCGTGATCTGGGACGAGATCCGGGCTCGGGCTGAGGCCGCGTTCGTGTGGCTCCGCGACAACGTCCCCCCGATCTGGGACCGGGTCAAGGCTGCCGCTGCCGAAGCGGTCGACTGGCTCCGCGAGCACGTCCCCCCGGTGTGGGACCGGATCCGTGAAGCCGCCGACCAGGCCGTCACGTGGCTCCGAGACAACGTCCCACCGGTCTGGGACCGGATCAAGGAAGTCGTGTCCGGTGTCGTGACCTGGCTCGAGGACCACGTGCCCGCCGCGTTCGACAAGGTGAAGACGGCCGTGTCGGGCGCGAGCGACTGGATCCGTGACCGGCTCCCCTCGGCGTGGGCGTCAGCCAAGGACGGTGCCAAGTCGTCGAGCGACTGGATCCGCACCAACGTCCCCGCCGCGTGGGAGGCAGCGAAGGCCGGCGTGCAGGCCGCCGTCGAGTGGATCGCGACCAACGTCGCCCCGAAGGTCGCCGCGTTCATCGACAACGTCCGCGGCTACATCTCCGACTTCCGGGGATGGTGGGACGAGAACTGGGGCGCGATCCGCGAAGCGGTCGGCCACGTCTTCGAGGCCCTCAAGACCGTCGTCGAAGCCAACCTGGCGCCCATCGTCGCGGTGTTCCTCGTGCTGCGCGACGCGTGGGTCACGGTCCAAGACGAGATCCTCGCCGTCGTCCAGCGGGTGTGGGACGAGATCGGCTCACAGATCGGGTTCGCCGTCGACTTCGTCCGGGCCGTGATCGAGACCGTGATCAACCTCATCAACGGCGACTGGTCGAAGGCGTGGGAGTCCGCCAAGGGGGCGCTCGGTGCCGTCGTCGACGGACTCAAGGGCCTCCTCGGCATGGTGTGGGACATCGGCTACCAGATCGTCGGGGCCATCACCGAGCTCGCCATGAAGTGGGGTGGCGCCATCCTCGGGTGGGTCATCGACGCCGCCGCCCAGGCCCCCGGAAAGCTGTGGGAGGTCGGCCTGGCGATCGGCGCCTGGATCCTCACCGAAGCGGTCCCCTGGATCGCCCAGAAGTCGGCCGAGATGAGCGTCGCGATCATGTCGTGGATCTGGACGACCACGATGTCGCTGCCCGGCAAGCTGTGGTCGATCGCCGCGGGCATCGGGTCGTGGATCGTCGACGTCGCCGCCCCCGAGGTCGGCCGCAAGGCCAGCGAGATCGCGACGTCGATGATGGCGTGGATCACCGGCATGCCCTCCCGGATCCGTGACGCCGCGTCGGGCATGTGGGACGGGCTCACCGGGGCGTTCAAGGCCGCCGTCAACGCTATCATCCGCACCTGGAACAACCTGTCGCTCACCGTCCCCTCGGTCGACGCGTTCGGTGTCACCCTCGGCGGGTTCACCGTCCCGACCCCCGACATCCCGCTGATCCCGATGGCACAAGGCGGGTGGGGCACCGTCACCAGCCCGACCCTGTTCCTCGCCGGCGAAGCCGGCACCGAGGACTTCGCGTTCGGGCCCCACGCCAAGGGCGGGCTCGGCGGCAACGTGGTGAACAACTACTACGAGGTCAACGTCCCCGGGTACCTCGGTGACCGCCACGAGCTCACCGCCGCGATCACCGAAGGGATCCGCCAAGCGGAACGGGAAGCGGCATGAGCATCACCGTCGGGCGCGCCGGACGTGACGTCACACTCTCGGACCCGACGACGTTCTCGCTCCGGGGAACGACCCTCACCCTCGGCGGGTACACCGACGGGCTCACCGGCCCCGACGGCGCCGCGCTGTGGCAGCAGCTCTCGGGCCTCGACGGCAACCGTGACGAGCCGGAGGTGCCCTTCGAGTGGCCCGCAATGGCCGACCTCGACGGCATCTACCAGCCGAAGTCCGTGGCGCTGACCGGCGAGAAGATGACCCCCGTCAACGGGCGGTTCAAGTGGGACCTCACCCTCGAGCAGGTCCCGAACTGCGCGCTCCCGCAGCTCGAGCACCAGCTCGTCGGGGGGCTCCGCACCAACTCCCACGCGTTCACCGATGCCGACGTCGCCCCCTGGCACGCGGTGCCCGTCGAAGCGCTCGACTACTGGTCGGGCGAGGTGACCCCGACGAGCAGCTTCGATTTCACCCGATCGGGCGAGCACGGCGACGTCGGCATCCACCTCTTCGGGACCGGCGTGTCGAACGAACGGCTCGCGCACTCCTCGCTCCGGCCCGCGCACTGGTACAGCTGCGGCGCCCAGATCGAGATCGGCTACCCCGACGCCACCGCGTACCGGGTGCTCGCCGGCCGCCAGCTCCCCGGAGCCGACGCGTCCGCGGTGCGGTCGTGGCGGATCAGCAACGACCTGGTGCGCGCCTACCCCCACCCGACCGTCGACGGCGTCCTCGTCGTCGCGTTCTGGAACGGGACCACCTGGGTCGAGGTCGACTGGGAGTTCGATGGCCCCGCCCTCATCGACACGTGGCAGTCGATCACCGTGATCCGCAACGACCCCGCCGAGGTCAAGATCCGGCTGTCGATGGTGTGCCTCGGCTCCACCTACGACCTGTACCGCAACCAGCTCGACATCCGCCTCCGCCGCGGTGCTCGGTGGGTCGAATGCAACTGGGTCGCCGACGACGCCCACCTCGGCACCGTCCGACGACACACCCCCGACAACTCCAACGGTGAGGTCGGCGGGCTCACCGAGCAGAACAGCGCTGGCGCCGCGAAGTGGTGGATCCAGTCTGCGAAGACCGTCTCGAAGACGCCGGCCATCGGCGAGCTCTACCTCACCACCGCCCGAACGTCGTTCCCGTTCGCGCTCGGCTGGCAGCCCGCCGGGCCGCTCGCGAACGACGACTACGACGCCCACCAGGTGCAGTACCTCGGCGAGCTCGACGAAACGCAGATGGTCGTCGGTCGGTGACCGTCACCCAGAAGCTGCAGGCGCCCGGATCGATCACCGTCAAGCTCCGCGACGACATCCCGCCGTCGGTCACCCGCGCCATCCGCCTCGTCGACCGGGGCTTCGCTCAGATCCTGGTGCTCCCCGGCCGGGCACCCGAAGAGGCATCGGTCGCCCAGCTGAAGGCCCTCGCCATCTACGCCGGCGTGTACCGCGGGATGAAGGGCCGCACCGAGCTCTACGGCGCCGGACCCGAGATCTGGCTCGGCGACGAGGACGACAAGGGCGACACCCTCGTCGAAGCCAACAACATCACCAAGGCCGCCGGCACGTTCGTCCAGTGGGTCACCGACCTCCTGCCCTCGTCGATCTCGGCGGGCACGATCCACGCCCAGGCCGGCACCCTCAACTGGACCGCGGTCGACATCTCCCGCCGGGCAGCGCTCGACTACGTGTGCGACTCCTGGGACGGTCGCGAGTGGCGCATCGACCACTCGACCCTCGAGCTCAGCGCCGGCACCGTCGCTCAGCTCTACGGCACCACCCCCTCGACGATCATCACCCCCGACTGGGACGGCACCGATGGTGAGCTTCGCGGGCTCCGAGCGACCGCCACCCTCGACCAGGACCTCGAGGACTACACCTCCGACGTCACCGTTCGCGACGCTGCCGGCAACGAAGTCACCGTCTCGACGTCCTCCGCCCCGTTCGTCGACCCCAACGGTGACCCCGTCATCTGGCACCGCTTCATCGACGCCACCGAAGTCACCTCCGGCACCGCATCTTCGGTGGCCACGGGGCAGCTCACCCGCTTCGCGAAGCTGGCGCGCCGCATCGCCGTCGCGTCCGACGTCCACGCCCTCCCGCTCGTCCTCCGCGTCGGCGAGTACGTGTGGGTCTACGACCCCGTCGAGGACCTCGTCGACACCGCCAACGAGGTCAGCTACCGCGGGCAGCTCTGCTGGCCGATCAAGGCCCGCCTCGTCGGTTACACGTGGCCGATCGGCCGTCGCATGGCCGTCCACCTGATCCAAGGCAGCGACGCCGTCGACCTCACCGACTGGTTCGTCCCCGACACCGGCCGGGCGACCCTCGAGGTCGACACCCCCGCCCGGACGCTCCGCCGCACCATGCAAGCCCGCTCGCTCCGCCAGCGCGGCTGATCCCGTGGGCAACGTGCCCACCTCGAGGAGGCACTGATGGACGTCACCGCCGAGCGCGCGCGCCTGGTCGACGAGATCGCCGCTGGCCGGATCCCCGGCGTCGATCTCGTCGACGCGCACGTCGACCACAACGCGGAACACGGGGAGAACCCGGAGCTGATCGACGAGGGAGACGAGCGATGATCGGTCGCCGCGTCGCCACCTTCGACGACATCGAGAAGGCCGGCGACTACTGCCTCGACACGATCGAGGACCACGGCACCACCAAGCGGTGCGTGTGGTTCCTCCTCCCGCTCCACGAGGGCGAGACGAAGTACGACCGGCCGACCCCGGGTTCGGGGATCCACGCCGTCTACGAGCCGCCATGGGTCTTCAGGGAGTGCGGCGACGGGTCGGTCGAGATCCGGGAGTCCATCGCGTGTTCTGGTGGCGGAGCCGAGGGCGAGTACTGGCACGGGTACCTCGACGAGGGCCACGCCTGGAGGACCGTCTGATGGCTCGCCTCTCGACCTCGCAGCTCCGCGTCGCGTGGGCGCCACCGTGCCAGGGCCCGTGGGCCCGAGTCACCCTCTACGGCGGCGCCGTCGTCTCCGTCGACCCGCTCATCGTCCCCGCCGTCCTTGCGCTCTCCGGCGTCTTCGAGGCGCACGGCTACCGGGCGACCCCGCCCGACACGGGCGCCTACAACTGCCGGCGCATCACCGGCGGCACCGGGTACTCGCTCCACGCGTACGGGATCGCCGTCGACGTGAACTGGCTCGACAACCCCTACGGGCCCCGCCTGATCACCGATATGCCCCGAGCGATGACCGACGCCGTGAAGGCGCTCCGGACCGTCTCCGGCCACCAGGTGTGGGGCTGGGGCGGCGACTACGGCGGCAACAAGGACGCGATGCACTTCGAGATCGTCTGCACCCCCGCGCAGCTCGCGACCGGGATCCGGACGACGACCCCACCCACCGTGCCGCCAGCCGGCCACCCCAAGGAGGAGTACCTCGACATGACCGAGAAGGAGCTCGACGAGAAGCTCGAAGCGTTCGGCACGAAGCTGATCGCATCCCTCACCGGCAGCGCAGGGGTGAAGCCGGGCACGATCAACGACCCGAAGAACCCCACCATCTACGACGCCCGCACCGCGGTGCGCGACGTCCTCGACGGCAAGCGGCCGTGATCGACTTCGACGCCTCGACAGTCGTCGAGAACGTCCTGTCGTGGCTCGTGATCGGCATCCTCGCGGCGACCGGAGGGCTGATGCTGGCGGGGATCCGCCGGATCATCCGCCACCAACGCGAGGACCGCGCCCGCCAGCTCGAGCAGCAGGCCGACCTGACCGCCTTGGTCAGCTACGTCCTCGTCCACTTCGAGCCGAAGGTCGACGAGGAAACCGGGCAGCCCGACTTCTCCATGACGCTCCCGTTCAGGGTGCGTCGCATCGAAGAGGAGTTGTCGTTCGACTCAGGGCGAAGCGTCAAGGACGTCCTCGGCAAGGTCGCCCGCCAGCTCGGCGTGGACGCGGCATCCGGGCCCGACGACACCGGGGGTGCAGTGTGACCAGCGACGAACGGGCGCACGCCGCCCGCCAGGAGCTCGTGCGGATCCTCGGCGCCGTCATCTGCCTCGCGATCGTCGCCGGCGGCGTCCTCGCGTGGCGGGCTCTCGACGCCCTCGCGGCCGGCGACAAGACCGTGGCCACCGTCGCAGTCGGGCTCATCGCCCTGTTCACCGGCATCGCCGGCACCGCCGCGGGGGCACTCGCTGGGGCGCTCACCATGGGACGGGAGGACTGATGGCTCTCGCAACGATCGGCGAGACGATCCTGGTGGCCGGGGCACCATCGGTTGGTGCCGAGGTCACCGTGACGATCGTCGCCGCCACCGCTGGGACAGCGTTCGGGTACACCACCGTGGCGACCGAGGGCGGCCGCCGCCGGGCAGCGACCGATGCCACGGGTGCGTGGTCGCTCGGGTCGGTGGCACCGAACGTCGGGTCGAGCGGCGACGTCATCACGTCACCGTCGGGCACCGTGTACCGGATCGATGTCCGTCACCGCGACGGGACGGTGATGGTCCCGCGGTTCGTTGAGGTCCCCGACTCGGTGGGACCGCACGACATCGTCGACATCCTCACCGTCGCACCCGACGCGATCGTCGACTCCGCGGTCGAGCAGGCGATCGACACGTCGGCGGCATCGCTCGGCGGGTTCGTCCAGCAGCTCCTGACCGACGGTGACGTCGAGACGGTGCTCCCCGACTGGACTGACGCATCGGTCGCCTCCAGCGCGTTCGACGCTCTCGCGGTGCTCGGCGGGAAGCTCGTCGTGCCTTCACCTGAGACGGGTGGCAACCAGGGCACCAACGCCGCCGGGCACGGCTTCATCTACAAGGACTTCGCCAGCCTCGGCTCGTGGGCCGGGACGCGGGTCAGTGTCTCCGGCTACTGGACCGGGGAGCGCCCGTACGAGGCGACGCCGCTGATCCACATCGACACGACGACCGACGAGTACGGGCTCGGCGTGTGGCCGATCAGCGACTTCGCCCCGGGCACGCCCGGGAACCAGTCGGTGCTGTGGCTCGGCGCGATCGGCCGGGACAACACGTTCTTCGACGACTTCCTCCAGCTCGCCGTCCCGTTCTCCGACCTGCCTGATGAGCTCGGCGGCCTGGTCGTCGAGAAGCGGTACAAGTGGGAGCTCCGGTCGTGGGACGGCGAGTGGTCGCTGTGGATCGACGGGTACCTCGTCGGCGACTGGCTCCCGATCCCGACTGCGCTGCTCGGCAGCACGGTCCACGGGATGGCGCTCGACAACAACCAGTCCGACGGCAACTACGGCGCCGGCGGTGCACGGGAGGCGAACAAGGGTGCGCTCGAGGGCCCGTTCGTCGTCGCGCGGATCCAGGCGCAGGACGGCGAACCGGTCGCGGTCGGCCGCCAGCTCGACGACGCGCTCCGCTACAAGGCCGACGAGCGGCTGAAGGTCGACCGGGCCGGTGACACGATCACCGGCGACCTGCTCGTCGACATCGACGGCGTCGGGGTCATCGCGCTCGAGGAGGACATCCTCGGCGGCGCCGCTCTCACCGTCACGCAGGACGGCGACACCGATACCACCGTCGGGCTCGGCTCCATCTCCGGTGTCGGGGCCCTGTCCCTGGGTGACGGGGCCGGGAACCAGGCCTACCTCGTGCACGCCGGCGACGACATCCTGCTGACCCCCGGGAAGATCCAGCAGAGCACCGCGGCGTCGGCGTCGACCGACCTCGTCAGGCTCAACGAGGCCGTGCTGAAGTCGTTGTTCGACGCCAACACGATCCTTGCGGCCACGAGCGACAACACCCCCGTTGCGCTCACCGTCGGGGCCTCCACTGTCGTCGGGCGGGCAGCGTCAGGTGGGATCGTCGCTCTCACGCCGGCGCAGCTCCGCACCATCATCGACCTCGCCGCCCAGATCGGCGCCACCGCGGTCGGCGGCGACCTCACCGGCACCGTGAGCAACGCACAGATCACCGCCGGAGCCATCGTCAACGCCGACATCAACGCCGCCGCACAGATCGACGGGACGAAGGTCAACTACGCCACCGTCAACGCTCAGGGCGCCACCGAGCTCGCCACGGACGCTGAGGCCCTCGGGCTCGCCAGCACGTCGCGAGTGCTCACCCCGTCCAACCTCGCGGCCGTGCTCGCCGCCCTCTTCGCGGCCGACGCGACGTTTACCTCCGACCGGCTGTCCCTCGAGAACGCTGACGGCAAGATCCGCATCGAGACCGACGCGAACGACTCGGCCGCCACCAACCACTACCGCGGCGCCGAGACGTACCCCCGGGCCGTCGTCGGGCACCTCGGCCAGTTCTCCCTGTCGGGCCTGTTCGCTGGCCTTGGCGTCGCTGATCCCGATACCTACTGGTTCCGCTCGTTGACCACGGCGGGCGTGTGGACGGCGAGCGGCGGCGGGATCGAGGGCATCGGCAAGGGCGTCGTGTTCACCGAGCAGTCCGACCCGTCGGCCCCAGCAGCCAACGGGGCGACCCTCTACGCCCGCGACAACGGATCCGGCAAGACCCAGCTCTGCGTCCGATTCAACACCGGCGCCGTGCAGGTCATCGCCACCCAGCCCTGACTCGAGCTACCACCTGGCGGAAGGCCCCCACCTTCGGGTGGGGCCTTCGTCGCGCTCAGGTGAACATGGCCCGCTGGATTGCGTCGCAAGCCTGCCGAGCTTCGTCCTTGGTGAGCTCGACCACGATCGACTCGATCCCCGCCGTGACCCGCAACCGGGCCTTCTTGCGGCCGGCCTCGTCGACTGTGACGCCCGAGATCGACCGGATTGGAAGCATCCGGGCGCCGCTGCCATCGCTCTTCGACACGCCGGTCGCGGCGAGCGACAGTCCCATGGTCATCACGCCGCCGGCGATCTTGGCGCCGCTGACCTTCTTGCGGGCGGCCCCGACCTCGATCCGGTCGGCGTAGATGGCGAACGACACGCTCGCCCCGTCGACCTTTCCCGAGTACGCGTACATCGGCGTCTGTTCCATCAGGGTTGCCCTTCCCGCCGGGGGGCCGGTTCCGTGTGGTCCCCCCGTTGCTCGCAGAGGATCATGCCTCACCCGCGGCCATGCGTGCTCAGCTACCCAGCGAGCCTCATGGGTGGCGGGATCTGCTCGACGGTGTCGAGGACCTGGTCGTTGCAGATCAGCGTGTATCCGATGGTGGAGGCGATCGTCCGATGGCGGAGCGCCTCCTGGGTGCGCCTGATGTCTCGGCCGGCGAGCTGGACCTGGGTGCCGAACCGGTGGCGCAGCTGGTGCAGTGTCGACGTGACGCCGATCTCGCGAAGTGCGCGGTTGGCGATCTTGGAGATCATCCACGGCGGGAGCGGCCCGGGGCGGCCGTCGACGCGTGGGCACACCCACCCTCGCGTGGGGAGGTCGCAGGAGCGGAGGCCCTCGGCGAGGTGGATGCCGAGCGTGGCGCTCGACTCGTCGCCACCCTTCGACGTGACGATCTGGATCCGCTTCTGCGACCAGAGGATGTCGTCGACGCGCAGCTGCGAGATCTCGCATGCCCGGAGACCGGCCCACCCTGCGAGGAGGACCATGGGCCGCGCGCGCCCGGCGACCCTCTCGGTGATGAGCGCGACGTCGCTCTCGTCGGTCGGCCGGGGGAGCCGGCGCTTCGTCTTGGGGCGGATGAGCCGGAGTGTCGGGTCGACGTCGATGAGGCCGGCGAGGAGCGCCCACCGGTAGAACGACCGGAGGTGTGACAGCTCGGTGGCCACGGACTCGGGTGAGGGTCGGGCGTCGAGGTAGCCCTGCAGCTCGTCTGTGGTGACCTCGAGGTGGGCGCTGTGGCCGAGGTGGCGGGCGACGCGTGCGAGCACGCGCTGTCTCTGGTAGATCGTCGACGGCCGCAGGTTCCGCTGCCGCAGGTACGTCGTGTGGAGTTCGATGGGATCCGTCATGGCGAAAATTCGTCGGACGACTCACCGCACGATCTTGAGTGTTGGGGGGAGATCAAGGGTCAGAGGTCCCGATTGTGCAGGGTCGCAGAAACCCTCGTTTCTTGACTGCACCGGCGTAAGGTGTCGGGCTCCCCTTGAGGCCGCTGGCATCGCTCCACCGACCACGCGCTCCATCATCTTCCAGTTCTGAACCCTCTCGCGGACGTCGTCGGAGTCGCGAAACAGCAGGTCGGTGGGCACCCCGAAGAACTCGGCCATCTGGCCGACCTCGGCGACTGAGAACCGACGCTTGCCAGTCATCCGTTGAGAGATCTGGCTCGACGCAAGGCCGAGGTACTCGCCCAAGCCCTTCGCCGTCATCTGGTTGAGGGCCAGCAACGTCCGCACGTTCTCGCGCACGTGGCGCTCGATGACGTGCGCGGGCGTGACGACGGTCGCTTCCATTGGGGCAGCCATGTGCCTGATTCTGCTAGCGCTCGCCCTAGATGACAAGCAATCCGACCGCAACGCTTGCCAAGTTTACAAAAACGAACTAGAACTACCTCCGTGGCATTCCCCGCACCCACGGACCGGCACCGCCTGGCCGACGAGAAGCTCGGTGGCGAAGGCGCGTTGCAGCGCTTCGTCGCGGACCGCCGGTCGGATGGGAAGTCGTGGCGCTCGATCGAGCGTGAGCTGTTCGCCGCCACGGCGGTCGACGTGACGGGCGAGACGCTCCGGCTCTGGTTCGCCGAGCTGCTGGAGGCCTCGTGAGCCTCTGCCGCGATGCACGCGATCTGGCCTGTGCGGTCGGCTCGGTCCTGGTGTCCACCGTCCTCGAGCTGCACGCCGTCGTCGTTGAGCGGGAAGAGTGCGGGGCGTCGTCGGACTACCACGACGGCACCGCCCAAGAGGTGGGTGACGAGATCCGCTGCGACCTCCCCTGGGGTCACCGTGGCGGCCACCAGTCGCGGGAGCACGGGCTCGACGTCGACCGCTTCAGCGATCTGAGCGACCACGGCCTCGACACCCCGAGGAGCCTCCGATGAGTGGCCGCATCGACACGGCCCCGTACTCGGCTCGGTACGAGAAGGCGATGCAGATGGGCGCGTTCCTGCTCACCGACATCGACTCTCCTCTCCGTCTGGTGACGAGGCGATCGATCACCGAGTACGCAGCCGACATCCGCGAAGCCAAGGCGGACCTGGACGAGGTCCGTTGGCACAACGCCCACCTGCCCGCGTTCGAGGCTGACATCGACGAGCTGGTGGCGTCATGAGCGGCGACCTCGACCTCCGCATCCCGTTGGAGGCGCTCGTCGGCATCGAGACGTCTCGGCTCTACCAGCTCCATCGCCACACCGGCGAGGGTCCTGACGACGAGATCGGCGACTGCTTCCGCACCGCGATCGCGTGCCTGTTCGGCTACCCGAAGCCGGACTACGTCCCGCACTTCGTGCGCGAGACGATCATCCTCGGGCTCGACGAGCACGGCGGCTGGGAGGACATCGCCGCCGCACGACGCTGGGCGCGAGCGACCGAGGAGTGTGACCTCGCCCTCATCGAGCGGTCCGAGGTCGACCGGCTCGGCATCGCCGCCCTGGCCACCGTGCGCTCGCACGCTGGGCCGTGGAACCACTCGGTCGTCTACCAGGCCGGCGAGGTCGTGTGGTGCCCGACGACCGGCGACTCGGGCGACTACACGACCGAGGACCTGATCGACGACGCGGCGATGCTCGTCATCTGCCGTCCCTACGAGCCGGGCCCTGACGAGCTGCTCGCGCAGTGGCGAGAGGCGGCGGCGTGAGCGGCTCGCTGCGCGCCCTGATGTTCCTCCTCGCGCTGCTGTGGGCGATCTGCCTCGCGGTCGGTGCGGGTTGGGGTGCGCTCCTCGTGGGTGTGCTCCTGGTGGTCGTCCTGCTGGCGGCGTGGCATGAGCGTGAGGCTGACCAGTGACGGTCGAGGAGCTCCTGGCGGAGCTGTCCAGCCGGGCGTGGGTGGCGACGATCGACGCGTCGGGCGCCGAGCAGGACGCTGTCTGCGCGACGAACGTGTGGCTCGCGGAGCCGGGCGGGTCGCCTCGCCGGTACGCGCTGTTCGCCGAGGCGCAGGACGCTGCCCGCCGGGCTGCTGAGGCGACGGCCGCCCGCTCGAAGCTCGTGAGCGCCCTGGAGCTGGTCCACGACATCGTTGAGGCGTCGCGGTGAGCTGGCTGTACCGCTGGCTCGTCGGCGATGTCGCCCGCGCCTTCATGGTGCGGATGCTCGTCCAGAAGGCGCGGGACTGCGTCGATCACGCCCTGTGGTCCGACGACGACCTCGCCAAGCTCGCTGAGGGCATCTGGGGGGGGGTCCGATGAAGGTCGACGCCGGCCCGGTCCGTGCCCACGTCGCGGCGCTGGTCGCTCGCGGGGCGACGGTCCGTGGTGTCGCTGCGGCGTCGGGTGTCGACTCCCGGACGGTCGGTCGGCTCATCGTCGACCCGACGACGTGCGCTGCGAAGGGCGGGATCCTCGCTCTCGACGCGCAGCGTGCCGAGCGTCTCCTCGAGGTGTCCCTGACCGCCGCCGAGGAGGGCGAGGCGGCCCAACTCGCCGCCACCCGCCGACCGCCACCCAAGCCACGCCGAGCTCGCCACGCGCCGGAGCTGATCGGGACACCTGAGCCGGTGCGTCCGCGCTCCCGTCACGAGCTGGTCGACTGCGCCGTGGACGTCGCGAAGCTGCACTCGCTCCCGCTGGATGCGTTCGTGGCCCGCCAGCTCGACGTGACGCTCCCTGAGGCGCAGGACCTGCTGCGCCAGGCGCGCCGTGACGGTCTGCTCCCGTCGTCGGTGCGGCCGAGGAGCACGCGGTGAGGTGGCTTGACGCGCTGCCGGCGCTGTCGATCCTCGTGGTCGCCGTGACGTTCGCGGCGCGTGACGCCCGACGGGCTGCGCGCCGAGATCTCGATTCGTTGTCTCGCCGTCGTCGCGAGCTGGATGCGATGCGGAGGGTGTCGTGAGCGACCTGCGAGAGATCGCGCTGGCGTCGATCGAGGTCGGTGACCGGTTCCGGGTCGACCTCGGCGACGTCGAGGCGTTGGCGGAGTCGATCGAGTCGTCGGGCTACACCCAGCCGATCCTCGTCTCGGAGGCCGGCGACCGGTTCGTGTTGATCGACGGCGGCCGGCGCCTCGCGGCGTACGAGCTCCTGGGCCGCATGCTGATCCCGGCGATCGTCCGCCCGCAGGTGACCGATGACGAGGTCGCCCTGCTCGAGGCCGTGACGAACAGCCACCGGAAGGGCTGGACCCCGTCGGAGGCCGCGGCGAAGGCGGCGCAGATCGAGCAGCTCCTCGCCGAGGGCCGTCTCGACCAGGTGGGCAGTCTGCCCACCGCGGGCGAGCGCCGGAGCGCGTGGGTGGCCCGCATGGTCGGCTACCGGGACCGGACCCTCCGTGACGCCCGCCAGCTCGTCGAGTACGAGGCAACGACGGTCGACGGCCAGGTCCTGTGTGACCGCCTGGTCGCGCAGATGGACGAGTCGGGGCAGGTGTCGGGCCCGCACCGCCAGTGGCGTGGCGTCCGCCAGCTCGAGGTCCTCGCCGGCAACGACGACGCCGAGATCTCGAAGATGGCCACGGGCGCGCTGGCCCGAGCGCTCGACGACACGACGGTCGACATCGCCGCGGAGGCGGACGGCCTCGCGTCGTACGCCGAGGTCGAGATCAAGGACGAGACGGCAGGCGTGGAGCCTGGGGACGCGACCCCGGATGAACCCGCCGCGGAAGCTGTCTCCAGGGGGAGGGGCTCGGACGCCGAGTCGCGTCAGGCGTCCGAGCCGTCCCTCCCGCTCGCCGAGGCCGAGATCTCCGCTGCGACCGTGAAGTTCGACGAGCTGACCGGCCCGCAGCGCGAGGCGCTGGTCACGCTCTACAAGGCCGACACGAGCCTCCTCATCGACGATCACACCACGGTGGACTCGATCGGGTGGGAGGCGCACGCCACCCTCGAGCCGCTCGGTCTCGTCGGCAGCTTCCGCCCGTACGCGAGCTCCGACGAGCGCGAGACGCAGCTGAGCAACGAGGGCGTCGCTCTCATGGAGGAGTTCGCCGCCGAGTGGTGGCGGGCTCAGCGCAACGCGCTCAACCTCGCGTCCGACTGGGTGATCGCTGACGGCTGGCCGACACCCCACCCGTGGACTCGGACCTACACGATGTTCGAGTCGCCCAACCGGGCCGTGGTCCGTGGCCTCGTCATCGGCTACGGCGAGACGCGGCTGTCCCCGGTGCTCGCCGACGACGGTGTCGCCGTCCCGGCGTGGCTCGACGATCTGCGACCTGCACCAGCACCTGTTTCTCCTATCGGCGGGTCAGAGTCACCTGCGCCTCGTGGGGGCGTGAACGGGTCCTCTGTGCCCGAAGGTGGCGAGCTGGTGCCCGACCCCTCGACTGTGGTCGAGCCTGTGGAGGGCTCGGTCGAGGGTGAGGAGTTCGGCACGGTTCCCGCCACTGTGCCGGCTGCAGACGAGGGGCCGGAGTTCCGCCGCTCCGGCTCCTCGTCGACCACGCATCTCCCGCGCCGCAAGGAGTCGTCGGCTCCGCCGCCGCGTGGCGCCGACATGTTGAGGCTGTTCGCGGCACTCGATGAGGCGGCGACCCTGATCCAGGACATCACCCCGGCCGAGGTTGACCGGGCGCTCGGCGCCAACCGCGACGGTGCCGAGCTGGGTGCCCAGGCCGTGGCGGCGATCGATGTGCTCACCGATCTGATGCCGGGGGTGAGGTTCGTAGCTCGCCCGGTCTGACGGTTGCGTGCCGTCCTCACCTGGGCACCTGGAGGGGTTGCCGGGGTGAGGGCGGCACGGAGCCTCCAGGCCCTCACCAATGCCCACCGGTGCACCTGGTGGCTCCACGTTCTGACGGCGCTCGTCTTCGACGCGCCCTGACCCCGAGGAGATCCTGATGTCGTTGAATCTCCGCTTCTCGAAGCGGGCTGACCTGATCGCTGCGTTGGAGGCTCGCCGGCCGTGGGCCGAGGCCCTCGACGCGAAGGTGCTCGCGGAGCACCAGGCGGCTGAGAAGGCGTGGTGGAAGGAGAACCAGCGGCGGTGCCGCGAGTTCTTGAAGCTCGGGTTCGACGACGCGAAGGCGGTCGGGTTCACGCCGTTCTTCCGCCGGTCGGCCAGCGTCTACGCGTCGGACTCGCCCCCTTCGTGCCCGAGGTCGATCGTCGCTCAGCTCGATCGTCATCTCGGCCTCCTGGCGGTGACCCGTCAGGACCGGTTCTCGATCTCGCCCGAGGGGTGGGGCTCGATGTTCTGGCTCCTCACCCATGACGAGGACGCGGCCCCTGAGGGGCTGTGCTGATGTCCGCCGACAGGACCGGCCCGTCGCTGGCACCTGACCAGGATTCGGTGCTCGACCGCTTGGCGCTCCCGCTCGAGGCTGTTGTCGAGCTGCACCGGCACGTGAACCAGCTCACCGCGACGTTCGGCCCGGCGATGACGGCGGTCCTCCGGGATCTCCTCACCGACGTCGATGTCCGCATGGCTGGTGCCGAGCGGGGTGTGCGCATGGAGGTCGGCCGGCTGCTGAACCTCCGCGCTGAGACGCTCGGCTGGTACCAGGCGTCTGAGGAGGCACGCGAGCAGGAGGTCTCGATCCTCGCGGCGCTGATGCTCGAGCTGGAGCGCCGCAACCGCCGCAGCCACACGGCACCGTCGAAGGAGCTCGTCCGGGCCCGGAAGCTCGTCGACCAGTACAACCAGGATCACGGCGCGTGAGCCTGTTGGGCCTCGCTCTCCCTGCGGTGCGGCCGAGGATGCCGGCGCGCGTCCTGATCTCGGGTGCCGCTGGGCTTGGGCCGCTCCTGACCGGGCTCGACTTGGCGGAGCGTCTCGGTGGCCGGGTGACGGTGATCGACGCGGGTGACGGCGAGTCCCTCGAGCTGGCCGGGATCCACGAGTTCGACGTCGTGCACCGGACGGCCCCGTTCGCGGTGGATCCGCTCGTCGAGGCGTTGCGCACCGCGACGGGTCCGCTGGTGGTGCACAACCTGTCGGCGTGGTGGACGGGACCGGGTGGCCTGTCCGACGTCGGCCACACCGTGAGCTGGGATGCGGCGAACGCGGCGGTGAGCCGTCTGGTGCGTGCGGTCCGGTTCTCTCCGGCCCATGTGGTCGCGACGGTGCGCGCCCGGATGCGTGTCCACGTCGACGTCGTTGACGGTGTGGAGCACCCGAGGCTGGTCGGGGAGTCGATGACGCTCCAGGACGACATCGCCCGGGCGTTCTCGGTGATCGCCCGCACCGACTCCGAGCTGAACCTGTGGGTGCTGGCCACGGCGATCGACTCGCTCGGGGTGGGGCAGACCGACGCCCTCCACGAGGCGCTCGTCGAGTGGCACGACGAAGGCGGCGAGGTCCTCGACCGCGAGACCGTCGCCGAGCTCGTCGCCCCCGTCGCGCAGCTGCGCGACAAGGCGGCCCGCGCCGCGATCCGCACCGACTTCCGGGCGTCGTTCGGCCCCGGCTTCATCCCCGCCGCGCACCTCGACGCGGCGCGGGAGTTCATCGCTCGACACACCACCAAGGAGACCCCATGACCATCATCCCCGACCGACTCGATCTCACGGCCTCCCTCAGGCTCTCGACCGGAGCACACGACGAACCAGACCTCGACGGGCTCGGCGACCTGGTGGACGTCCACGCCTGCGTCATGGAGGCCGTCGCGTTCGTCGCGGGCGAGCCGTGGTCGGACCACCCGCAGTGCGCGTCCTCGACGATCGGTGCGTACCTCCGGGCGTGGAACGACTCGCTGCCCGACGACGACCGCCAGCAGCTCAAGCAGTACATCCCCCGCCTCGTCGGCTCGGCCGGCACGCCCGAGCAGGAGGACCGCCGGGCGTGGATGGCAGCGGACTGGCTGATCCGGGTGCACACGCCGGCTTGGCTCCGCCTCGCCGGGCTCACCTCGGAGGCCGATGCCCTCGCCGGACTGCCCGAGCTCGTGTCGGCCGACTCGGTCCCGTCACTCAAGGGCCCGCTCGAGGCGGCCCGCAAGAACGCGGCCGCCGCCGGGGCCGCCGCCGGGGACGCCGCCGGGGACGCCGCCGGGGCCGCCGCCTGGGACGCCGCCGGGGACGCCGCCAGGGCCGCCGCCAGGGCCGCCGCCTGGGACGCCGCCGGGGCCGCCGCCGGGGACGCCGCCGGGGACGCCGCCTGGGACGCCGCCGGGGCCGCCGCCTGGGACGCCGCCGGGGACGCCGCCGGGGACGCCGCCGGGGCCGCTGCCAGGGACGCTGCCAGGGCCGCCGCCAGGGACGCCGCCAGGGACGCCGCCAGGGACGCGCTGGCGCCGACCGTCGCGTTGTTGCAGGAGTCCGCGCACGAGCTCGTGGTCCGGATGGCCACGGTCACCATCGACGAAGGGACGACCCCTGATGCCTGACGACCCCACCACCGACCAGGTCCGCGCGTTCACGGACTGGATCCGCGAGCACGCCCGCGGGTCCCTCAACGACGAGATGACCGCGGCCATGGCCGACGTCGTCCTCGCTGTCTCGACCCTCGAGAAGCCCGGGACCGTGACCCTCAAGATCAAGGTCGAACCGATCGGCACCGGCGACCGCACCGTCGTCACATCCGGCCAGGTCACCTCGTCGCCGCCCCAGCCCGCCCCGCCGGCGTCCGTGTTCTACCCCGACGATCACGGCGGCCTGCACCGCAACGACCCGCAGCGACCCTCGCTGTTCGAGAACAAGGAGACCCCGAACCCATGACCGACACCTCTTCCCAGGACCTCATCGTCGAAGCGGCCGGCACCGAGACCGGCACCCTCGCCGGGATCATCGGCGACGCCGCCGCTGCGCTCCTCCTCGAGGACGTGGCCGACGGCATCAAGACCGTCGTCACCCCACCCGGTTCGACCCGCACCTTCGTCGACCTCCAGGCACTCGCCGCCACACCTGCCCGTCACAGCGGGGTCGTGCAGGTCCACACCGGCGATTCGTTCGTGAGCACGGTCGACCGCCTGGCCGACGCGAGCACGGCGGTGCTGTACGTCGACGAGCCCGGCCAGTGCCTCGCCGCGATCCTCGACGACGACACCGCCCACCGGCCCGGCTGGCGCGACCACCGGGTCCGGTTCACCCCCCGGCCCACCCCCGAGTGGGAGTTCTGGACGACCCACCAGGGGCTCGGTGAGCAGCAGAGGTTCGCCGAGGTGATCGAGGACGGCCTCGAGGAGATCGTGTCGCCCTCCGCGGCCGACATGCTCGAGCTGGCCCAGTCGTTCCAGGCGTCGATCTCGTCGAAGTTCTCCCAGCAGGGCCGCCTCCACAACGGCGCCGTGCAGTTCACCTACTCGGAGGACATCAACGCGAAGGCCGGAGCGAACGGCACGGTCGAGATCCCGGCCGAGTTCTTGATCCGCCTGGCCGTCTACCACGGGGCGGACCCGGTCAACGTGAAGGCCCGCCTGCGGTACCGCCTGAAGGGCGGGGAGCTCGCGATCGGCTACCAGCTCGCCCACCCCGAGCGCGCCGTCGAGACCGCGTTCAACGCCGCCGTGGCCGACGCCCTCGCCGGTCTATCCACGTTCCCGGTGGTGTACGGCCCCGAACCGGCCACCGCAGAGGTTCCCGAACCCCACATGGTCAACGTCGCCGCCCGATGAGCACCCCGCACGCCCCCCTGTCGAACGCGACGGCGCAGGACTCGGTCACCGCCCGGGACCTGTCCGGGACGGTCGCGACGATGGCCCGGTCGCTGCACTGGGCGGTACTCGATCTCCACGCGACGAACCCGGGCCAGCCGTCCCGCCCGACGCTCGAGCTGATCCCTTCGGCCGGCCCGACCGTGTACGTGTACGTGAAGACCGACGGCAACCCGGGGCTGACCGACAAGCAGCGGGAGTGGGCCGACTTCCTCAGCGACGACGGCCGCGACGTGGTGACGGTCACCCCGAAGGGCCTCGACGAGTTCTGGCGGGACCTCCAGGAGCGCACCCATGGGTGACGACCTGGTCGGCCAGCTGACGAGGTTGTGCCGCGACGTGGCCCGCCAGGCCCAGGCCGCGGGGGTGCAGCTCGGCGCGCCGTCCCGTGACGATCTGGCGTTGCTCCGCGCCGTGTTGAACGGCGACCCGATCCGCACGACGGTCGAGGGGCCCGCCCCGGTCGGCGATCTCGCTGACCTGCCCCCGGGCACGACGGTCGAGTTCTACGGCCACCCGATGGTCGTCGTGACCGCCGACGCCGGAGTGGTCGAGCTGATCGCCCCCGACTCGAAGGAGCACCTCTGATGGATGCCGCCCCGTCGACCATCACGGTCGAGCACCTCCGCACCGGCGACCAGCTGCACCACGCCGGCGACCTGTTCGACGTGATCGGGGTGCAGCCCTCGACCGGCGGGGACGCGAACGGCGACAGGGTCCTGGCGGCGGTGTACGTCACCCTCGACGAACCCCAGGGCCCACCGGTCACGATGGTCGGCCTCGACGGCAACGTCCTCGTGCACCAGCCGTACCGCACGGTCCACTACCAGCCGGGGACCCTGGTCCGCGCCGAACTGCAGGCCCGCTCGTGATGCGCGCCATCGGCCCGGCGTTCCTCCTGTCCGGCCTCTTCGCCGTCGCCGCGGCGTGGTGGTGGGGCCGCGGGAACACCCCCACCGCTGACCCCGACCCGTCCCCGACGCCGCCCACCCCGCGCCTGGTGTCGTTCTCCGCGCACCCCGCCGCGAACAAGGCCCCCACGGGTGACGGGTGGATCGCCGCCCTCGAGGTCCACGTGATCACCGGCACCACCGACCACCGCTACGGGACCCTCGTCCACCCGACCATGACCGGCGCGATCGAAGAGGCCCGCACCATGGCCACCCGCCTCCTCGAGGAGATGGCGGCGTGACCGCGACGATCATCACCCTCCCCGTCGGAGAGACGACCACCTGGCAGGACCACGCCGAGTGCCGCGGCTACCCGACCGACTGGTGGTTCCCCGAGAAGACCGACGGCCCCGCCGGGTACACCCGGGCCCGCCAGGTCTGCGCCACCTGCCCCGCCGCCGCCGACTGCCTCGAGCACGCCCTCCACGAACCGGAGACGAAAGGCATGTGGGCCGGCCGCACCCCCCAGCAGCTCGTCGCGCTCCGCCGCCAGCGCGGTATCCGCACCGGAGCCGACCATGGCTGAACCCCTCATCGCCCTCCTCGCGACGGTCGCAGCGCTGACCGCCGGCGCCCTGGTCGTGATCCTGGTGCTCCTCGCTGCCCGCTCGGTGATGACCCGCATCGGGGACCGGCGTGCCTGACACGAAGGTCACCCCGGAGTGGATGGCGGCCGCCGCGTGCGCCGACCCCACCCTCGGGTCGCCCCGGACCCGGGTGCGGGGCTTCTACCCGGCGTGGCCCGCCGCCCACGGGAAGGAGCCGTCACCGTCGGTCGCCGCCCAGTGGGCCTGGGCGAAGGCGATCTGCGCGACGTGCCCGGTCCTCAACCCGTGCCTCGACGACGCGATCGCCAGCCATGAGCCCGACGGCGTCTGGGGCGGCATGGACCCCCTGGAACGCCGGATCGAGACACGCCGCCGGCGCCGCCGGCTGGGGGTCACAGCATGAGACACCCGGACACCGAACGTCTCCTGGGCGCCCGCGAGGTCCGCTTCGAGTTCGTCGAGTCGCTCCCCCTGGGGGACGTCCACGAGCCGACGTCAGCCGAGCAGCAGTACCGGGTGGAGGTGTACGACCCGGCGACGGTGGTGCGCTACAAGGCGGACCTCGAGGCCGGCGACCAGTTCCCTCCGCTGATCGTGCGCCGCCGGAACAAGACGGGTGGGTTCGTGCTGTTGTCGGGGATGCACCGGTGGCACGCTGCCCGGGAGCTCGGCTGGGACGGGTTCCCGGCGTACATCGTGCGGTGCACCCCTGCGGTGGGCCGGCTGATCTCGTTCGACGCGAACCGGACGCACGGGAAGCCGTTGTCGGCGTCGGAGCTCGGGGAGCTCGCGGCTCGTCTGGTGGAGCTGGACGGGATGACCGCGGAGGCCGCCGCGAAGACGGTCGGCGCGTCGATGTCGCAGGTCGGGACAGCGTTGGCGGCGCATCGTTGCGACCGTCGCGCCGCCGAGGTCGCCGACCTCGACACCACCCACCTGACCTTGTCGCTGCGCGCCATCCTCGCCCGTATCACCGACGACCACGTGTTCGGCGACACCGCCGAGCTGGTCGTGACCCACAACCTCGGCGGCGGCTCCGCTCAGCAGCTCGTCGCGCAGGTCCAGAAGCTCGACCAGGCCGAGGCTCTGCAGCGGGTCCGGGAGGTCGCTGCTGCCCGCAGGGGCTCGACGGGTGGACGCGGGAACCGCAAGCCCGAACGGGAACGACTCCAGAGCGCCCTGTTCTCCCTGATCGACGTCGACGTCGACCTGGTCGCCGCCGAGCTGGCCGAGTCGGAGGACTTGGCGGTGTTCACCCGGGAACGGATCCGCAAGGCCGGGAAGCACCTCGTCGCTATCGGTGAGGCCGTGGGTGCGTTCAGGCCCCGAGACCAGAGGAGCCCGAGGTGACCGGCGACGACACGATGGCCGACCTGGCCGAGGTCGTGGCCGCCTACCTGGCCGCCGAGGCCGACCTCACCGTCGCGGAGGAAGCCCGCTCGGCGGCCCACCTCGCGCATGTGGCGACGATCCCGATGGAAGGCCGCTTGCGGGTCGGGGCCGGCGACGACCGGACCCGCCTGGCGCACCACGCGGCGTGCACGAGGGTGGTCGCGGCGCAGCTCGAGGTGACCCGCGCTGAGCGTGCCGTCGTGTCGGCCGCTGTCGAGCACGTCGCCGTGTCCGCCCCAACACCCGCACCGACCGCCCCCGACGCCGCACACGGCGCCTCAGGGTCGAATCCGGACCTGCAGAAGGCGGACAGCTGATGCCGTGGCTCCGACTCGACGACGGGTTCGCTGACCACCCGAAGATCATCGGCCTCGACGACGGCGCCTACCGGCTCCACGTCGACGCCCTGGTGTTCTGCGCCAGGACGTTGACCGACGGGTTCGTGTCGAGGGGTGCGCTGCGCCGCCTCCCGAACGGTCACCTGGTCGGGGAGCTCGTCGACGCCGGCCTGTGGGAACCGTCGGGGGAGGGGTGGTGGATCCACGACTTCCTCGACTACAACCAGTCGGCCGAGCAGGTCCTCGAGGAGCGCGAGAAGGCCCGCGAACGTCAGCGCCGGCGCCGGTCGAGGACCCCGGAAACCGACACCGACCCGACCAGTCCCCCCGCGCGTCACGCCGTGACACCCCCCGTGACCACCGGGGGGACACCCGCCGTGAGTTCGCCTTCCCCGTCCCGTCCCGTCCCGTCCCCAATTCCTGACTCAAGTCGTCAGTCACATACAGCAACGCGCCCCGACCCCGACCCGACGACGGACGACGACCGGTTCCTCGCCGCCGTCAACGCCGCCGTCGACCTCAAGGTCACCGACGCCCGCCCCGACCGCAACCCCGCCGCGTACCGGGCCACCGTCGCCCGCACCGTCCCGGCCGAGCACGGCGACACCCTCCGCCACGTCCTGGCCGAACACCCCGAGTGGCCCACGAACTGGGTCGCCCAGGAAGCCCTCGGCCGACCCCGCACCGACCCGACCCCCCGCCAGGTCATCGACGACTGCCCCGACTGCACGAACGGCCTCGTCGAGACCGACGCCGGGATGGCCCCGTGCCCGGCGTGCTCGTGGGCCCGCAACGGGAACCGCACCGGAGCCGTGACCTGATGGCCACCGAACGCTGCCCCCAGTGCGGCCACGGCCTCCGCGACGGCGAGTGCACCCACCCGGACTGCGGGTACGTCCCCGGCCCCGCCCTCCGCCTCGTGAAGCCCGCGGTCGACCGCCCGCACCAGCCGACCCACGCCACCACCTCCCGCCCGCCGGCCACCCCGGCCGGCCCGCCCACGGACCGGGAACGCCAGGTCGGGATCCCGTGGGTCGAACGCTGCCGCCAGACCCTCGCCGAGCATCAGCCTCCCCCGCTACCGGTCGCTGTCCGCCTCCGCCAGGTCGCCGAGACGTCCGGCTCCCCGAAAGCCCGCGCGGTGGCGCTCGAGGTCGCCGAGCAGGTCGAGACCGGCGGCCGGCTGTGAAGGCCCCGTTCGCGTACTACGGCGGCAAGTCCCGCCTCGCCGGCGTCATCACGTCGCTGATGCCCGACCACGCCGAGTACCTCGAGCCGTTCTTCGGATCCGGCGCCGTCCTCTTTGCCAAGACCCCCGCGACCCACGAGATCATCAACGACCTCGACGGCGCCGTCGTGGCGTTCTTCCGCCAGCTGAGGGACAACACCGACGAGCTCACCCGGGTCTGCGCCCTGACGCCTCACGCCCGCGACGAGTTCGACGCCGCTGACCTCGACACCGATGGTCTCTCGGAGCTCGAGATGGCCCGACGCTTCTGGGTGCGGGTGAACCAGTCGTTCGCGAAGACCGCCGGCCGTCAGACCGGGTGGTCGGTCACCACCTCGCGGACCCAGTCGGTGCCAGCCTCGGTCCGGGGCCGGATCGGCCGGTTCGCCGCGTGCGCTGACCGCCTGGCCCGGGTCACGATCGAGCGTTGCGACGCCTCTGACCTGGTCACGAGGCTCGCCACCTCGAGGTCGGTCGTCTACGTGGACCCGCCATACCTGGCCGCGACACGGATGGCTCGCAAGGACCGCGGCGGTCGGACTGCCGACTACCGGTGCGACATGGGAGGCGAGGAGGATCACCGCCGCCTGGCCGAGGCGCTTCACGCCACTGACGCCACGGTGCTGCTCTCGGGCTACCCGTCAGACCTGTACGAGGACCTCTACGACGACTGGGCCCGCATCGACCTCAAGGTGATCGCCCACTCGTCCGACGCCCGCACGTCGAACAGGTCGGGCCGGATCGAGTGCATCTGGTCGAACCGGCCGCTGGCGGCCGCCGGCCGACTCTTCGATGAGGTCCCGGCATGACCGTGACCGTCGAGCACATCCCGACGGAGCACTCGGGTTTGGGGACGACCCCCCACTACCGGTGCCACTGCGGGGAGCTCTTCCGATCCGCCAGCGCGGCTCATCAGTGCCGTCACCGTCTCCGTTCTGTCCCGGTTATGCGGAAATCGCATGACGACGCCTCTTCCCAGCTGAACCTCCTGGAGGTCCCTGATGCCTGAACCCGCCACGACGCCCAGCCCCGATGCCCAAGCTCTCGCCCGAGCGTTGTATCCCGAGGCCACCCCCGTGCCGGGTGGTGGCCGCGAGTTCCGTGCCGCTTGCCAGCGTGCCATTGACGCCGGGTGGACCCCGCCGCCCGACGGGGGACCGATGGCTGAGTTCACCGAAGCCGAAGCCCTCGCCCGGGTGCAGCGGTCCGACTGGCTTGTCCTCAGCCCGGCGCAGAAGGACCGCCTGGTGCTTGATGCCCAGCGTGCGATCGCCGCCGGGTGGACCCGGCCCGACCCGCCGCCCGACCGGGTGGCGCCGGGCTTCGCGGCTCTTGCCGAACGGTTCCCGTCGGCCCACCCCGGCGTGATCCGCACCTGGCACCGCGGGTCGGTCCACCGGATCCGCATGACCGACGCCCACCGGATCATCTCGTGCGAGCCCGGCACCCGCACCCTCGTACTCCGTGGCCGCAAGACCCGACGCTGGGGGTTCTACCTCCCGGCCGGCTGGCTCGACCAGACCCGCTACGACTACGACGCCCGCCGCCCGTGCAGCGAGGTCCGGTCGTGAAGGCTCTGACGCTCCACCAGCCGTGGGCCTCGTTGATCGCTGCTGGGGTGAAGACGATCGAGACCCGGTCGTGGTCGACGAAGTACCGGGGGCCGCTCGCCAT
>ERZ869925.306-NODE-306-length-37424-cov-9.174690_pt1 | contig 37424 bp, 54 predicted proteins | sample MGYA00579311_ERZ869925 | MGnify/ENA primary metagenome ERZ869925 (study PRJEB32216, sample SAMN09231817) | wastewater metagenome | place: USA: Maryland | collected 2016-07-30 | study: EMG produced TPA metagenomics assembly of the PRJNA472060 data set (Reclaimed...
GTGGGTTTTGCTCCAAGCGCGGCGTCCGTCGAACACGTCAACGGCCCAACCTTGCCCGTCATCTCGCGGTCTTACGTGGATACAGAGTTTCATGGCTCGTTAAATTCTCCCGTTGTTAACTTCGCGGATTCAAACGAATCCCTTGCCGTTCGCAGACAGCCGGCGGCCTGCTCGGGGGTGGCTGCGATCTCGCGGTCCGGCAGGCTCGCTCGTCTCTGACGACGGGGGAGGGCCTACAGCCGCCAACGCCTCGGCGATGCACTCCTCACGCGGCAGCAGCCCCGTGCGGTAGTACGCGTCGAGGGCGCGCGAGAACCAGGCAGACAGCCCCGCATCTACGGTAGGCGTGTCTCGCTCCTCGCGTGCGTCGGGCTCGGGTGGGTGCGTGCGGTCGACGGCGGCGAGCACTCCGCGGATGTGCTGGTCCGCGTCGTCGTCGGCCGGCAGCGGGTAATCCTCGCTGCCCTCGTGGGCGCCCACCTCGAACGCCGTCATCGTCGCTCTCCTCGTCTGCAAAGTAGGTGCTCGGCGCGCCCCCTCTCGGGAACGCTACGGCGCCGAGCGCGCCGGATCCGCGGGTGGGTGGGGGTGCCCGCGGGGACGTCAGCGCACCGGAACGCCGGCCGCCTTCATGGCTGCGCGCTGCTTGCGCTTCGCGCGGAGGTTGGCCGCGCGGACCGCGGCTGGGTCGAGACGCGCGCGTGTGCGCTGCTTTCGCAGACGCCTCGCCTCGCGGAGCTCGTCGTCGCTGCGCCGTACCTTGCCGCCGAGCAGGTCGGGCCACGGCGTCAGCGTGCAACCGTCGCGCGCGTCGCCGTACGTGACGCAGCAGCCGTAGCCGAGCGCGGAGAGGGTGGGGGAGTCGAGCGTCACGGCAGGATCTCGCCCGTCTCGGGATCGATGGTGGCTGTCTCGGCGGGGCGGATGTCGGCCGGCGTCATCTCCGGCGCGAGCCCGGCCACCTCGAGCGCGGAAGCGACGTCCACGCCGAGGCGCGTCGCATGCTTGGAGACGGCGGCGACGAAGCGCTCGCGCGCGGCGCCCGCCGACGCGGCCATCTTCTCCGCGCCCTGCGTGAGCATCGCGTGGAGCTCGGCGCCATCCTTCGCGTCGGACAGGCTGAGCTTCGCGGGTGGGGCGGCGGGCGCGGGCTCGCGGCGCGTCTCGACGACGGTGGCCTCGACCACGTCCGCCACGGGCAGGCCGTCGGTGAGCTCGCCGCTCTCGCTCTCGTAGACGCTGCCGCCGATCACGCCCGGACAGAACGCGCGGATCGCCATGCTCGACGCGCGAGCTCGCAGCATCGCAGGCTTGTACTTCGTCCAGTTGTCGCCGCTGAGACCGGCCGTCTTGGCATCCTCCGCGGTGAACGAGAGCGTTTGCTCCGCGAGCCCCGGGACCGTGACGCCGATCGTCGCGATGGTCGCGTCGCTCTTGAGCCAGCGCGTCACGATGCCGGCCCGCTGCGCGAGCGTGAGCATCAGCGTCGCCGAGATGCTCGGCCGCCCCTTGATCACGTGGATCTCGCGCATCGCCGTCATCGGCGGAATGCCCAGCTCCATGCCCGTGAGGATGCAGGCCGCGAGCGCCTCGGGCTTGCCGGCGTACGCGTCCGGCACGAAGCCGCGCGCGGACGAGAGACGCTCCGCGAGCGCGAACACGTCGCGCAGGCCCTCGATCTTCACGCCGCCCGACACGGCCATCGCCGACGAGTCGCGCACCACGGCGAGCTGCGTCTTCTCGGCGGCGCTCACGACTCGTCTCCGCGCCATCCAGCCGGCACACGCTTTCCGGTCTCCTCCTCGAACTGAGCGCGCATCCTGTCGCGCACGTCCCCGTCCGCCGGGCCGAAGTCCGCGGTCTGCGCGAACCACCGCAGCCACTCCAGCTCGCTCGCTTCCCTCTTCTCGTTGCTCATGCTGCCACCTTTCGTTTTGCTTCCAACATCTCTGCTCTGATCGAATCGATGCGCTCGAACGCCCGCGCCACCGTCACGAGGATCGCGCGCTCCGCGCTCGCATCCGGCTCGATGGGGAATGGCGCGATGGGGCCGCGGTCCTGCGGCTCTTCCTGCATGTAGTCCGCGTTCCACTTCTGCCCGTAGATCAGCAGCCCGAGGCTCGCGCGCGTGCACGCGATCTCGCCCTGCATCTGGATCCACGCGGGCACGTCGGGCCGCTCCTTCCAGTCGCGCGAGAGCTTCGCGTTGCACACGACGCGCTCGCCGACGACGTCCCGGCCCCACCCGTCGAGGTACGTGACGAGCCGCACCTCTTCCGGGTGACGCACGCTCGGCGCGCGTACGTTCCACTCGCTCGGGTAGCGCGCGAGGATCTCGTGTTGCGAGACGAGCGAGTCGACGTCGAGCGCGCATCCCTCGTCGAGACGCAGCGACGCGACCCAGCGCGCCCACAGCGTGGCCTCGAGATCGACGCCGGCCTTCTGGTAGTCCAGCTGCCCGTCGCGCTCGCGCACGCCGGCCTTGACCGCGATGCAGTAGGGCATGATGCCGAACGGCGTGCGCACGCTGGCCGCGTTGTCGACGGCCCAGACGGGACCCGCGAGCGCTGGCGACTTGAGGTGCTGCGGGACCTTCTTCGACTTGCGGCCGTAGCTCGCGCGCTCGCGGGCCGTGACCATCCACGCGCGCACGTCGTCGGGCATGCCCTCGTCGGTGCCGAGCGCGATCATCAGCGAGCAGAGCTCGGAGCAGCCGATCTGGTTGCTCAGGTACGGCGCGACCGGCGCGGGTAGCGCGTGCGCGTCCGGCGTGAAGGTGGCCGCGTCGAGCGCGGCCTGGTCCGCCTGTGCGTCGGCGGCGGTCACGGGCGCACCAGAGCAGTAGCGAGACGGCCGCACAGTTCGTGCGCATCGTGCTCGTTCTCGCTGTCGACCGGTGAGCATCCGTCGTTGCCGCAGAACGGGCACTCGATCGCTTCGTTGCAGTGCTGCATGACGTCGGCTGCAACAGCTTCGACGCCCTCCATCCGCGCTCGGTCGACCTCCAGCGTCTCGACCTTGCGCAGCAGATCGCGCACCTCCGCCAACGCGGCATCCCGCTGCGCGCGCAGATCCGCCCGTGCCAGTTCGGCGGCGCGAGCATCGGCGATGGGCGTAGGCCGCGTCACGCTGCCCCCTTCCAAGCTGCCGCCCGCCGCCGCTCCGCGTCCTGCTCGCTCGCCCACCGCAGCCGCATGGCGACCTCGTCGGAGACCTGGGGTGCCTCGCAGTCGACGCCACGATCCGCGTCGCTCGGGGCGGGAGCGTCGTCATCGGGCACGGGGCCGAAGCGCGCGAGCAGCACCGCGTCCAGCTCGGCGGCCTCCTCAGCCTCGCGCTCCTCGCGCTCCTCGGCGCGCGAGCGGCCGTAGTAGTGGTAGGCGTGCCAGTCGTCGGCGCTCACGACTGCGCCTCCGCGAGCGTGGCGGCCTGTTCCAGCGCGGCGATCACCTCGTCGGCGGTGCGGCCGGGGGCGTCGTTCCACTCGCTGATCGGCGTCGGGAGCACGGCCCCGAGCACCCTCGCCGACTCCCGCGTGTTGTACCAACCTCCGCTCACGCGCTCAAGCGCGCCGGACATGCAGAACGAGCACGCACGCGTGCTGAAAAGGTCGACGCCGACGCCGAGGCCGTCGCGCGCCAGCTGCCCCTGCGTCCACCCCTTCTCCCGCAGCAGCTTCGCCGCCGCGCGGAGGTCGGCCGCAGCCTGCGCGCTCACCGCGTCACCCGACCCTGCTGCGCGTCGATCACGGCCTGCGTGACCACCAGGGCACGGAGTCCGGCCGCGAGGCGCTTGGCGTCGATCCCGAGCTCGGCCACGGCAGCCCGGCCATCCTCGTCATCCATGGGCTCGGCCTCGAGTGCGGCGAGCACGTGCGCGGCCTGTTCGCTCTTCGTCGTCGGCAGGAACGTCTCGGACACGTGCTGGCAGCACACCTCGCACGAGCCGTACTTCGCGCTGCCAGCGCCGAGCGACTTGATCCGGTTGATGCCCTTGCTCGCCATCTCGTCCTCCCGTCGCTGGCCACCGCGGCCGGTCGACAAGAGAGAAGCTAATCCGGGGCGCGGAGGAGTGCAACATAAGAACAACACGGGCACGTCGATTGTGTTGCGAGGCCTGGAAACGTGTGGCATCGTCTCGTCATGGCAAAGAACCCCCGTGGTCCGTTCGTGCACGTTCCCGTCACCGTGGAGATGAAGCGCAAGCTGGACAAGCGCGCGGCGGAAGAGGACCGCTCGATCGCGCAGGTCGTGCGCCGGGCCATTGCCGCGCACCTCGCGCAGCAGGTCATGCATCCGATCGCTGCGGCCGAGCTGGCTGCGGAGATCGAAGCGCGCACCGAGTTCACCAAGGCGCTCGATCATGCGATCGCGGTGCTGGAGGACTGCGCGGCGCTGCGCGGCGTGAGCATCGAGGCGCACGGGCCGGGCGAAGCGGTCTACGTCGGACGCGACGAGCACCACCACGGCTACAACATCGCGCTCGTCACCGAGCCGGATCCCGCCATGTGGCCGCGGGTGCGTGACGCGATCTGCCGGATCGGCGGCGCCTCGTGACCCGCACCAAAGACGCGGCCCGTGCGGACGCCAGCGTCGAAGCGCGGCACCGCGAAGCGCGCGCGATGGTTGCTCGGTTCGCGCGGTACGAGACGCTGCGCGAGACCATCGTGGGCGCGCTACAGGCACAGCGCTCGTCGTGCCTAGACAACGACGCCGAGGTCTCGGCCGTCGCCGACGAGGTTGTCCGCTGCATCGCGCGGAGCGCGGATGCGCGGTTCTTGGTCGAGTTGTTCGGACCGGACCCGCTCGATCGGGCAACGCGTATGCACGCGCATGGGGCGCTGGCGGAACGCGCTGCGCAGGCTGCTTGGCGACTCGCGGGCGGCGAATGACCCACTACGAAGCCAAGCTGCGGGGATGTGAGGTGCCGGTATGACGCTCCGTCCATTCTTCTCGTACTTCGGATCGAAGTGGCGCCTCGCTCCGCGCTATCCAGCGCCGCGGCACGCGTCCATCGTCGAGCCGTTCGCGGGGAGCGCGGGCTACGCGCTTCACTACCCGGACCTCGAGGTCACGCTCGTCGACCTCGACCCGGTGATCTGCGGGATCTGGCGCTACCTGATCGGCGCGACGCGCGCGGACCTGCTCGCGCTTCCGCTGATCGAGCCCGGGCAGTCGACCGACGATCTCGCGTGCTGCCAGGAGGCCCGATGGCTGATCGGGTTCTGGGTCGCGAACGCGACCGAGCGCCCGCGCAAGCGGCTCACGTCGTGGGCGCTGCGCTGGGGAAAGCAGTTCTGGAACGAGGACAACCGAGCGCGCGTCGCTGACGGCGTCGATCGCATCCGCCACTGGCGCGTGATCGAGGGCCCGTTCGCGTCGGCGCCGGCCGCGCGGGCGACGTTCTTCGTGGACCCTCCCTACGTCGGCAAGTCGCGCGTCGCGAAGATCACGGGGGGCATCGCCTCCATGCGCCCGGTCGGTGACCGCTACCGGTGCGGCACGAAGCGCGTCGACTACGCGGCGCTCGCGACGTGGTGCCGCACGCGACGCGGGCAGGTGATCGCCTGCGAAAACCTCGGCGCGACCTGGCTTCCGTTCACGCACCTCGTCAGCGCGCATGCAGCCTGCCCCGGGCATCGCAGCGAGGAAGCGGTCTGGACGAATGAGCGTGTGCAACTCGCGCTCGGAGCAATCGCATGACCCGCCGCCTCACCGCCGCCGTCATCCTCGCCGCGCGCGAGCGCGCGCTGGCCACCATCGCGGGCACGTACCAGGCGCCCGCGCCGAAGATCGCCACGCACGCGTCGCGCTTCTCGCCGAGGGTGACGCCGCGTCCGCGGGAGCTCGCAGTGCGATCCAAGGGTGGCAACCCGATTGGACCGCGGCGATGACCGCCTTGGCGTTTTCGATCCCGGGCGACATCGTTCCATGGCAGCGCGCCCTTCGCAGCGGCTCGCGTACGTACAACGATCCGCGCGTCGAGGCGTACAAGGGAAAGGTGCGGCTGCATGCGCTCGCAGCACGCCAGCGCGTGAAGCGCAGCGGCATCTCGTGGCCGCTCGACGGCGTCTATCGCGTCACCGTCATCGTGCGCCGGTCGGACTGGAAGCGCATGGACGCGGACCGCGCGTTGAACGTGATCGCGGACGGCTGCGTCAAGGTGCTCTACGAGGACGACCGCCATGCGTTCCTGCGCGACGCCCGCATCCTCATCGGCTCGCCGTCCGTCGCGTGCACGAGCGTGATCGTCGAGGTCGTCTCCGCGTTCGAGGTGGACTGCGACGCGGAGCATCTCGAGAAGCGGGCCGCGTCGCTGATGGCGCTGAGCTCGGCGAGGTCGGCATGAGCCCCGAGCACGTCCGCACGCTCCGCCTGATGCGCGTCTCCGCGGTCGGCGACGCGGCCGCAGCGCTCGACGCGGCCATCGCGCGGGCGGGGCTGCCGGTGATCGCGACGTGCGGTCGGCGCCCCTCGCATGCCCACAGCGATTTCGGGTCCGAGTGCGCGCACATCGCGGTCATGCCCATCGAGAACGATCCGAAGTTCGTGGACGCCGCCGACGCTCCGCCCGTGTGGTGCCCGATGCGCTCGGTGACGCCATGACCCCGACCTACCAGCGCCGGCTCGACGCCGCGGTCATTGCGCTGCGGCGGGGTTGGTTCAAGCGCCTCGAGACCGTGGCGCGTGTGTTCGAGGTGCCTGAGCGCGCGGTGCGTGCTCGGTTGCTTGAGACGAAACTGGACAGCGCGTCGCGACGCGTGTAGTCTCCGATCACTGGTCCGTGCTGTGAGGTAAATGTGCCCTCTGTTGGAATGATCGCGCGCGCGCTTGCCACGACCTTACGGCCGCGGACCAGTCTTGCGTGCGTGCGATCGTTCGAGCTGAGGTCCCCGTGATCGACGAACAAGAAGCCTACCTTCTCGCCTGCGGACTGATCGACAACAGCCTCGACGATGACGAGCGCGCGGCGGCGATCGCGTACGTGCTCCAGTCCGAAGTCGCGGACGTACGCGCTGTGGCCGAGCGTCGGCAGGCGCCGCGCACGTGAGACCGACCGCCGACATCTTCGTCGACTGCCACGCGGACCCGCCGCTCGAGCGGACTGTCGAAGCGTGGGAGATGTTCTGCGACCTCGTCACGGACGCTGAGCGCCTCGATCTCTACGCGCGATGGTGGCTCGAGCTGCGCGCGGACTTCTCGCCGGCTGGGCCGCTGCGCATCCTCGAGGAGATCGAGAGCGATCCGCGCCTCGACAGCTACGAGCGCTTCGCGCTGGCCGCGTTCCTTGACGTGGGCCGCGACGTCGACACGACGCAGGCCGAAGCGAGCTCGGCGGTGTGCGCTCGCATCTTCGGCGACGTCGCCGATCGCGACGAGCGCCGGGTGATGCTCGACGCGCTCGCGCGCCTGACGCGTCGCGGGGTCCTGACGCCAACGGTCGCGGGCGGCTACGTTCGGAGGCTCTCGTGAGCTGGTTTCGCGTAGACGATTCGTTCCCCGCGCACCCGAAGCTAGAGCTTCTCGGCGACGGCCCGGAGCACGCGTACGCCACCGCAGCGTGGACGCTCATGGGCGCCGATTCGTCAGCGCGCGGCACCGATGGCCACGTGAGCCGGGCACGCCTTGGCCGCGTCCTGCCTTGGCCGCCTAGGTTCCTCGAGCGCGCCGCCGCTGACCTTGTGCGCGTCGGGCTCTGGCTCGTCGTCGAGGGCGGGTGGCAGTTCCACGACTGGACCCACTACCAGCCGACGAAGGAACAGCGCGAGAAGGAGCGAGCGGCGACGCGTGAACGACAGAAGGCATGGAAGGCGAAGAGACGCGCGGGTAACGCCGTTACCGACGCTGTTACTCACGGCGTGAGCGACGCCAGTGATAACACTGCCCCGTCCCGTCCCGTCCCGTCCCGTTCTCCTTCGGAGGGGAAACCGGCGCCTCTCGAGGTCGACTCGTTCGCTCGACGCATGGACGCAAACCGGGTGGCGTTCGATCGCGGCTTCCGCTCCGCGGGGGAGACCCCGCCGCCATGGGTCAACGGCTACGGCACCAAGCCGTGGCAGGAGCTCTCGCGCTGGCTCGACGCCGAGCATCCCAACAACCAGACGATCGTCGCCGAAGCGATGGGACGCGGCTTCGCCGGCAACGCGTACGCGAAGGGCAGGGGCTTCCGCGAGCGGATCTTGCTCGATGGGCCGAGTGAGTTTCTGCCGAAGGATGCGGCGCCCACGGCGGTTGAGCCGTTCGACCCTCGACGCGACGCGCCGAGAACGCCGGCCGAAGAGCGCGAGCAGCAAGCGTGGATCGCCGATGGGTGCCCGACCGAGCTTCGCCGGAGGTCCGCATGATCCCCGCAGCTGCCAACCCGCACGACGTCGAGCGCACGCTGATCGCGAGCTACCTCGCGCAGCCGACGCTCCTCGACGCGCACCGCATCGCGCCCGAAGCGCTCGTCTCGCAGGCGTACGCGGAGCTTCTATCGGTGATGCTCCGGCTCCGACTCGACGGCCAGCGCATCACGGCGCACTCGGTGACGTTCGCCGCTGGCGCACACGTTCGCGAGACCGTGGCCGCGCTCCGCGAGACGCCCGTCGAACTCGACGTCGGTCCCATCGTCAAGCACCTGCAGACGCAGGCACGCGCTCGCGAGTTCGCGGCGGGCGCTCGTCAGCTGAGCGCGTACGCGGAGCGCGGCGATCTCGCAGGCTGCCGCGACGTCGTCGGCCGGATGATGCTCACGCACGACGCGGGCGACCAGGCGCAGCCTGTGATGACCTTCCGCGAACTGCTCACGCGCACGGTCGAGGTCATCTCGGCCGAAGGTGCGGCGGGCCAGACGCAGATCCCCGTGGGCATGCCCATCATCGATGCGAGCTACAAGCTCTCTCCCGGATCCATGCTCGTCGTCGGCGCGCAGACCAACGTCGGCAAGACGAGCCTGATCGTCACGTGGATGCTGAGCATCGCGGGACGCGGTACGCCGGTCGGGATCGTGAGCGTCGAAGACCCGCCCGAGGACTTTGGCGCGAAGGCGCTCGGCTCGCTGACGGGCATCAACCCGACACGCATGTGGTCGGGCTCCCTGGGCGTCTCGGAGTGGCGCGTGCTGCAAGAGCGCGGGCTCGCTCGAGCGGACGCGCCGATCAGCTTCGCTCACGTCGCATCGCGTAAGCTTGACGAGGTGCTCGCGCGCGTCGAGTTCATGGCTCGCGTGCGAGGCTGCCGTGTCGTCGCCGTGGACTACCTGCAAGCCATCGCGCATCGATCCGGCAAGGATGCTCGTGAGCGCATCAACAGCACGATCGAAGAGCTGATCTCGCTGTGCGGTCGGCTCGGCGTCGCGCTCGTCCTGTGCTCGCAGCTCGCGCGTCCAGACAAGGGCTCGCCGTTCAAGGAGCCGCACCTGATCGACCTCAAGGAGAGCGGCGAAATCGAGAACCGCGCGCAGTGCGTGGTGATGCTCTGGCGCGAGAACGACACGCCCAACGCGCCCGTGAAGGCGAAGATCGCGAAGGCCAAGCGCCAGCCGGCAGGCGTGCGCTTCACGCTCGCGCGCGACCCCGACACGGGTATGCTTGTCGAGGCCGAATCGCTCGCGAACTTCGGCGAGGCTCCCACGCACGACGACGAGGACCGATGGCGACGGTGAACGAATACTGGCGATGGACCGAGGCGACCGGGTGGCGGCTGCACGTGCGCCCGCTGTCTCGGGCCGAGTGGGCGACGGTGGATCGGCTGTGGGGGCGCTCGTGACACCCGCCTGGCCCTGGGCTCTCGTGACCGACTCGCGCCGGCCTTGGCTGCGGCGCGTGGTCTGGTTCGGTGCGACGTGAGGGGCTCGATGCCACCTGGCGCGACACGCGCGGAGTTGATCGGCGTAGCGCTCGGCCGTCTCCGTCCGTACGTTGGCGAGCTGTACCCCGACACGATCGAGGAACTGCGGGACGCGTGGGCACGGCACCCGGCAAGTTCGCCGTGGCCGTGGAGGTCGCCAATCGGCGCGGGTGGCCCGTGGAAGCCTGCCAAGCGAGCCAACGCAGACGCGGCGCGCTCGGCGTTCACGGTGACGCCGGAGGAGCGCGAGGCCATCGCGAAGCACGTCGAGCTGTGCCGGGCCGTGTTCAGCGGTGAGAGGCTGTTCGGATGAGCCGGCCACTCATGACGGCGATCGAGGACCCCACGCGCATGGCGGTCGACGTCCGCATCGGACGCGAGCGCGTCACGCTCACCAGGGCGATGCTCGAAGCGGACGCGTACGGCGGAACGCAGCGGTGGATGACCGAGCTCTACGACGCAGCGGTGCGCGACGTCCGGGCGAGCCTGAGCCCGCTCGAGCGGCCACAGCCGCGCGTCATCCGCAGCCCCAAGGGCTCGCGCCTGGCGTTCCCGATGTTCCCCGGATGTTCCCGGTCGAGGAACCACCGATGAGCCGGGATCGCACCGCCGCCAAGGCCGCCCCAGCCTCGCGCGCGAGGACGAACACCGTCTGGACGCCCGAGCGCGTCGAGGCCGTCTGCGAGCGCCACGCGGCCGGCACGTGGCTCAAGCACGCGTGTGCGCTCGAGGGCGGTACCTACGACGGGCTCATCGACGCCATGGCGCGTGACCCGGCCATCGCGGCGAAGGTGCACGCCGCGCACGCACTCGGCGCTGAGGCTCGGCGCGAGCGCATGGGCTTCTCCGAGGACTGGAAGCGCGAAGCGTGGGAGCTCGAGCGCTGGGACCGCGAACTGTTCCACCTCGCAACGAAGGTCGAAGCCAAGACGGAGTTGACGGGCGCGAACGGCGGCGGTATTCAGATCGTCGTTGGTTCGCTTGAGGAGCTGCGGCGGCTCGCGGCCAACACGGAGGACAACGATGTGTGAGCACGAAGACGTCCCGCTCGTTCACGGTCGCATCCTGAGCGAAGGTCCCGCCCGGCTATCGCGGCGGGACCGGATGCGTGCGTGCGTGTCTCCAGTCTCGGCGTGGCAAGAAGGCGAAGTGATCGCGGCGTACTATCGGGGCGAGGCGCCTATGCGGATTGCCCAGCGCATGGGCGCGCTTCGCTACGGTGACAGATCGGTGCACTCGGTGCTCTCTAGGTGGAAGTCGAGACAGCGTCGCAAGCCTGGCGGACGGCTCAACAGCCTCGCGTACATGTTCGACAGTGACTATCCCGGTCAGGGCCGGTTTCTCCATTCGCCGCGCGTGCAGACCGCTCTGTGGCTCATGTCGGAAGTCGAGATGGAACGCGCGCTTGGTGTCGTATGAAGAAGCTCCGCCCGACCGGCGATCGCGTGCTCGTGCTGATGGACCCCGAGCCCGAGGTCCGCAACGGCATCATCATCAGCGCGGGCAAGCCGGCGCCGCAGAACCACGGCACCGTCGTCGCCGTCGGGCTGTGCGTGCTGGAGAAGCTCGCGAAGGGCGACCGCATCGTGTGGTCGCGCTGGCGCGCCGAGGACGTCGAGGTCGGCGGCGTCGTGTACAAGCTGATGCGCGAGGATGAGATTCTCGCGTCGGGCACGCTCGAGGACATCCCGAAGGCGGCGCTGTCGTGAGCGGGACGGCAACGGTCGACCAGAACGGTGTCGTGACCGTCTCCGACGAGGACGGGACCCCGCGCTACATGACGAGCCGCGACGCGTACGAGCGGATCATCTCGGACGCGTACAACCACGGCCAGGCCCTGGAACGCCTCCGCGCCCTTCACGCGCGTCTCGCCGCGCCGATGTCGCATCTCGCCAAGGCGGCGAACCGCGTCGAGTTCACCCTGTTTCGACGGATCGATACCCGCTGGATGGCAGCAGTCATGGAGCACGCATGAGAACGAAAGAGCCGATCGACGTCGTCTGTGATGGCTGCAACCGCAGCGGCAAGGGCTGGCGCGTGTCCAACACGGTGCACCTCCAGCAGGGCCCCGTGAACCTCCAGACCATCCAGCCTCCGAGCGGCTGGCGCACGGCGCTGGTGCGTCCGGACATCTCGCTCCCCGCAGGGCAGCCGGTGGACGCGAACATGACCGCGCCTGCGCTCGCGCGCGCCACGGACGGCGGCGTCGAGGCGTGTCTCTGCGACCGGTGCCAGAAGAAGCTGACCCTCGTCGCAGCGCCGCAGGTCGACGCGGGCACGGTCGAGGAGGCCGAGCCGATCTCCGAGGAGGCTGCCGCGGCATCGCTGGAGGCGCAGCGGCTCGCCGCGCAGAACATCCAGTGAGCAAGCCCGCGCAGGTCATCCCGGCCAAGCAGAAGCCCGTCGACCCGCTCGACGCAGAGCGCGCAGCGGCCGAGGTCGCCGCTTCACAGATTCGGTTCTCCGAGCGCGTGCCGATCCCCACGCCGCGCGGCAAGCCACAGATGTTCAAGCAGCACGTCACGGCCGGCGCGCGCCCGAACGACTACTCGATCCCGTACGACCCCGCGTCGTTGCGTGACAGCGTGTGGCGCGGCTTCGCGCTCTGCGAGGACCGCCACGGCTCGCGCTACGTGCCCGTCCAGCTGACGTGGGCGCAGCTGCAAGCCGTCTGGCGGGACGAGCTCGTCGGCTGGGACACGCGCGCCTCGCAGGCGGAGCGCATCGAGCGCGAATACACCTCGGACGTGTTCACGCTCAAGCAGGGCTGCTGGGCCGAGCGCTCGCTGCGTGAGCAGTTCTCGACGTGGGCCAAGCGCCGAGGCGACGGCGACCGCGCGCCGGGGCACTACATGAGCCACGTGATCCGCCGCCTCGAACGCGGCACGGTTCGCGAGGTGTTCGCCGAGCTCGCGGCGGCCGGCTTCCTCGGCACGGCCACGCCGGGCGACGCCGAAGCGATGACGGCGAAGCTCCTCGCGTCGCTGACGGTGGTGTGATGGGCCGCGGCCAGGGCTCGGCGTGGCTCGCGCTCGCGTGGGGCGTCGGCGTCATGGTCTGGGCGCTCACGCACGGATGGCCGAACTGGTGACCCTCGCTCTCGTCACCCTGGCCGCTATCGTCGTCGTGACCCTCGCGACGCTCGGCGGCCTGCACATGTGGCAGCGGCATCAGCTCGCGCTCATCGGCATCCGGCCCGCGGTGCACGTCGACACGTCGGCGATCGAAGCGGAGCTCGCTGCTGTCGGCGAGCGCGTCGCGGTGCTCGAGCGCGCTGCGGTCAACGCAGCGGCGAAGAAGCGGCGGGCGTGAGCGCGCCCGTCTCCATCGCAGAGGGCCTATCGAAGTTCGGCCGCAAGGCGTGCCGCGAGCACGTCGCCGAACCGTGGCACGCGTCGACCTACTGGACGCAGCTTCCCGCGTACCCTCACCAGGGCACGGCACCGATCCGGTACGCACACGGCGCATTCGGTGCGACACGTGACGAGGCGGTCGCGAGGCTACGCGCTGAGATGGGGCTGTGCCTGCCGTGAGCGCTCCGATGCTGGCCGCAGAGGCGATCGCGAAGCTCGGTCGTCCGGCTGTGAGCGAGGTTGCCCGACACGCACTCTGGCGCATGGGCGACCTGTCTTGGATGCTGCACCGAGGCCGGGCGCCGACGTACAACGGCCAGCGGAAGCTCGACGCGATGATCGCTGACGCCTACGCGCGCGGCGTGCGTCGCTTCGTCGCGAACATCGGCCGCCGCTTCGGGAAGAGCCACTACTTCGTGTTGCGCTCGATCCAGCGGTGTCTTCGCAAGCCGCGCACGCGCATCCCGTACGCCGCGAGCACGGGCGTCTCGCTGATGCAGTTCATCATCCCGATCGCGCGCGAGATCATCGACACGGCGCCGAAGGATTGCCGGCCCGAGATCGTCGAGACCGAGATTCGGTTCCCGAACGAGTCGGTGATCGTGTTCCAGGGGTGCGAGGACAAGGGCAAGGCGAACCGCCTGCGCGGGCCCGCTGCCGACGAGGCCGTGGTCGACGAAGCGGCGTTCATCGCGGAGCTGTCCTACGTCGTGCGCTCGGTGCTGCCGTACCAGCTCGGCACGACCGACGGCATGATGCTCGTCGGCTCGACGCCTCCCGAGTCTCCTGCCCACGCGTTCGTGGCGCTCGCTGCCGAGGCTGAGGGCCGCGGGGCGTACATGCACGCGACCATCCATGATTCCCCGTTCGTGACGCCTGAGGCGGCGGCGAAGCTCTGCGAGGAGTCGGGCGGCGTGCTCTCGACAGCGTGGCGACGCGAGGCGCTTGCGGAGTTCGTCGTCGATGAAACGCGCGCGCTCGTGCCGGAGTTCTTCGCGAACGAGTCGACGATCGTGTGCGAGTACGAGCGCCAGATCGAGCACGATCGGTACACGGTGACGGACGTGGGCTTCGTCGACCTTTCGGCCTCGCTCTTCGCGACGTACGACTTCCCGAACGCGATCCTGTACGTCGAGGACGAGGACTTCCGCGAGCGCGCCACGTCGCGCACGCTGACCCGCGAGATCGAAGCGAAGGAGCGCGCGCTCTGGGCCAACCCGGACGGCACACCGCTGCCGCTCGCGCCGTTCGCGCGACACGAGGTGCTTGTCGATGCGCAGAACATCACGCGCGCGGACCTCCAAGAGACGAGCGGTCGCTACCATCGGCAGGTGAATACGAAGGAGCCGGAGGAAGCCGTCAACCAGCTCCGCGTCAACATCGTGAAGCGGATCCGCATCAACCCGCGGTGCAAGAACCTGATCGCGCACCTGCGTCACGGCATCTGGAACGAGCAGCGAACGTCGTTCGCGCGCTCCGAGGGCCTGGGGCACTTCGACGGCGTGGCCGCGTTGATGTACCTTTGGCGCCACGTGGACCGAAACCACAACCCGGCCACGCCGTTCATCCAGTCGTTGCTGACGCATTACGTGCCGGCCGACAAGCAGGTGCCGTTCTTCGCGAGCGAGGCGCACCGCACCGCGGCGAAGCTCGGCGAGGTCTTCAAGCCGAAGCGGAGACGAGCATGAGCAGCACGACGAACAAGGCCGCGTTTCCTGTTGACGTCTACTGGTGCGCTGTCGAAGCGGAGAAGCTGCCCGACATCATCCGCGCGCAGGCGGAGCGCTACCGCAACCGCCTCGAGGAGTTCGGCTACCTCGACCTCTACCGGCGCGCCGAGCGGACCTACTACGGGCAAGACTCGGGCGGCGGCATGGCGAACAGCGCTGCGGTGACGTTCGGCGGCGAGAACGGCGAAAATGTGATGTTCCGGGTCAACCACCCGGCGTCCCTCGTGAAGTCGCTCGTGTCGATGGTGCTCCCGAAGCGCCTCTCGTACGAGCCTCAGGCGTCCAACAGCGACGTCGAGAGCGCGCAAGACGTCGTGCTCGCGAAGAGCCTGCTGGAAGCGTACACGCGGACGCTCAAGCTCGAGGAGCACCGCGTCGAGCGCGCGCGCGGCGCGATCGTGTTCGGCTCGATGTTCCTCGCGCTGCGCTGGAACCCGTTTGCGGGCGAGAAGGTCAGCGTCACGAACCGCCCGAAGTACGACGACGGCGGCCGGCCGATGATGGAGCAGATCGAGCGGCCGATCGTGGCCGTCGACCCCGAGACCGGCGAGGAGACCGAGACCGGCGTCGAGATGGTCGAGCAGCCCGTCACCGAGCCGTGGCCGGTGCGCGAAGGGGACCTCGAGGCGCACACGTTCTCGCCCTTCGAGATGATCCGCGACCTCGACAACAGCATCGACGAGCTCGCGTGGGTGATCATCCCGTACCGATCGAACGTCTGGGACCTCGCGGCCCGCTACCCCGAGAAGCGCGGCGAGTTCCTCAAGATGCGCGGTACGCAGCAGACGCGCTGGCCGCGTTCGGCGTGGTCTGAGGAGACGTGGGAGACCGTCGCCGACAACGCCGACCCCGACATCGTCACCGAGTGGCACGTCCTGCACCCGTCGTGCGACGCGCTGCCCGACGGGCGCTGCTCGATCGTGGTCGGCGACGTCGTCGTCCACGATGGGGACTTTGAGCTCCCGTGCATCCCGGTCGCGGAGCTGATGCACGAGAAGCGGCTCGCATCGAAGCTCGCGCACACGTCGTTCTTCGACATCCTCGCGCTGGCCGACGCCGTCGACTCGCTGAACAACCAGGCGCACACGTCGCTCGACATGGGCGCGGGCCAGGTGATCGCCGTCACGAAGGAGAGCGACGTCGGGATCGACGAGGTCAGCGGCCAGAAGCTCCTCAAGTACGGCGGCACCGTCGAGCCGAAGCCCATGTCCTTCCTCGCGCTCCCCAAGGAAGTCGGCGACTGGGAAGATCGCGGCGTCCGGCAGATGGAAACGATCATGTCGGTGAACAGCGTCGTGCGCGGCGACGTGCCCGAGAACATCAAGAGCGGCGCCGCGATGGCGCTCGTACAGTCGCTCGCGGTCGAGAGCAACGGGCAGTTCCAAGCGGCTATCGTGCGGTGCGACGAGCGGATCGCGACGATCATCTTCGCGCTGCTCAAGAAGTACGCGGCCAACACGCGCACGGTCGAGGTCGTCGGCGGCGCGCAGGCCGGCGCGGTGATGCAGTGGTCGCGCGACAAGGTGAAGTCGATCGACCGCGTGACGATCAACATCGGCACGGCGCTACAGAACACGGAGAGCGGCAAGCTCGAGATCGCGAATCAGCTCGTGACGCAGAAGCTCATCACGCAGGCGGAGCAGTACATCGAGGTGCTCACGACCGGGCGCCTCGAGCCCATCTATCGCGCCGAGAAAGCTCAGCTCGATCTCATCGCGCGCGAGAACGAAGCGCTCGAGAAGGGCAAGCCGGTCAAGGCGTTGCCGACCGACGATCACGCGCTGCACGTCTCGGAGCACACGGCGGTGCTCGCGATCGACGCGGTCCGCAACGACCCGGCCCGCTCGGGTCCGGTGCTCGAGCACATCAACGAGCACGGGCGCATGTTCTCGACCATGGGGCCGGTGCTCGGCGTGCTGACCAAGCAGAGCGTGCCGCCCCCGCCTCCGCCGATGCCGATGGGCCCGCCCGGCGCGCCGCCTCCCGGTGGCCCTCCGCACGCTGGCCCGCCTGGCGGGCACCCCGCGCTCGCACCGCTGCCAGTGAACGCTGGCAAGGCGCGCCCGCTCGGTCACGAGCCTCCGCCTGTTCACGGCCCGTCGATGCCGACCAACCCGCTCAGTGGCCAGAAGGCCCCGAACCCCTCGCAAGGATAGCCCATGCCCGAAGCAGCCGCTCCGTCTGCCCCCGCCGCCCCGTCGGGTGGCTCCGCTCCCTCGGGCGGATCGCAGGGAGGCGCGCAGAGCCTCCCGAGTACGTCGAGCCCGGCAGGCTCGTCGGCGCCCAACAAGGTCCCCGGCGAAGCGAAGCGGGCAGAGGCGCCGTCGTCGCTCGCCGATCGCCTGCGCGCGGCGCACGAGGAGAGCAAGCCCGGGCGCGAGCCCCGCGTCATCAAGCATCGGCTGGAGTCGGGAGACGAGATCGACGTCGACATCAGCGAGCACGTCGCCGAAGCGCTCGCGGCAGCGTCGCGGCGCAAGCTCAAGATCAACGGCGAAGAGCGCGAGGTCGACGCAGACGAGGCGTTCGAGCGATTCCCGCTCGCGCAGGGCGCACACGAGAAGTTCGAGCAGGCCGCGCAGGCGCGCAAGGAGGTCACGCAGATCCGCGAGCAGATCGGCGAGCTCGGCAAGCGCATGCGCGACCCGGAGCAGCTGCGCGAGCTGCTCAGCAACCCGAAGCTGCTGGGACCCGAGGGCCTCGAGCGCTTCGCGGAGTCGATCGTCACCGAGAGCATCCGTCGCGAGCGCATGTCTCCCGAGCAGCGGCAGAGCCTCCAGCGTCAGCAGGAGATCGAAGCGATGGCGCGTCGCCGCGACGGCGAGCTCTCCGCGCGCGAGGCGAAGATCAAGGAAGCCGAGTCGCGCGCGCGCGCTGCCGAAGTGCAGAAGTTCGACTCGTACTACAAGGAGCACATTCCGAAGTTCCTCGAAGTGGCCGGCGTGCCGCACACCGAGGAGACGGATCGCTCGTTCCGCCAGATGAAGCTCGAAGCGAAGCGGCTCGGCATCCCGCACACGAACGAGACGATCGCGAAAGAGGTCGCGGCGCGCTTCTTCGCGGGCGTGCGCTCGGTCGCCTCGAAGCTGCCGCCCGAGAAGCTCTCCGAGCTGCTCGGAGAGAACGCGTCGAAGATCGGTCAAGCCGCGGTGGAGGCGCATCGCGCGCCGGGCTCGGCGATCGCCGTGAAGGGCAAGAAGACCGAGACGGCGCCGGGCGCATTCCCTCCGCACATCAAGACGCCCGACCAGCTTCGGCAGTGGGAGTACGAGCAGCGGCTCAAGAAGCGGGGCGCGCGGTGATGGCGTGGCTCTTCGTCGCCGTGCTCGTCGCGGCCCTCGTGCTCTCGCTCGTCGCGTGGCGCCTGCGTCGTCCGCGCCTCCCGTCGATCGTCGAACTGCGCGCGTCGATCGAGCGCGACATCGCAGCGGCCGAAGCGAAGGCCGCGGCCGAGGGGCGCACGCTGGTGGTCGACCGGACCGACCGGATCGCGCCGGCCCGGCCTCGCATCAAGTTCTGATGTATCCTCGGCCGGAAGGAGATCTCCACATGCGCCTCTTCCGGTTCATCCTCACGCCCCCGCTGATCACGTTCCTCGTCTGCACGGGTATCTCGTTCTACGCGTCGCAGCATCACGAGAGCGGACATCTCGTGCGCGGCGACACGCAGGGCATCGTCTCCGTGCTCGACGATCTCGGGCCGATGCTGCCCGCGGAGTTCTGCAACGCCGTCCCGGCTGCGAGAAGCGTGGACTGGAACGCGGACATGCGCGTCCTGGCGATGCTCGAGCCAGCCGCTCAACGCGACACGTACCGACGTCGCGAGCACATGCACGAGCGTTTGCAGGCGTGGGTTCCTAGACCCGACCACTGACGCCATGGTAGGGTCTGCGCACGCAACGCACGAGGACGGGTCAGCGCCGGCCCGGCCTCGCATCAAGTTCTGACGCGTGGTACCGTTCTCGCTCACCGACGACGCGCGCGGGTTGCGTCCATCACGAAGCTAGCCGGGGGGAGCCGGTACGAGTGCGTCGTCGGTGCGTCAGTGCGACTTGGCGCAGAGGTAGCGCGCTGGGCTCATAACCCGGAGGTCGCCGGTTCAAATCCGGCAGTCGCGATCGCGTCTCCGCAAGGGGAGCCCGTGCCGCAACGCGAGGCGGCTTAGGCCCAATCATTGGGCGGGCCCGGGTGCGTGTGGTAGGGTCGACTCAGGAAGGTCGCGGAATGGCAGACGCGCCGGGCTACCCGGTGTCATGACAAAACCGGCCGCAGGACGCTGCGGATACGACATGGCTTGGGGGTTCAAGTCCCTCCCTTCCTAATCGCGAAAGGCACGCGGAAGACGTCGACCCCTCGACGCGCGCCCGGTAGCGGCACGCCGTTCGTCTAATGGCAGGACACCTCCACGGTGGAAACGCGGGTTCGAATCCAGGCACGGCAGCGCGACGCCTCGACCTTCACGGGCCGGGGCGTTTCGCTATCGCTTGCGCGCCCCGTGGTCCCCATGTAGTGTTCCCTTCGCGCCTCGTCCTCCTCGCTGACAAGCCCTCACCGGCCTCGCGACGAGTCACCGACAAGCCAAAGCGGTTCTCAACCTCTTTCGGCAGGGTGATTCCATGGCGTACAGCGCAACGACCGTCACGAGCCTCAACGGCGGGTTCAAGACCCAGTACGGCAAGAAGCAAGAGCTCGTCCCCGAGTGGGCGATCGTCCAGCAGATGATTCCGTTCTCGCAGGTGGCGCGAGTCGGTCAGGACTTCCGCGAGGTGCTCATCCTCCGGCGCGCGCTCGGCTACACGCTGAACGGCGGCTCGAACCTGGGCAACGCGTTCACGGTCGCGACTCCGGTCTCGCTCGAGACGCAGCCCGCGGTTCTGACGCCGAGCGAGATCCTCCTCGCCGATAAGATCTCGTACGGCGCCATGGCGCAGGCGACGAGCGAGGGCGAGGAAGCCTTCTTCGGCGCGCTGACCGAAGTGCTGATGTCGATGGACGACTCGGCGCGCTTCATCTTCGAGCTCAACGCGCTGTACGGGCAGACCGGGTTCGCGACGATGTCGAGCGCCAGCGCGATCGACGCGACGCACTCGCTGATGGTCATCGCGGCGGCGACGTGGGCGCCGGGCACGTGGTCGCAGGCGGAGAACCTGACGATCGACCTCTACAACGGCAACACGAAGATCAACACGAACGGACCGATGAGCGTCACGACCGTCGTGAGCCAGTCGGCGCGCACCGTGTCGATCTCCGGCATCGCCGCGGACTGCACGGCCATCGTGGCCGCGACGAACCTCACCGTGCACCTCGTGGGCGCGGGCGGCGTCGCCTCGCAGGCGTGCGCGGGCATCAACAAGATCATGACGAACACGGGCAGCCTGTTCGGCATCGACGCGGCGGCCTACGGGCTCTGGAAGGGCACGACGGTCACGCTTCCGAGCGCGCCGCTGACGCTCTCGGGTGTGCACGGCGCCAGCACCGCGGTCGTGAACCGCGGCGGGTACGGCGAGCTCGTCTATCTCTGCAACCCCTTCGCCTGGCAGGACCTTTGCGACGACCAGGCGGCGCTCCGGCGCTACGCGAGCTCGACGAAGACCGAGATGCAGAACGGGACCGACGAGATCGTCTTCTGGGGCACCAACGGCAAGATGTCGTTCAAGCCGCACCCGATGGTCAACGCGGGCGAGGCCTTCGGCATCATGCCCAAGGAATGGGTTCGCGGGGGCGCGACCGACCTCACCAGCGGCATCCCGGGCGCGTCGGAAGACATGTTCTTCGACGACCCGAGCACGGCGTCCATGTTCGTGCGCAACTACTCGAGCCAGTTCATCTACTGCCGCAAGCCGGCGCGTCAGGTGAAGATCTCCGGCATCGTCTCGCGGAGCGCGCCGTAACGTGACCACCAAGGTCACGGTCGAGCTGATCGGTCAGGCCGGCACGGCCTTTCTGACGGGCTTCGGGAATCCGGTCGGCAATCCGGTCGGAGACGCGCGCAAGCTCGTCAACGCGCTCGTCGACGCGTTTGCGCAGACGGCCGCAGGGCATCAGCCCGGGCACGTGCGTCAGCGCGTCGAGGACTCGTCGCCCACGATCGCCACGGCAACGGCGGCGGTCACGTTCGCCACCATCGCAGCCGGCGACGTCCTGTCGCTCTACGATTCGGCGTTCGGCAACGCGTACTTCACGTGCGTGAGCACGACTCCGGTGCTCGGGGACAACACGTTCCAGAAGGTCACCGACGCCACGGCGACGGGCGCGAGCCTCGCGGCCTGCATCAACAGCTCGCCGCAGATGCGCGGTCGCTACACGGCGACGGCGGCCACGGGCACGGTCACGATCACCGCGATCGGCACGCCCGGCGCGATGGGCAACAAGTCGACGCTGGGCAAGCAGATGGCGAACCCGGCGGGCCTCACGCTCACCGCGTTCGTCGGCGGGCGTGACGCGGGCTCCAAGCAGGAGCTCCAGGCCACGCTCGGCGCGAATCCCACGGCGGCGCAGACGTTCCTGATCGGCGCCAAGACGATCACCTTCGTCGCGAGCGCGGCCAACCAGAACGAGGTCACGATCGGCGGCTCGGCGACGATCACCGCGGCGTCTCTCGTGACGGTGCTCAACGCCAACACGGATCTCGCGGGCTACTTCGTCGCGCGCACCATCTCGGCGGCCGTCGTCGGCATCGAGTGCCAGGTGTCCGGGCAGTTCGGGCGCTTCGTCTCGGTCGGAGGCACGGCGACGTCCCTCGCCTGGGTCAACGCCCAGACGCTCGTAACGGCGACGCACTTCGGCCCGACCACGACCGAGGTCAACAAGGTCCCGACGCAGGGCGTCGTGCTCGGCCTCAGAGCAGCTGCTCTGTAACAGCCCCTCGGGGCGTAGGGGTCCCGAGTGGCGGTCTACGATTCGACGGCTCTGCTGCGTGGTGTCCGGCGCTTGGGCTTCTTGCCCGATGCGTCGGACCTCACGGACACGGACCTGTTGGAATTCGCAGACGAGGAGCAAGTCACGCTCATCTCGTCCGCGGTGAAAACCGAGCGCGAGGAGCACTACGTCACCTTCGTCGACTACCTGCTGAGCTCGACGCGCACGTACGCGATCCCCACGCGCGCCATGGGTCGCATGGTCCGCGGGATCACGCTCATCACTCCCGCGGGCGTGACGGTGCCGTGCCCCGCGATCGACCCGGTGCACGGCTGGGACGGTCGCGCGTCGGTGAGCAACACGAGCTATTGCCACTACATCGCGGGTGACTCGATCGTGTTCCCCGCGCTCCCGCCTCCGGGCTGGACCATGCGCGTGTGGTACCTGCGTCGGCCGAGCTCGCTCTGCCTCGTGGCGGACGCGGCGCTCGTGACGAGCGTTCCGACGACGCTGTCCCTCGGGGTGTCGGCGACGACGACGTGGATCGACCTCAATGTCTCGACCTACATGGACATGGTCCGTGGACAGGCCCCGTTCGATGCGATCTACGATGATCTCGTCATGGCGAGCGTGGCGGGCACCACGATAACGCTCAACGCGTCCACGCCCGTCGACACGGCCACGATCGCCGCCGGTGCTCCGGTGGGCTCGGCGCCGATCTACGTCTGCCAGCGCGGGCAGACCATCTACCCACAGATCCCCGCGGAGTTCTTCCCGGCGCTCGAGGCCGGCGTGTGCCGGCGCGCGCTCGAGGCCATCGGCGACCGAGACGGCGCGCAGCTCGTCACGGCGACGCGCGCGGAGCGGCTGACGTCGGCGGTCGACATCACCTCGCCGCGGGACGAGACGGGCGGGCGCGCGATCGTACGCCGCAACTCTCCGCTGCGCTCTGGCGGCGGCTGGGGCGGAGGCCGCGGCGGCTTCGGGCGGCGCTTCCGATGAGCGCGACGACGAAGCTGGCGATCAAGGGCCTCGCGCGCGACCCCAACGCGTTCCAAGCGGAGAGCGCGGGCGAGCTGCGGCGCGCGGAAAACATCGTCGTGCGCTCGGAGGGCGTCGCGGAGTCGCGGCCGAACTTCGAACTGCTCGTGGAGCAGGCGACGTCGTACCGAATCAAGTCGGCATACGACTACGGCGGCCTCGGCGTGACCGTCGAGCAGGATGCAGACGCGCCGGATGAGTGGCGCATCGAGATCAACGCCACGCCGCTCGCCGCCCCCATCCTGGACCCGACGCTCATCGCCCCGCCGAACTACGACGACTGCGAGACGAAGTTCGCTGAGGCGCGCGGCAACCTCTACCTGACGGGGCTACGCGGCTCGCTCGTCGTGGACGGATCGAGCGCGACGGCTTCGCATCTCGGCGGCGTCGACATGCGCCTCCGTTGGGCTCCGTGGTCTGGCGGCTTCAAGGCTGTACGTGATGGGCTGCGGTACGCGTACGTCGTCGTCTACGTCCGCAAGGACCGGAGTGGCTACATCCGGCGCTCTCCGCCGAGCGATCGCCGCGTGGTCGACGGCGTCATCGCGTCGGGCGGTACGTTCTACATCCCGACGCAGCTCGTCGCGGGCGATCAGGTCGAGTTCTATCGCTCGCTGGCGTCGGCCACCTCGAGCATCTCACCGCGTCCTGAACACTTCCTCGCGTTCACGTACACGCTCACGAGCGCGGACATCGCGGCGGGCAACTTCAACCCGCCCGACGACAACACGGCTGACGCGGACCTCGGCGCCGAGCTCTACACCGACGCCGCGCAGGGCGGTGCGATCGCGGCGAAGTACCGCGCGCCGCTGACCAGTGTCCTTGCGTCGTGGCAGCGCTGCATGTGGTACGGACGCACGCGCGCGGCGTCTCGAATCGTCCTCACGATGGCGGCGCTGTTCCGTCCCGGCGTGCCCATCTACTGGAGCCAGACGGCCTGGACGTTCACGGGTGGCTCGCCGACCGCGACAGCGCCGAGTGCTACTGGGCTCTACATCGGCATGTCGATCGCGGACGACGACAACCTCGCTGGACCGAGCTTCGCGGGCACGTACATCGCCGCGAACACCACGATCCTCAACATCGTCGGCACCACGATCACCATGAGCACGAACGCGCTCACAGGCGGAGTGAAGTCGGTCAACGGATTCACGCAGAGCACAGCTCCAGACGGGCTCGCAGCCTACGGCATCGTCGCGAGCGGCACGATCGGCACCTCGTCGATCACGACGACGTACACGACGACGGTCCTGCGTGCGGGCATGTACTTCATCAGCGGCGCGTTCTCGACCACGATCATCAACATCACCGGGCCCACGACGTTCACGCTCGCCGCGAACCTGCCGAGCACGCTGGTTTCAGCCGCCGCCTTCGTCGGTGACATCGTCACGATCAATGGCATCTCGTTCTACGCGGGCGTGGGAACCAATCCGTTCGCGCTCGCGGACATGACGCTAGGTCGTGCGGCCATCGGCGCGACCATGCAGAACCTCGTCGTGGCGATCGAGACGTACTCGCTCGCGCATCCGACGTGGAGCGTCAACGCGCAGCTCATCGGCGATCTCTACAAGGACGTCGGGCACCCGGTCACGGGCCGCGACGCGAACGGGATGTACACGTGGCCAGGCACCGTCGGAACCTCGCTCCTGCTCGAGGAAGGCGACGGCAGCGGCGCGAGCTTCTCGACGTCGATTGCCGTCTCGTGCACCGCGCCTAAGGCGTTCACGCCGGCCACGCCGCTCACCAGCGAGAACACGGTCACGCCAAACCGGCTCTACTTCTCCGACGTGGACGAGCCCGAAAGCGTCCCGCTCGCGAACTACTTCGACGTCGGTCTCTTGAACGAGCCGATCCAAGCGCTCGTCCCGCTCCGCGATGGCCTGCTCATCTTCAAGACGGATGGCCTGTGGCGCGTGACCGGCTCCGGCCCGAACGCGTGGAGGGTCGATCCGATCGATTCGACGATCCGTCTCGTCCGGCCCGAGACGGTCGCGGTCGTCAACGGCACAGCCTACGCGTGGGTCACGCGCGGATTCTTCGCAGTGAGCGAGGGCGGCGCGCAGAGCCTCTCGGCGAACGCAATCGACGTCGAGCTCCGCGACGCTTCGCGCTTCGTCCTCAACCAACCCACGTCACACGGCGCGTTCGTCGTTCCGTGGCGCGGCCGCAACCTCGTGTTGCTCTGCGTGCCGGACGGTGACGGCGCGAGCGCGTGCGCGCTCATCTACGCGCTCTCGCTCACGACCGGCACGTGGACGGAATGGCCGTTCGCGTGGGGCACGGCGTGTCAGTCCGCGGACGGCGCAACCGTCTACTACTCTCGGCCCGCAGACGGAACCGTCGAGTGGGAGCTACGCCAGTCGATCGGAGAGGACCCGCGCGGGTACGATCGCGAGTGGGTCGGCATGACCGGCTTCGCCTTCTTCGATGCCACCTACACGGTGCTCACCATCTCCGCGGTCAACGCGGGCGCATGGGAGCCTGTGGTAGGCGACTGGCTCGGCTACCCGGGCGGCACGACGCTGTGGCGCCGCATCACTTCGGCGTCGCTGAGCCTCGGCACGTGGACGTTGGAGATCGAGGCGGTGTGGCCAGGCATCACCGTGCTCGAGCTGCCGCTCGACGTGCGCGAGGGAGCGCCGATCGTGATCGAATGGCACCCGGCCGCGCCCGCGGGCATTCCGGTCGGCGCGCTCTGCCGCGAGATCCAAGTGCAGCTCGATCTCCGCGGCGCAGACCAGAAGGACGACGTCAGCCTGCCGAGCTACGTCGTCGGCGGCAAGAGCGAGCGCGACACGTCGGCGGTGACGCTCACGAGCAGCAAGGCGCGCGTGCCCACGATCCAGCCGCTCCGCGTCGGCGTCTCTCGGCAGATCGCGCGCAACGCCAACTTGGCCGCGTACTTCGGCACGAACGACATCAGCCCGATCCGCGTGCTCGGCATCTCCCTCGTGTTCGAGGGGACCAGCGAGAGGACGACGCGATGACCATCCTCCAGAAGTTCATCCCGCGTACCGGCGCGAAGCTCGAGGACGCGATCGGCTGGATCCGCGACGTATCGGCGGCGCTCACGCACGGCGTCTCGCTCGCCGACAACATGGCGGGCGAGCTCGTCACGTTCCGATGGAACAGTGACGCGCCGCCGACGGTGCTGCTCAAGTCGACGTCGAAGCCGATCGGCCTGCTCGTCATCTCGGCGAGCGAGCCGGGGGGCGCTGCGGTGGCATCGGGAATGGCGATCGCGTGGCAGTGGGCGCCGTCGAGCACACAGGGCAAGGTGCAGATCACGACGATCGACATCCTCGCCGCGAGCACGGACTACGATGTGACCGCTTGGGCGGTTGGAGGCTGACATGCCGACAGATCGAAACGGAAACTACACAGCAGGGAGCACGCGGTCCGACCAGTCGGCTACGACGGAGTTCGACCGAGACATCGGCCAGTTTATCCCGTGGGACTTGACCGGATCACGCGGGCGCATGCAGGCGGAGACAGACGCTGCACGCGCTGACCTGACGCGTGGCTACGCGGACGCGCTGAACCCCGGCACCGCCGCTCAGTACGATTCGCAGGTAGGCCAGGACGCGGAGTCCACCGCGCTCCAGCAAATGCAGCAGTGGAGTTCGGGCCAGCTCACGGGCGCGGACCGCTCCGGGCTCGAGACGCAGCGTCAGCGCGACGCGCAGGCATCCGGCGCTCAACAGCAATCGCTGATGCAGCAGGCGCAGGCGCGCGGCGTTGGCGGCTCGGGCATCGACTTCGCCACGCGCCAGCAGGCCGCGCAGCAGGGGCAGCAGATGGCGAGCGATGCGGAGTCGCAGGCGCTCATGGGGGCGCAGCAGCGCGGGCTACAGGCGACGGATGGTAGCGCCGCGCTCGGCAGCCGCATGCGGCAGGAGGCCGGTCAGGGTCAACAGCGCGTGTTCGACAATCAGCGAGACCGCGCCGCTCTCGCAATGAACCAGTACGGTCAGGATTCGTCCAACACGCAGGCGGAGCGCGACCGACGCGCGCGCGCAGACGATGCCGCGGGCGGCTTCATCTCTGGATTGCTCGACTGATGGGCCTCCACCGACACGACGACGAAGATCTCGACCCGCACGAGGAGGCGCTGGTGGGGTCGCTTGCCGCCGCTCACCCGGCGCTCGCTGCGCTGCCTCCGCGCGATGCGGCCGAGCCCACGCTCCGCGAACTCGACGCGCCCGCTTCGGACGGGTTCGACGAGAACGGCATGGGGCCGATCACGATCGAGCCGTCGAACGAGCCCGACCCGCTCGCCGAAGCGCCGACACGCGATCACCTGGGCGAGCCGGACCCCTCGAGCGAGGACGACTACGGCTCGACGCTCGCGCGCGACGACGCCGAGCCCCTCGGCAGCATCGGCCACGACTACGGCGCGAACCCCGGGCAGATGGTGGCGCCGAGCGGCGCGGCGGAGGACTTCGGCGGCCGGATCGATCGGCTCGAGGTCGGCGGCGACTTCGCGCCCGTGCTTCCTGCCGGACCGGCCGAGCCCGCGCGCGCGCTCGCGTCTCCGTTCGACGACGAGGCCGACGATCTCGCGCTCGCAGGCACCACGCAGCCCGGCGACGAGCCCGAGGCCGTTCACAACCCCGCGGAGGAAGCGGCGGAGATGGACGCGCACGACGAGGCGCTCATGGGCGCTAAGCCCCCCCGCGACGAGGCGCGCGAGGCCGCGGCCGGCCCGCTGCGCACGCTCGACGAGGGCCTCCCATCCGAGCACGACATCGCCGCCGCGCGCGATGACGTCGGTGAGAGCATCCTGCACCGCATCGCGAACGCGCTCCGTGGCGCGACCGGGCAACCACTGCGCGACTACAACGCGCGCGGCGACGCGCTCCAGCAGCAGCGCTCGACGGGCATGGAGCGTCGGCAGGCGGCCAAGGGCGCGCAGCGCTCGGCGGAAGCGACCGCGCTTCGCGCCGAGGCTCGGCAGGCGCAGGCCGACGAACTCGCACAGCAGCGACTCGCGTTGCAGGAACGCGGGGTCGCAGCCACCGAGGCGATGATTCCGGCGCGTCAGGCGTCGATGCAGGCGAGCACCGAGCGCACACAGGCGCTCACCGAGGACACGCGCGCGGACACGGCCTTCGAGGCGGCCACCCGCGGCGAGCTCGACAGCAGCGAGAGCGGCGCGGCGAATGCAGAGCGCGCAGCCATTGCAGCGCGCCTCGCGCAGATGAACGCGGCAACGCGTGCGGACACGGAGGCGGCCATCACCGCCGAGGGCGACATCGCGACGATGGACGCGAACGAGCTGCACCGGATCCGCGAAGCTCTCACGGCGGGCGTGAGCCTGCGCGGGGGCGGTCGAGGCGGCACGGGCGGCGGCGGGAGCCTGGCCGCGCTGCGCGAGCGCGCGATCGCGCACGGCGTGGACGCTGGGGACGCGGCCGTATTGCTGGCCGCTGATCTCCGTCGTGAGATCGGCGAGGATATCGGCCCGACGGCGCGCGCTGCGCACGACCGGGCGGCGGAAGCGGGGCACGGAGTCGCGATCCTCCCAGGCGTCTACGCCGATCCGGAGATCATCTCTTCGCCCGTGGCGCAGCGGTCGCTACACGGGATGATCGTCCAGAGCACCCAGCACCTCGGAGCGCTCGAGCGCGTCCGGCAGATCGGCGAGGAGTACGGCCGAACCGGGTTCCTCGACCCTCGCGCCGAAGGTGAGCTCGTCGGCGCGCGCTCCGGCCTCATGGCGATGGTCGCGAGCCTCGAAAACTCCGGCATCATCGGGCCGAGCGACATGCCGCGCATCCTCGCGGCGGTCCCCAATCCGGCGGACTTCACGCAGGCGAACCTTGGGACGCTGTCCAACCGTCTCAACTCGTTTCAGCAGGAGATCGATCGAGCGGCCCGCATCCATCTCCGCGGCGCTGGCGTGACGGATGAGGGCCTCGAAGCGGCGATCCGCTTCATGCACGGCGGCGGCTCGGCCCCCGCGCGCACGCCTCGCGCCGCTCCCGCGGCGGCGGCCGGCGGCGCGGCCCCGAGTGGGCCCGTCACGTTTCGCGACGAGAACGGGGAAGAGTTCACGCTCACGGATCCGGCGGACATCGCGGAAGCTCGCGATCTCGAATGGGCGGAGGTGGAGTAATGCCCGATCCCATCGAAGAGGCGGAGCCCGGGTTCCTCGAAGACATGTTCCGCGTGGCGGCGCCCCTCGTGGTGCCGCAACTCTACGAGCCCGGAGAGGCTGTTTCGCAGGTCGGCGACTCCGGCAGTCGCATCCTGCGGCGCATCCGTGAAGGCGCGCCTGGGGCCGTCGAGCACCCGCTCGACACGCTCGGCGATGCGCTGACGGGCGCCGCGCAGTTCAGCGGGATCGGCTCGATCGTGGAGCGTCTCGGTACGCCTCGCGAGCACACGGCGCGATCGACGGTGGAGGAGGCACTCGTTCCGGGCCTCGGCTTCGGGCGTGACCTGTACGACGATGGCCCGGGCCGTGAAGAGGCGCTCGGCGAGGGGTTCGACCAGCTGCACGCGCGTCAGCGTGAGGCGGAGGCGCGCTCTCCGGTCGCGTACGGGCTCGGCCAGGCCGGCGGCGCGATCGCCCCCGCTCTGGCTCCGGTGAGCGAGGCCCCCGCAGCCGGCGCCGCGGTGGCCGAACGCGTCGCGCCGCTCATCAGCCCGGCCACGCGCGCGCTCACCGAGGCGGGGCTCTTCTCCGCTCTCACCAGCGAGGGTACGAATCCGAGCGAAGTACTCGAGGACACCGGCACGGGTGTAGCGATCGCCGCGCCCATCGTCGGAGCGGCTCAGATCCCGCGGATCGCACGCGATCGCTACCTCTCGCGTGCGTCGCAGGAGCTCCGCGACCATCGACGCGTCGCCGCCCCCGGTGGCGCCCGCGCTCTCGGCGCGCAGGATGCCGCGCAGTGGGACAGCCTGCCGGGCGGCATCCCTGAGCAGGCTCGACGGATGCGTGAGATGGGCCTCCCGGGCCTGTTCGACACGCCGGCCGACATCTCGGAGCGCGCGCGCACCGCGGCTGACACGGCGCTCGGTCGGTCGGAGGGGATCCGCACCGACTTTGACGCGGCGGGCGGCGGCGTGCCGATCGAGGACATCTATCGAACGCTCGACGGCGTTGCGGAGCGGGCGGACGTGGAGCCGGTCCTCCGTCGGATGGGTCTCCCGGACGATCTCCGCGGGATGCGCGACGAGTTCGTCCAGCAGGTCGGTCCGTCTCCGACGCGCGTTGTCCCGCGTGTTCGCGGCGAAGCTCGCGCAGCGATGGAGGCTCGGCTCGCCGATCTTCTGGCCAACCCGCCCGATCTCGGCGTGCCTCCGGGCATCGCGCAAGCGCAGGAGGGCCTCGCGCGCGCCGAACGTCGCGAGGCTGAGCTCGCCGCGTCCGGGGATCGTGGCGCGCTCGAGCGACGAGCATCCCGCGCGCGGCCCCCCGAGGGGCGCACGGTCGACGAGCTCGTCGAGATGCTGGGCGGCGGCCCGGAGCGTCCGCCCGAAGCGCTGTCCCTCGACGATCTCGTTGGTCCTCCCGTGGATCGCATGGCAGGGACGCGCCCGCGGCGCGGAGCGACGCCGCGGCCTGTTGTCGACGAAGGATCGCTCTCCCGGATCGGCCCCGAAGAGGGCGCGGCGCGCGAGGCTGAATCCGAGGCGCTGTGGCACTCGCTCGGGGAGGGCGACGTGCGCACGTCTCCGGTCACTGACCCCGGCATCGCCGCGGACGCCGAAGAGGCGGCGGCCTCTGGCCGCTCCGTCGATCCGCGCCGCTCCGCGTCGGCCCGCGAGGCTCACGCGCGGCGCGTCGAAGCGGACGAGCTCGTCGAGCACGACATGGACGAGTCGTTGGTCCCTGTCTGGCGCCGGCTCTCCCCGCGCGAGCGCGCGGCATTCCAGCGCACGCCGCACTCGTCGCGCGCGGAAGCCTTCGAAGCGTGGGCGCACGACCACAGCGCCGACGTTCAACGCATGCAGGTCGAAGCGCAGGAAGCCGGCGTGGACCGAATGCGCCCGCCTGTCCCTGATGACGTGACCATGTCGCGCCGCACGCGTGACGGCGTGCAGCGACCTCCTCCATCCTCCGACGAGGGTCTCGCCGGCTACGGGCCGGACGTCGAAGAGGTGCTCCGCGGTCTCGACGAAGCTCCGGCGCCCGCTGCTGGTCCGCCGGAGGTGACCGGTCGGCCCACTGCAGCTGACGAGATGTTCGGACCGCAGCCGCGCACGCCCGAGGAGATGGACGCGCGACTCGCGGACATCGATCGCCGCGCCGAGGCGGGAGACATTCGTCAGGACCTCGGCCGACAGCAGCTCGCGGTACCTCTCGCCGACCTCGAGGCGCAGATCCGCCGGCTTCAAGCGCAGACGGGGTACGTGACTCCGCTGGGCGCGCGGATGCCTGCCGGCGACGAGATGCACGCGCTCCAGGCGAGCGGGCTTCGGGACCTGTCGGATCGTCTCGTGGCGGAGACCCTGCCAGAGGGCTCCGCGGCGGCCGACCTGTTCCGCGATTCGCGTCTCGACACGCAGACGGCGATGCAGGCACGGACGCAAGCGCAGCGGGCGGTCGCTCGAAGCGCCGGCCACTCGATCTTCGGCGGGGTCAACTCGCACGCGGCTACCGCGGCGGGCGCCGCGCTCGCCGGTCCCGCGGGCGGCCTCGCTGGACGTCTCACGCACGCAGTCACCGCGCCGCGCCTGCCCGCGATCCGCACGGTGACGGAGGATGCGATCGCCTCCATGCTTCGCAGCCCGCGCACCGCTGCGCTCGGGCGCGTGCTCCAGCGACTCGAGCGCGCCGGTCGTCTCGACGCTGTGCACGAGATGCTCTCGCGTGAGGAGCCGGGGCACCACGACGAGGAGCCTGCTGGATCGGCGCCGGCTCCAGCGGACCGAGCCGGGCGAGGCGAGGCGCTTAGACGACGCGCGCGCGCGGCGGCGCTGCGGGAGCGCGCACGTGCGCGCTCGGGGGCGTCGCAGTGACCGCGCAGCACACGTGGTGCCCGGTCCTCGCGTTGCGATCGGACGGGCCGTATCCGGCCCACGTCGAACACTTGCAGCTGACGAGCGGGTACGCTTCGGCGGTTCGCATGCCCTATGATAGCAGACATCGATAGACGGAGTGAACGATGAGCAGCCCCTACGGATCCACTGAATCGGCCTCCACTCCCCTCGCGGCGAACGGCGAGCGCCAGGTCTTGCTCACGCAGGCCGGCGTACCCTTCTCGGGTGCGGCCGGTACAACCGTCCTGCCCGCGTCGAGCGCGTGGACCGCATCGCAGGTGCAGCCGTGCAGCCAACAGCGGCGGCTCGTGCTGCTGGTCAACTACGCGGCAGCGGCCGGCGCTTCGACGGGGGCGCCGGAGATCGTCGTTCTGCTCTCGAAGCAGAAGATCAAGTACGACACGAGCGGCAACGTCGTCAGCGTCGCGAACGGCTACCCAGGTGCGCCGCTCTACACGGACAACGTGTGGGAGCTCCCCACCGTCGCAAGCTCCACGGTGGCGACGGGCGCGCTCGCCGCGGGCACGCTCGCTGCGTCGAGCACGTTCACGGGCGGCGTCACGTTCCAGAAAGTGACGTTCGGCCCGCTCGCGATCGAGATCGGCCCGGTTACGGCGGCCAGCGCGATCGCGCCGCTCGCGATCGAGCTCGACGCGACCAGCTCCTTCTGGTGGTACCTGCAAGCGCGCGAGATCGGCGCCGCGGCGAACCCGGGCATCCTCAACATCTCCTGGTCGCTGGCCGTCTGATGGTCTGGCGTCCAGCGCTGAGCGCCGTGCGCGGGCCGCAGGGGTACGCGCTGCCGTGGGAGAGTGGAGGGCCGCTCGACCTGGACGGCGGAGGAGCGCTCACGCCTCCGGCGATCCTCGGCTCGATGCTGACGTTCTGGGTCGACGAGCGCGGGCAGGTCGGCTCACCGATCGACACGTGGACGAGCCAGGTTGCTGGCTTCGGCAACATCACCGCCTCGCTCACCGAGCGCCCCGCGACCGGCCGCACGATCAACGGCTTCGCCGCGCCCGACTTCGACGGCGCGAACGACCGCATGATCGGCGGCGTACCGATCTCCAACCTCGTCGGCGTGACGAAGATGTTTTTTCTCGCTGTCGTGAATCTCGACGCGATTGTTGGCAGTGCCGTCGACATGTACTCGAACGAGTGCCTGCTCGGAGACAACGGCAACAACGTGTGGCTGGGCTTCCGCAACAACGCGGGAGCGCTGACGGCTGGCTTCGGCATCTTCGCGGGCGGCCTAGTCAAGCAGGTATCCGACACAGTCGTGACCGGATCGGCCGTGCTGATCCAGGGATGGCACGACGGAACGGACGTCAACGTTCGCATCGGCGCAGCGGCGCCCGTGTCGCTCGCGTGCGGCTCGATCGGATCGAGGGGGGGCGGTCTACGCGTCGGGTGCAACGGCGCATCGGCCGTCTTCATGAACGGCATCTGCGGAACGATCATCGGCTGCAACGACTGCCCGAGCGCCGCGCAGATCGCATCCGTGCGCTCGTACGTCTCCGCGAAGTACGGGGTGGCAGCGTGACCGAGTATGCCTCGACCGACGCCGCCGTCTTCGACGCGGACGCTGCCGTCGACCCGACGCTACGCGCAGCGTCGCGCGCAACGCTCGATGCCGCGCGCGCGGAGATCGTCGCGGCGAAAGACGGCGCGTTCGTCTCGATCGTCCAGCACCCGCAGGCGGGCCCCGTCGTGATGGTCAGCGCGAAGACCGCGCGCGCGGTGCGCGACGAGGACACGCGCCTAGGTCGGCCGGTACCGACGTGGGCGGTCGCCGATGCCGTTGCGGTGGCGGTCGAAGCCGTCGCGGAGCGCCTGCCATGACCACGATCGAGCTACTCGGCGTCGTGCTCGGCGGCGGCACCGTCTCCGCCGTCGTCGGCGGCGTGACCACGGCCGCTGCCGCGCGCGCCCAGCGGGCGGCCGACGCGAAGAAGGCGGACGCGTCCGTCGTCGTCGCGAGCATCGAGGCGGACGGCAAGACCGAGGCTTCGCTGGCCGACGTGATGCGCGACATCCTCGCCGACATGCGCGCCGAGCGCGTGCACCTCGTCGCGGCTGCGGCGACCGAGGCAGCGCGGCTCGAAGCGCGCGCGGAGGAGGCCGGCGCCAAGCACGTCGATTGCCTCAAGCTCGTCGGCGAGATGGGCGGCCGGATCGACCTGCTCGAGCCGCGGCTCAACCGCGCCGAGGTCGCGCTCGAGGACTGCGAGAAGAAGCACTCCGAGGCGGCGGCCGAGCTCGCGACGTTCAAGCGCAGCGTGGCGAACGAGCTCTCGAAGCGTCCGCCGAGTAACCCCGGATTTCCGGCAGCCAAGAAGGAGTGACCATGGACCAGTCTCGTGCGCTCGCGCTTCGCATCTACGCCGGCATCGCCGCGCTGCTCATCGTCTGCGCGACGGTGGTCGTGTGCGTCATGCCTACCGAGCGGCTGGAGAAGCTCGGGCACTTCCTCACCGACCCGGCAACGGCGCTAGCTGTCGCGTCGATCGGCGGCGCCATCGTTGCGCTGCACCTTCGCGCGCGCGCGACGCCCGTCGCCATGCTCCTCGTCGCCCTCGGCACGTCCACGCTCTCCGGCTGCACGCCGTCGCAGTGGTCCGACGCGATGCACGTGATCAAGCCCGCGGGGAAATGGAGCTGCGCCCTCGCGAATGCGCTGTGCGTGAAGGGCTCCGACGACGCAGCGTGCGCCGTCATCGCGAGCGTGTGCGGCATCGTCGAGCCGCTGCTCGACGCGGTGCCCGAGACGCTGCCTACGAGCGGCGGCGAGGACGAGCCGCACGACCTGAGCGCCGAAGAGTGACCGAGCCCGTCGTCTACACGGCGGCGCAGCAGCGACTCGACATCGCGAGCGTGCGCCACGCGCTGCACGACGCGCCCGCTGGGCCGGACCTGCGGCGCGCACAGCAGGCGTTCGAGCGGCTGCTCCGTCGCTGGGCGAAAAGTGAGGACGACACGCAGGAGATCCCCACGCCATGACCCGGCCCGGCCTGAGCATCTACTGCGACTCGCACGACATCTCGCCGTGCTACCAGGCGGCGACGCTCGACACGCTCCTCCGCTGCGGCGCGGTCGGCGCGATCGCGATGGTTGAGGGGATCACGGGCGAGCGCGGCTCACAGCTGGCGGACCTCGACGATGTGCGGCGCTTCGTCGACCTGTGCGGCGCGCGCGACATCGACGTCACCGCTTGCGCGTTCCCCGACGTCCGCGAGCCGCACACGCGCAGCATCGGCCACCTCGAAGCGTGCATCAGCGTCGGCTGCGACGTCGAGCTCGACGCGGAGCCGCGAGCAGGCGCGCACTGGACGCCGGCGCTCGCGCGCGTGTGGCTCGACCGTCTGCCGACGCTCTCGATCACCACGACGAGGACCGAGGCGCCGCGCCTGGGCCGCGTCGACAGGCTCGTCCGCGGGCAGCTCGAGCAGCTGACCAGCGTCGACACGCTCGACGACGCGCTACGCAAGCTCGCGGGCCTCACCGACCGGCGACGGATCCAGCCGGTGGTCGGGACGTTCGACCAGCGCGGCGTGGTTCGCACGCCTGCCATGCTCCGGCGCGACCTCGCGCGGTGCTCTCAGCAGGCGCTCGACTCGGGTGGGCTCGCGGCGTGGAGCGCGCACACCGTCTCGCACGCCGAAGCCGCGGCGCTCCTAGAGTGGGCGCTGGCGCTGTGGGCGCCCTAGGCCGTCACGTCGCCCTCGTGCTCGGCGCGAGCTCCCACAGCGGCGTGATGCGGCGCGGAGGCGCGTGCTCGAAGCTATCGGACACGTGCGACCACCGGCAGCCCCAGCAGTCGTCAGGGCACGGGCCGAAGTCCCCCGCATCCGCCCTCAGCACGGCGCGGAGGTAGAGCGCGAGGCGAGCGCGGAGGAGGCGCGTGCCGAGAAAGTAGATGGCCCGATCGTCGCGGCCATCTCCGACGATGCGCCATCGCTGCGCGTTGACCTGCGCCCACAGATCGCTGCACCTGAGCGCAGTCTCCGCGTCCGCAAGCACGCGCGTCGCTGCGCCCTCGCGCCACGCTCGGTTGCCCGCAGACGCGTTGTCGCGAAGCAGCTCGTACGCATGCACCATCGCCGCCCTGTCTCGCCGCGTCAGCACCGCTCCGCCTCCCACGCCGCATCGTCCAACACGCTCGCCGCGTCGCTCTCCTCGGGGCAGTCGTGGCAGCGCAGCCCGCGCTCGTAGTAGCCGCTGCACGTGGGGACGTTGTTGTTGAGCAGCGGTCCGCCCGGTGTGCGCCACGCGAGGCACCGCTCTGCCTCTGCCGCGCGCACCAGCGCCCCCGCCTCTCGGTAGTGGCGGGCCTTGACCTGGCCAGCGAGAGAGGCGGGGGTGGCCGCGAGCGCAGCCGTCAGCGCTACCGTTGCCGGGCGGTCAGGCCATCCCTCCGACATGCAGAGATGCGCGTCCTCGACGGCATAACGCAGCCCCTCGTACGTCACTTGGCCCCGCCTTCACGCGCTGCGGCGATGATGGCGTTGACGTTGACGCCGCGCGCACGCTCCTCAGCCACCCACGCGCCGTCTCGCATCGCGTACTCCCGCGTTCGCATTCGTTGCTCTGCACGAACTCATGCGTCCTCATTGACTTCCGCCACGGGCCAGACCGACCCACGCGGGATGGTTCCCCATCTCCCGGTGTAGACTCTGCCCTGATCGAAATCGCGAGCCAGGCGCCAGCGCCGACGCAACTCGTCACACGGCTCCTCGCGGCGCTCGCCGTTGCGAAAGAGCAGCGTCGCCATCATGCCAAATCTCGCAGTCTCGTCGTCGTCGTGGATGTCGCAGACCAGCGCCGAGCACCACAGAGGGCTGCCGTCGCGTTCGCAGTTCAGGCAGTCGTCTGGATGCACGATCATGCCAACCTGCACGAATGGCACTTGTCTCCCGGCGATGATGATGTCCGTCTCGTCGTCGCCCTCGTTTGCGGGGTCGGCCTTGGGGCACGACGCGCGTGACTGGTCGCAATCCGACTCGACGCGGCCGCACGCACAAAACCTTGGGCCAGGGATGTAGACGAATCCGTAGCCATCGGGCGTGACGAGCATGCGATCGGCAGCCCGCGCGATGGCGATCTGTGTCGCCGTCATAGCGGCAGACGAGACGATAGATCCTCCCGTCATTGCCGTTCGTCGCAGGAAGGCCCGCGCTTCATCCCGCTCGCGGATTAGTTCGCGGTTCCGCTCCTCCCAGTGCCGATTACAGCCCGGAGAAAGCTTGCACACGCCATCCTGGCCGCAGTCCTCGATCTCGCTGCGCTGCCGGATCTTCGGCAACGCGCCGCTGCACGTCGTCGTCTCGCGGTCGTAGTTGCGGACCATCCCGCAGCGCGAGCAGACGGACCAGCCCTCGCGCTCGTGCTTCGTCCACTCGTGTCCGGCGCTACTCATGCGGCACCGCCTTCGGCCCGCGCTCGACGGTCAGGCTGTTAACCGCGCGCTTCGTTCGCGCGGTGTAAAATTTCGGGTCGCGGAGTTTGTGAGCCAGCCTGTGAGCCTCAGCCTTGTTCAAAGGCTGCTCTCCGAGGTGGGTTTTGCTCCAAGCGCGGCGTCCGTCGAACACGTCAACGGCCCAACCTTGCCCGTCATCTCGC